>ERZ1740067.1648-NODE-1648-length-14891-cov-6.461310_pt1 | contig 14891 bp, 18 predicted proteins | sample MGYA00581736_ERZ1740067 | MGnify/ENA primary metagenome ERZ1740067 (study PRJEB43018, sample SAMN04849236) | marine metagenome | isolation source: floating plastic debris | place: Pacific Ocean | collected 2008-08-27 | study: EMG produced TPA metagenomics... | reverse complement strand
CCGTTCTGGCGCCATTGATCCCTGAGGCCGCCAGAACCTCTTCCTGGCCGGGGGCGACCCCGGCCTTTTTTTGTGTGTCGGGGGCAACCCCGGCCTTTTTTCTTTAAGGCTAGCTCGATCCCTTTTTATCTTTCGGGCGGGATCGAATACGTTAATGAAGCCCGCGCCACGGGTGCCGCCTGCCCTTCGCTGAAAAGCCGGACATCGGTCACGACCAGTGCGCGCCCCAGCTTCAAAATCTCTGCTTTTGCAATCAGATCGACACCGGCCACGGGTTTGCGCATGAAATCAATGGCGCAGTTGGTCGTTACCGCCAGCGCCTTTGGTCCGATCATCGCCAAGATCGCCAGATAGGCCGATACGTCTGCCAACGCGAACATCGACGGTCCAGAGACGGTGCCACCGGGCCGCAAATGACGCTCTGCTGTCACCAGTCGAACGGTCATCGCATTCTCGGCCACCGTTTCGATAACGAAATCGTCCGTGACCTGCGGAAATGCCTCGATCAAGAACACCTCCAGCGCGGCTTTGTCCATTACGATTGCCATGGCTTCCCTCCCTGCTCTTTGCCGCCTAGGATTGGCGCGGAATAGCCGGGAGGACAAGATGGCGATTTTGGAACGCGACGATAGGGGGGCGGTCGCCCATCTGATGATGAACAGCCCCGAGACGCTGAACGCGCTCTCGGACGAGATGTTGGCAGCACTTGATGGGATGCTTGAGACGTTGGAGACCGATCAGTCCATCCGCGCCATCTCGTTGTCAGGTGCCGGCAAAGCCTTTTGCGCAGGCCATAACCTGCGCGAAATGTCCGCCGCCCGCCAGGCACCGGATAAGGGTGCTGCGGCGTTTGCCGATCTGTTCGACCGATGCTCTGCGATGATGATGCGTATTCAGCGCATGCCGCAGCCCGTGATTGCCCAAGTGCATGGCATTGCCGCCGCTGCCGGCTGCCAGTTGGTTGCAGCGTGTGATCTGGCTGTGGCCGCGGATGAGACGAAATTCGGCGTCAACGGCGTCAATATCGGGCTTTTCTGCTCGACCCCCATGGTCGCGCTGTCCCGCAACATCGCCCGCAAGCAAGCGTTTGAAATGCTGACAACGGGCGATTTTATCTCGGCCCAGCGGGCTGTTGAACTTGGCCTGATCAACCGTCACGTGCCAGACGAAGACCTTGCGGTCGAGACAGCAGCGCTGGCCGCACAGATCGCCGGAAAGCTGCGATCCGCTGTGCGCATCGGCAAGCGCGCATTCTATGACCAGATTCAGATGCCGTTGGATCAGGCATACGCATTCACACGCGATGTGATGATAGAAAATCTCGCCGATGAAGACACCGCCGAGGGGATCGCAGCCTTTATCGCCAAGCGCGCCCCGAACTGGGATCAGAGCTGATAGAGCGCGCCGAACTTCGCGTCGAGATAGGCCAAGAGCGGCGCCTCTGACGGCGCGGTTCCCGTTGCGTGGGCGATTGTGTCGCGCGGGGTGCGCAATCCGCCATGCTGTTGCAATGTCTCACGCAGCCACGCGGTCGCTTTGGTCGTGTCGCCCTTTGACAGATCAGCGTCGAGCGTTGGAACAGCAGCGCGGAGCGCTTCATACAGACACCCGGCATAGACGTTGCCAAGCGTGTACGTTGCGAAGTAGCCAAAAAGGCCGACGGGCCAATGCACATCCTGCAAGCAGCCGTTCGAGGGTTTATCAACCGCATAGCCGAAGTCTGCTTCGAACCGCGCATTCCAGGCCTCTTCCAGATCAGCAACCTTGAGCGCCCCCGAAATCAGCTGCCGTTCCAGATCGAACCGCAGCAGCACATGCAGGTTGTACTGCACCTCATCGGCTTCCGTGCGGATATAGCCGCCATGAATACGATTGACGGCGGCATAAAACGCATCCTCATCCGCGATGCCGAAATCACCGAACGCATCGCGCATCTTGCCGTAAAGATAGCCTGTGAAGGCGCGGCTGCGGCCCAGCTGGTTTTCGTAAATCCGGCTTTGGCTTTCATGCACGCCCATCGACGCGCCTTGCCCGATGGGCGTCAGCGCATAGGCGTCATCCACGCCTTGCTCATAGGCGGCATGGCCGACCTCGTGAATGGTTGAATAAAAGCAGTTGAACGGATCGGCGAAGTTCGTGCGTGTCGTGATCCGCACGTCCTGACCCGATCCGCTTGAGAACGGATGCACCGCCTTGTCGATCCGACCGATGCGCATGTCATAGCCGAAATCAAGCGCAAGTTGCTGCGAGATCGCAAGCTGTGCGGCTTCATCAAAGTTGCCTTGAACCGCTTTCGGGGATGGCTTGTCCAGTATCGCGGCGCGCAGGGCGGTCAGCCGGGGGCGCAGCGCGCCGAACATTTCGTCCAAATCAGCCGCCGTCGTGCCGGGCTCATAGTCCTGCAACAGCGCGTCATAAGGATCGCCGCCATCGGCCAGCGCTGCGCCTTCTTCCTGACGCAATGCAACGACGCGCTCCAAAGTCGGCACGAACGCCGCGAAATCCTCGTTCTTGCGCGCCTGTGCCCATTCGCCTTGGGATTTTGACGTCACACGCGCAATCTCTGCCGCCAGTTTCGACGGCACCTTGGCGTTGCGCTCAAAACTGCGGGTGATCTCGCGGACTTGTGCGGCGCCCACAGCGTCCAAAGCCGACGCGTCAATCGCGGCGAGCCAGTCGCCGATCTGTGGGTCGGTGCGTCGCCCATGCAGCACCGCCTCCAACGCGGCCATTTCCTCGCCGCGCTGATCGGCAGCGCCGCGCGGCATCATCGTTTCCTGATCCCAGCCCAAGCGGCCCGCGATTTGCCCCAGTGCTTCGGTTTCGCGCTGGAACGCCATCAGGTCAGTATATGCAGTCATCTAGGCGGTTCCTCTCACGGATTGGGCCTTGGGATAGTGCGACAGGAACCGTGCCCGCAGGATCAGCACCCACAGCACGACCGCACCGAACTGGTGCACAATCGCGATCTGCCAGGGTGCCGAATACATCACGGTGACGATGCCGATGACCATTTGAACGATCAGCATCGCGAACACGGCATTAAATGCAAAACGGGTGCCCGCATTGGCCGATTTCCGCCCGCGCAGCCAGACGACGATGCCAAAGATGAACAGCAAATAGCCCGCCATCCGGTGCATAAACTGCACCAGCCCGTCATCCTCGAAAAAGTTGCGCCAGACGGGCTGCAACTCGAAGGGTTCGGGCGGGAAGAAGCCGCCCGCCATGAGCGGCCAGTCGGGATAGGCTCGTCCTGCGTCAATACCAGCGACCAGAGCGCCGATAAGGATTTGAAGAAAGGTGAAGTGCATCAATCCGGTGGACATTGAGAAGAGCTTGCCTTCGCGCCCGCGCCGTGCCTGCATCAAATCCGCTTCCGATCGGCCCAGTGAGAAGACATACCACGCAATCAAGCCCAGGATAGCAAAGGCCAGACCCAGATGGGTCGCCAGCCGGTAGGACGCCACATCCAGCATCCCTTCGCGCAGCCCGCTCGACACCATCCACCAGCCAATCGCACCTTGCAGACCGCCCAGACCACCCAGCAGCAACAGCCGTCCGGTCCAGCCTGTTGGGATGCGTTTGGTGGCAAAGAAGAACAAGAACGGCAGTGCCCAGACAAGGCCGATGAAGCGACCCAACTGACGGTGTCCCCATTCCCACCAGTAAATCACCTTGAATTCGGCCAGGCTCATCCCGGCGTTCTGCAACTGGTATTCGGGGATCGCACGGTAAAGATCGAACTCCGCCTGCCAGTCGGCGGCAGTCATCGGGGGCAGCGCGCCAGTGAGCGGTTTCCATTCGGTGATTGACAACCCGCTATCGGTGAGCCGGGTCAGCCCCCCCACGGCGATCATCACGACGACCAGCGCGAACAGCACCATCAACCAGATGCGGATCGCCCCGCGCGCGCCTTTGTTGGCGCGGTCGATTATGCCGGTAGTGGCCGCTGTACCCGCTTTGGTATCGGTGCCAACATCTTCAAAGATATTGCGTTTTTTGCTCATCAACGCCTCGGTTTTGTTCGTGTCTCGCAACCTAGAGACTGCGCCGTCCGGATCAAGTCAATCACCCAGCGTCTTATCGTCATGTGTCTTCCACCGCACCATTTGACGCATCACACCGTGCAGCATCTGCACATCAGCCCGGGTCAGCGCCATGCGGGACCACAAGTTGCGCAGGTTCATTTTCATGCCGTCTGCCTTGATCTCGGGAAAGAAAAAACCTGCGCGGTCCAGCGCATCCTCATAATGCTCGGCCAGCTTTTCAATCTCGATCTGTTCGGCCCAATCGGCCTTTCCCATCTCGACCGTGGCGTGCGTTACATCTTCGGTCTGGCGGCGCCACTCATACCCTGTCAACAGCACGCATTGCGCAAGGTTCAGCGACGGAAAGTCAGGGTTCACAGGAACTGAGATGATCGCATTCGCCTTCGCGATATCATCGTTCTCAAGACCCGCGCGTTCGGGGCCAAAAAGCACGGCGACCTTCTCGCCCGCGCGGATCTTCTCAGCCGCCAATTCCATCGCGCGCTCTGGTGAATAAACCGGTTTTGTCAGCCCGCGTTGGCGCGCCGTCGTCGCGAATACATAGGAACAATCGGCGACCGCTCCGGCGGTGTCTTCATAAAGCCCCGCCTCATCCAACAAGCGCCCCGCCCCCGAGGCCATGGCGACCGCTTTGCTGTTCGGCCAGCCGTCACGCGGGGCGACGACGCGCATCCGGTCCAGCCCGAAATTCCACATCGCACGGGCCGCTCCACCGATATTCTCGCCCATTTGCGGGCGCACCAGAACGAAAGCGGGCTGCGGTTTATATTGATCTGTCGCACTCATGGCGGCGGTCTAAGCCGCGCGCGGGCAAAGCGCAACGCTTCCCTTGTGGCGCTCCGGCCCGCGCGCTAAACCCCTGCTCCAATAGCACGTTCGGAAAGACACGCATGAGCAGCGACGACATCCCCCAGATCTATCTGATCACGCCACCCGAGTTTGAGTTGTCGGATTTCCCCGACCATCTTGCCCGCTGCTTGGATGCCGTGCCTGTCGCCTGCCTGCGTCTTGCAATGGCCAGCCGCGACGAAGACCGCATTGCGCGCGCCGCCGATGCGTTGCGCGAAATTGCCCATGCCCGGGACGTCGCCCTTGTGATCGACAGCCATGTTTTACTGGTCGACCGCCTTGGCTTGGACGGCGTGCACCTGACGGATGGCGCGCGCTCGGTTCGCAAAACCCGCAAAGACCTTGGAACCGATGCCATCATCGGCGCGTTCTGCGCCGCCTCGCGCCACGACGGTATGAGCGCAGGTGAAGCCGGTGCTGACTACGTGGCGTTCGGGCCGGTCGGCACAACACCTTTGGGCGACGGGACCGTGGCCGAGGCGGACCTGTTCCAGTGGTGGTCCGAAATGATCGAAGTGCCGGTCGTCGCTGAAGGCGCGCTGTCTGACACGTTAATCCGCAAGGTCGCGCCTTTCACCGATTTCTTCGGCATTGGCGAAGAGGTCTGGCGCCATGACGATCCGGCAGCTGCGCTCAAATCATTTGCGGCTGAGATGGGCTGATCAGAAACAGACCTGTTCCAACAAGATAAGGATCAACCCTGAAAATGAGCAGACTAAACCACGTCGCGCGCAAGCTCGAAAACATGAAGCTCTCAGGCGAATACTTCGCATCGTTGAAACTCAAATGCGATACGATCATTGATGTGGGCGTTCATACAGGCACAAGCTGGCTTTATGACGCCTATCCTGACGCGGCCTTTCATCTGATCGACCCGCTTCCGGATCGGGACGCTGTTGCGCAAAGCTATCCGGACCTTGCGACAACGTGGCACGAATGTGCGCTTGGTGCAGAAAAGGGACAGCAGGTTTTGCAGGTTCCGGTATCCGATGGGCATGAGTTGCGACAACTGGCGACGTTCGAAGAACGCACGTCGCAAAACCTGCGCCGCGTGAAAAGCAGTGAGATCAAAGAGGTGACGACAAAGGTTGAAACGCTCGATACGCTTTTTGCAGACCTGCCCGGCCCTATCGGACTTAAGGTCGACGTTGAGGGTGGCGAGTATGACGTGCTGTTGGGTGCGCCCCAAACGCTCCGGAAATGTGCGTTCGTCATGTTGGAAGTGTCGCTTGTTCAACGCTTTGCGGAGACCCGAAAGTTCAGCGAAATCGTCGCTCTGATGGCCATGAATGATTATGAGGTGGGGGGAATTTTTTCCGGTTTCCGCCCGAATGCACGAATTTCTGATCTTTTGTTCTTACGCAACGCTTCCCGTCGGAACGGGGCCGTTTGACAGCGCAGCCGTCTGTTACACAGGTATCTTGGCAGTAAGCCCGCCCCGAACCGCCTTTTCCATCGCTTTCGCAAGCATCTTGCGATCGGCAAAGTCGCGGACCGCAACGGGCGCGTGATAGGTGATCTCTACCGCCCCCGGCTTGCGCGCAGCCAAGGTCTTAAGCAAGTGCGGCGCGAAATCCATGTCGCCCCACCAGCCGTAGAAATCCGAAGATGCGCCTTCGGGGGCTGTGTAGTTCACCGTAACCGGCTGAATATGCATGACCTCCCGCAATCCGTCTTCAAAGAAGGCCGCAAACAGGGTCGGCTTGAAGGGCAGCACACGCAGGCTGTCGCTGGATGTGCCTTCGGGAAAGAACAACAGCCGGTGGCCTGCGGCCAGACGCGCGGCAAACAGCAGCTTTTGCTTGATGGCTTCGCTGGGGTTGCGCCGAATGAACACTGTTCCTGTGGCGCGCGCCAGCCAGCCGATACCCGCCCAGCCAGCAACCTCGGACTTGGCGACGAAATACACGCGCTGCGGTGCGTTCAGCGCGAAAATATCCAGCCATGACGCATGGTTGGCCACAATCGCCCCGCGCACGCGCATCCTGTCGCCGCGCACGCGATGACCCATCCCCATGATCCGGAACGCTGACCAGCAGACAAACTGCGTGATATATGGCGTGACAGGACGGCGCAGACCGAAAAGCGGCCGCTCGATCAGCCGCACGATCAGCAGGATCGCAAGACAGCCGAACGTCACAGTCACCAACGGAACGGCGCGGCGCAGGATGCGGAGCCAATCCATAAATGACGGCTCAAACGCTTCGGGCGTGCTGTCCTTGTCCCATGTCTGGCTCACGGGGCCGGCCTGCGGGTATACATCCGCGCCTGCTTCGCGTTCAGCCGTGCGGTGTCCATCACCAGACACACATCCGTCGTGTTGAACGCATGATCCACAAAGGCGCCGTCCCCGACAAAGCCGCCCAGCCTCAGATAGGCCTTGATCAGCGCAGGCGTCTGAAGCATTGCGCGGCGGCGGTCCAGATCAGCCTCGTTCACCAGATCCATCCGTTGAAAATGAGCCTCTTGGGCGCGCACACGCAATTCCGGCGGAGCGCGGTGGCGGTGATGCAGAAAGGCAAGCGGTTCTTTCAATGCAGCGATATCCGTGCCGTGAAACGACGCCACGCCGAACAGCACTTCGATCCCGTGCTGGTCGACATAATCGGCCAGCCCCGCCCAAAGATGCACCATCGCCATACCGCCGCGATAGTGGGGCGCCAGACAGGACCGGCCCAGTTCCAGCAAGCGACGGCCCGAAGCCTTGAGCACCGACAGATCATACTCATCTTCCGAATAGAATTGCCCTGCCCGCTTTGCCTGATCTTCGCGCAGCAACCGGTAGACACCGATGACACCGCCATCCAGAGGTTCTGCCGGATCAATCAGCAACAAATGGTCGTAGAACGGATCAAAGCGGTCTTTCTCAAGCCCCGCGGCATGATCGACCAAAGGGCCATCACCACCCAACTCTTCAACAAAAACCCGATACCTCAGCCTTTGCGCATAGCGCAGATCGGCCTCAGAGGCTGCCAAACGCAACTGAAATTCAGACTGTTGAGCGTGCATCCGACCCGTTCCGACAAACCTCACGCGGTTCTAGGGCGGCGTTTGATCCTTGGCAACCAAATGAGCCCCTTCCGACAATGCAGCAACACCCATGCAATGACTACACGTTAAGGTTGAATTCGGCTGACTTATTGCGTAAACACCATTTCAAGACTGATAGCTTTAGTATCAATCACGACCTTGCCTTCCTCGCGGAAGTTAACCGTAACTTTACCATTTATGTTGGATTGTACCTGCCCAATACCCCATTCAGGTTTATCAGGATGCTTCACCAACATGCCCGGTTCTAACAGGCTCCCCATCTCCGACATGACCAGTTCTCCGTCTTCTCAAGCGACCGACACATTGGCCCTTCTTGGCTTGCTCGGGTCGCGCATTTGTCACGATCTTATCAGTCCACTTGGAGCAATCGGCAATGGAATCGAGCTTTTGTCGATGTCCGGCGCAGGGAGCGGCCCGGAAACCGCGTTGATCGAAGACAGCGTGCGCAACGCCAACGCCCGCATTCGCTTTTTCCGCATCGCGTTCGGGGCGGCCCATCCGGGCCAATTGCTTTCGCGACGCGAGGTGATGTCGGTGATTGACGACATCTCGCATGGCGCGCGTGTCACGTTCGACTGGACGGTTGAAGGCGATGTGGCGCGCTGCGATGCCCGCCTCGCCTTCCTGATAATGCAATGCTTTGAAACCGTGATGCCCTTTGGTGGCACTGTCCGCGTGATCCGGCATCCCAACCGTTGGTCGATCATCGGAACCTCGGATCGGTTTCGCCATGAGCCCGCGCTATGGGCAATCGCAGACGGACAATCCGGCGATCTGTCAGACCTCAAGGCCGCCGATATCCACTTTGCGCTCGCCCCGCTTGTGGCACGAGAGCTGGACATCACGCTTGAGATTGACCACCAGGACGGCGAAATCCGCGTGCGCTTTTAGGCGCGCACAGTTCCGTCACCCACGACGATATACTTGAAGCTGGTCAGCTGCTCGGCGCCCACCGGCCCGCGCGCATGCATCTTGCCTGTCGCGATCCCGATCTCGGCGCCCATGCCGAACTCTCCGCCATCCGCAAACTGGGTCGAAGCGTTGCGCATCAAAATTGCACTGTCGAGCCTGGTGAAAAACCGCTCGGCCACAGCATCATCTTCGGTCAGCACGCAGTCGGTGTGGTTTGATCCGTATTGACGGATATGCGCAATCGCTTCGTCAATATTATCAACGACTTTTGCGGCGATCTTCATGTCAAGGTATTCGGTTCCCCAGTCATCATCCGTCGCTTGGACCGAACCGTTCAGCCCCTCGGCCCGCACCTCAACACCCGCCGCTATAAGATCGTCCACGATTTGCCGACCCAGCGTGTCGGCGATATCGCGGTGGATCAGCAAGCACTCCGCCGACCCACAAATCCCTGTGCGCCGCGTCTTGGCGTTTAGCACAACTTTGCGTGCTTTCTCAGCGTCCGCTTGGGCATCCACGAAAATGTGGCAAATTCCCTCCAGATGGGCAAAAACAGGCACCCGCGCCTCGCGTTGCACCAACCCGACCAAGCCCTTCCCGCCACGCGGCACGATCACGTCAATGCTGTCGGTCATCTTCAGCATCTCCGACACGGCGGCACGGTCCCGCGTGGGCACGCGCAGCACCGCATCTTCGGGCAAACCAGCCGCACGCAAACCATCAACCAGACAGGCATGGATCGCGCCTGAGCTGTGAAAACTCTCGGACCCGCCGCGCAGGATCACCGCATTGCCCGCCTTCAGGCACAGCGCGCCGGCATCCGCCGTCACGTTCGGGCGGCTTTCATAGATCACGCCGATTACGCCCAAAGGCGTGCGCACCCGCTTGATATGCAGACCGCTGACCATATCCCATTCTGTTATCGTCTGGCCCACGGGATCGTCCTGCGCGGCGACGGCGCGCAAGCTGTCGACGATCCCTTGAATGCGCGCTTCGTCCAGCAACAACCGGTCCAGCATCGCGTCGGTCAGCCCTTTATCGCGCCCGAACGCCATATCCTGCGCGTTGGCGGCAATAATCGCGTCGCGCTGCGCCCAAACCGCGTCTGCTGCCGCGTTCAGCGCCACCGCTTTCGCCTCTGACGAAGCAAACGCCAGCTCTGCCGCTGCCGCTTTCGCGCGCGCGCCCAGATCAACCATCATATCGGCCACGTTTTCCATGTCTTTCATCGTTCAGCCTTTCGCGTCAGCCCAGCACCATATCATCGCGGTGGATCAGCACGGCCCGCCCGCTATAGCCAAGAATGTCCTCAAAGTCACTCGTATGCCGCCCTTTGATCTTGCCCGCCTCATCCGAGGTATAACGGCTCAACCCTTGCCCCAGCAGCCCCCCGTCCGGTGCCAGGATCATGACCGGATCGCCACGCCCGAAGGGCCCGCGCACGTCGCTGACGCCAGCAGGCAGCAGGCTTTTGCCGCCCTTGAGGGCCGCGACGGCACCGGCGTCGAGCGTCAATGCGCCCTTCGCCTTCATCGCCGCGATCCAATGCTTGCGCGCTGCCGCCGGGTCGTCTTTGGCCAGAAACCACGTTGCCGCAGCACCTTGCTCCAGCGCCTCCAGCGGCCGCATCACAAAGCCATCTGTGATCGCCATCGCGCAGCCGGCTTGCGTGGCCATCTTTGCCGCCAGCAGCTTCGTTTTCATTCCGCCTTTTGACAGGCCCGAACCTGCGTCGCCCGCCATGGCTTCAATTTCGGGCGTGATCTCTGCAATGGTATCGTAGCGAGTTGCACCGGCATCCTCGGCCGGATTGGCGGAGTAGAACCCGTCCACATCCGACAGCAAAATCAGCTGATCAGCCCCGATGGTCACAGCAACCTGAGCCGCCAGACGGTCATTGTCACCATAGCGGATTTCGTCGGTGGCAATCGTATCGTTCTCGTTCACAATCGGGACAACACCCAGCGACAACAACTGCTCGAGCGTTGCGCGTGAATTCAGATAACGGCGGCGATCGGCTGAATCCTCAAGCGTCACCAGAACCTGCGCAGTGGTCAACCCGTGCGGCGCCAACGCTTCTTCATAGGCGCGGGCCAGACGGATCTGCCCGACTGCCGCGGCAGCTTGGGATTGCTCTAACGCCAGCGCGTCCGGGCGCAGACCCAACACGCCGCGCCCCAACGCAATCGAGCCCGAGGACACGATGACAACATCCGTCCCGCGCGCCTTGATTGCCACAACATCCAACGCCAGTGCATGCAACCAATCGGCCCGCAATGCGCCGCTTGCCCGGTCGACCAGCAGGGCCGATCCGATCTTGATGACAAGGCGTCTGGCGTCGGTTAAGGCTGCCACGCCGCATCCTCTTCGCCTTCTTCAGCGCGACGGCGCAGCCGATCATTGTCAATCTGCGACCGTAACGCGCGCAACACATCCACCGTCCCTTCGCGGGCCACACCGGACATAAGCAAAACGCGCTTACCGACAGCCTTTTCAAGTGTGGCCTTCGCCTCAAGACGTTCATCTTCATCCAAAGCGTCAATCTTGTTCAGAACCGTCACCCGCGGCTTTTCGGCAAGGCCCATCCCATAAGCCTCAAGCTCGCCAATAATCGTACGATAATCCTCGGCAATCGTGTCGGAGGTGCCATCGACCAGATGTAGCAGCACCGCACATCGCTCCACATGGCCCAGAAACTGATCGCCCAGCCCCCGCCCCTCGGACGCGCCACGGATAAGGCCGGGGATATCGGCGATCACGAACTCAACCTCGTCCACGCCGACGATCCCAAGATTGGGGTGCAGCGTGGTGAACGGATAATCCGCGATCTTGGGCCGCGCGTTGGACGTCGCGGCCAGAAACGTCGATTTCCCCGCATTTGGCAGCCCCAGCAGACCCACATCGGCGATCAGCTTCAACCGCAGCCACAGCGTGCGCTCCACCCCTTCCAACCCCGGATTGGCCCGGCGCGGCGCCTGGTTGGTCGAGGACTTGAAATGCAGGTTACCAAAGCCGCCATTACCGCCCTTGGCCAGCAAAACACGCTGACCCACTTCGGTCAGATCGGCAATCACTGTCTCCAGATCCTCGTCCAGCACTTCGGTGCCCACCGGCACAAGCAGCACCTTGTCGTCGCCGTCCTTGCCGGTGCGCTGGTTGCCCATGCCGGGTTGGCCGTTCTTGGCGAAAAAATGCTGCTGATAGCGAAAATCAATGAGCGTGTTCAGCCCGTCCACAGCTTCCGCCCAGACATCGCCACCGCGCCCACCATCGCCACCGTTAGGGCCGCCATACTCGATATATTTCTCGCGCCGGAACGACACGCAGCCGCCACCCCCGCCACCCGAGCGGATGTAGACTTTGCACAGATCGAGAAACTTCATGTCGTGGCCTTCAGATTAGGGTTAGCGAGGCGATAAACGGAAACCGGTGCAGGCTCAAGCCGCGCGGCAGAGGTTGCCATTGCCGTGCCCGTCTTCTCGAACCCTGCTTTGCTGAGCACCCGCATGGAGGCAGGGTTGTCGTGGAACACATCCGCGCCCAAAGATGCAGGTTCAAACCGCAGAAAAATCGCCTCGACAAAGGCCCGCACGGCCTCGCTTGCGAAGCCTTGGCCGCTCTCGGACAGATCGAAGAAATGAAAGATATCGGGCTGGCCTTTGACATGACCGTATTCCGGCCTCCCGACCCCGATTGTCCCGATCAAAGCGCCGGTATCCTTACGGCAGATGCCAAGCCGAAACCCCAACTGCCCTTGCCAACGCCAGTCGTTTAGAAATTTCTCCACCACATCCAAAGGCCACGGCACCGTCGCGCGGAAAATCATACGGGCGACGTCTGGGTCGCCCCCGAACGCGGCAACGCGCGGAGCATCCGCAACGCTCATCGGACGCAGGAACAGCCGGTTCGTCTCAAGATGTGGAAGCAACCGCGCGCTTCGGGTACGCCACGTCGCCGGATCAAGCTGCATCGCGCGAACCATTATATCATGCCCATGGGAGGCGGACGGCCGCAATTCGTCTTGCGTGTAAACGAAGCCAAGTTTGCTCAACACACGGCCGGAGCGCACATTTTCAACCGCATGACCGGACGGGAAGACGTGGTCCGACGCTTGTGCGAATTGCAGATCCAGAACGGCCCGCGCGGCTTCGGTTGCGATACCTTGACCCCAGGCTTTTCGTGCAATCCAATAACCCAGCTCTTCTTTGCGCGCGCACAGCCCCACAAGATCGCCGTCCTTCTCGATCATCCAGACCTGACCGGCATTGTCCTTGTTGCGCGCGATGAATTCTTCGGCGTCTGACAGCCCGTACGGCCAAGGCGCGCGGCCCAGCCAGCGCGTGACCTCCCAGTCACCAAGGGCATCTGCAATCGCTGCCGCGTCGCTCTCACGGGGAAGACGCAGGAGCAGCCGATCTGTTTTCAAAGTGGCGAAATCCTGCATCTTTCCAAACTCTTATTTCATCTTCTTCAAGTAAGTCCAGGTGTCCACCTTGGCCTGTCGCGCGACGCTATAGGCTTCTGCATCCCCCAGATACTCAAACCCGCAATTCGTCAGCACACGGGCTGATCCCGGGTTGTCCTGAAAGACCGATCCGAACATCGTATCAACGCCTTGGGGGTTCGCTTCGACCATGGCGCGCACCGCGTCTGACGCAAGACCCGTGTTCCAGAACGCAGGTGCCACCCAATAACCGATCTCGGACTGGTTGCGGTCCATTGGCTTCAGCCCGATCAGACCCAGAACCTCTGCCGATCCCTGGGCCGAGCCGTCCATGATCCAAACATCCTCATCGCGCGCGTCCTTCAACGACGCTTCGATAAACTGTTCGGTCGATCCGGGCGGCAATGGATGCGGAATGCTGGTCGTCATCCGCGCGACACGCGCGTCGCTGGCGTACATTTCAACCAGCCCTTGATCGCTCTTGCGCAAGGGGCGCAGAATGAACCGCTCCGCCCGTATGATTTGTTGTCCTTCAATTTCTTCAATTTTCATGGTGTCCCTCCTCCGAACAGCACGAACAAAACGCTTGCGACGGTCAGAACCGCCAATGAAATCATCAGGCCGCGTTCGGCCTTTGTGCCGGCGACCGTGCTGGCGATGCGGTCGCCTGCAAAGGTCCAGACCGGGTGCAACAACAGCTGACAGCCCAGCAAACAGATGGCGATCACAGCGGTCGCTTCCAAGGCCGGTGTGCCGGGCGCCGTAAACGTCGTGAAACCTGCCGTAATCATCGCCCAAGCCTTAGGGTTGAGCGGATGCACGATCAGCCCCGCGGCAAAGCCCGGCGCCGCGTCGGGTCCCGCGCCCGTCTCCAGCCGCATATTGGCCACGCGCCACGCCAGCCAGATGATATACGCGGCAGAAGCCCATTTGAGCACTTCGAACAGCCACGGCACAGACTGCGCCAGCTCCATCAGCCCAAATCCGATGGGCCAGATAATCAACTGTTTGCCCAATGCGACACCCGCCACGAACGGCAAAGCGGCGCGAAACCCAAACCGCGCGCCGGTGGCCAGCAAGGCCATGTTGGCCGGACCGGGCGTGCCCACCTGAGAGGCGGCGAAGGTCAGAAAGCTGGCGACAGCGACGCTCATAATTGATCCTAAAAAAGAAAAAGGGGACCGGTTTGCACCGATCCCCCAGAATTTTTAGCTCTATGCGGTTCGGCTTATTCAGCGGCCTCCGCCACTGGGAGAACCGAAATAAAGGTGCGGCCTTTCAGGCCTTTGTGGAACTTCACAGCGCCATCGACAGTCGCGAAGATCGTGTGATCCTTGCCCATGCCAACGCCTTCGCCCGGCCACATCTTGGTGCCGCGCTGACGCATGATGATGTTGCCCGGGATAACGGCTTCGCCACCGAATTTCTTTACACCAAGGCGACGACCGGCAGAGTCGCGGCCGTTGCGGGAGGAACCACCTGCTTTTTTATGTGCCATTCGTCTCTCTCCTTAGCCTTTAGCCAGTTCTTTGGCCTGTGCGATCCAGCCTTCACGCTCGATCCGGCCTTTGAACGACAGTTTCTCG
>ERZ1740067.1645-NODE-1645-length-14897-cov-3.734065_pt1 | contig 14897 bp, 12 predicted proteins | sample MGYA00581736_ERZ1740067 | MGnify/ENA primary metagenome ERZ1740067 (study PRJEB43018, sample SAMN04849236) | marine metagenome | isolation source: floating plastic debris | place: Pacific Ocean | collected 2008-08-27 | study: EMG produced TPA metagenomics... | reverse complement strand
GACCCTCAAGACGACACCTATGATCGTTTTGCGGACCCCGACGATACGTTTGCTGCCGATATTGGCACGGTGCAAACAGGGGCCACGTGGTCCGTGTTCAACGCAGAAAATACAGATGGTGCGAAGATCGACACATTGTCCAGTGACAGTGCGTACCCCATGAAACCGCATAACGACAATTCGTTCATCACGAGCGCAGGCATTGTCTTTGGCAGTGTGTTGCTCGAGGGCTACCACACGCTGAACAGCGAAGGCGGTGCACGCATCAGCCCGTTCTATCATTGGGTGTCGGATCGCGTCTCTGCGCGTCCGAAGATGAAAACCAAATACGCACAGCACTCCTACAGCCCGGCGGGCTACACGGATCTGGGTGTCTTCAGCTACACGGCGATACCGGTCACCCTGTCAGACAACAAACTGGAAAACACTGTTGCGGTCAGCGGATCGGTGGTTGTGGATGTGCTGGGTGATACAGGCCCGACAGGCGGTACAGGCAGCTTTGCGCTGACAGACAAAGCCAAGGTTGCTCCGGATCACGGCAAGGCCACGCTGAATACCGCCACGGGTGAGGTCACGTACACGCCCGACATGGGCTATGCCGGGACCGATTTCATGTATGTGTTTGTGGAAAGCGACGGCCAGTTCGCGCTCGCGCGTCTTGATTTCCTGATCGGCAGCACGGGGTCGGGGATTACAGCACCCGTCGCCGGAACACATTTCACCGTTGCAGGTGGGGCGGGGCAGACAATCGATGTGACGATGCTGGCCCCTCCCGAGACCGACCAGCGCCGTATCAAGCCGGTGCAGTATTCAACTGATGGCGGTGTGACCTGGCGCAGGCTCTCACCGAAATGGGTGCAGGGTGTGCAGACGATCGCGGTTCAAAGCAACGGGAGTGCGATTGGTGCGGGCAGCTACACGGTGCGGCTGCGCTACAAGACCGATTACGATTACCTGACATCATCAGACAGCGGCGATGCGGCCGTAACGGTGGTCTGACATGACAGCGGCTCTTTTCTATTTTCTCATCATGGCGGCGCTGATGTTGCCCCTGACAGGTGTTCATCTGTGGTGCCGGGATATTGTGAAACAGCACCCCCAGATCATGCCGGACAACATCCAGCGCGACCGTTATCGCTGGGCAGAGCTTGCCATGGCGTTCACCTGTCTGGCGATGATCTGGTATATGTGGATGATCCTGTATTTCATGGTGACGGTCTTCGCCACCATGCCTGTGCTGGGTGTTTTGGCGCATGTGACGTGGATCTTGGGTTCCGCTTGCGTGCTGGTCGCCAAGATCGGGCATCTGCAGCGGCTGCGCGCCCAGATTCCCCCTGTCTCTTGAGGCTACGGGGTGATGAGATCGACAAAGGCGCGCGCAAAACGCTGATCGATCTGCGGTTTGTAATGCCCGTCCCCCAGAAAGCCTGACGGGTCCCGCGGATCAAAATGTTCGACCGTCGCAAGATAAGGGATATCCTGCGCCTCAAGGACCGGTTTCAGGATTTCAAGCAGGTCCGCATCCATCGCATCCCGTGTCTGGATCAGAAAGATAACGGGTCTCTGCCTGTCTGACCGGGCGGTCTGCGCAAAAGTGACAACCATCCGCCGCAAAACCTCGCCATAAGGATAGGCCCCGCTGCGCAGGATGTCCTGCTGGGTCGATTGCACATGTGATGTGGCCAGCGACCGGCGGGCCAGACGCACAAAGGGCGAGGCATCCAAGGCAGGGACGCAAAAGGTGGCCAGCGCACGAAAATGGTCTTCTGATTTGAGCTGTTCGCCCCATGCTTTGCGTGCTGCGATATCGCTCTGGAGCGCGTGGAAACTGTCCTGGCTGCTGACCAGTGGTTCAACGCGCCTCAGGCCATTTTCCTTTGGGTAGTAGACCGGGTAGGTAAAGGGGGCGGGTTGTTCGAACATCCATGTGCTGTTGCTGAGCGCGCCCATGGCCGGGACGGAGGAAGACAGAATCCCCAGCACCGCCACATCGCCCGCGCGCCGATTGTCCCGGTCTTCTTCAAACAGCGCATAGGTGAAGTTTGGTGGTGCAGCGGGCCCTGAATGCAGATCAAGGATCAGACCCGGGTCCTGCGTGGCTGCCGATTGCAGAATGTTGTTCACAAAAGACATGCCATAGCCGCGGATAACCGGCTGGGCGGTGGAGGCCTCTGCCTCAAACTCTACTGCCGAGCGCGCAATCATCTCCGGGCGCCATGCCACATCCATCAGATTGCCCGGCGTTCCGGGGCGGTCCTGCCATCTTGCCAGCTTGCCCGGCACCGAGCGGCCATATTCGAAATACTGCACCAGCGACCCTAACCGTCCGGACCGTTCGGCCCAGCCGAGCACCTGCCCCACGCCAAAATCCAGCAGGGCCAGAAGACCTAAAGTCAGACACAGGATGGTTGCGGTGCGTTTCATATGCGGGGTCTCAGAATTGGAAATAGATGAAGGCGGATGTCTGGGTCGTTGCGCCAAAGGCGAGCAGATAGATCATCCCGGCATACAGCCCGGCGCGGATCACCGTGGGCCATCTGGCATAGAATGCCACATCCCCGCTCCGCTCCACCAGCACATCCCAGACCAGCAAAAGCAGTAAGGCAGGGAAGACCGCAAAGGGTGGAGAGGGCAGGGTGATCCCCGCAGGCCCGCTGAAGATGCGCTGCGTGAAATCCACGATCTGCGCAAAGGAGGTCGCGCGAAACAGCAACCAGCCGTAACAGACCATCTGAAAGAAGAGTGCGATTTTGAGGATCCGCCCGATCCAGTGGCCCGCGCTGTGCCGCACCCCCCTTTCGCCCGTATGTGCATGGCGCCCCGCCAGCGCCCTGTGAAGCGCCAGTGCGCCGCCCTGATAAAGCCCCCACAATATGAAGTTCCAGGCCGCCCCGTGCCACAATCCCCCCAGCGTCATGGTCAGCATCAGATTGCGATAGGTCCGCCCAGCACCCCCCCGGTTGCCCCCCAGCGACACATAGAGATTGTCGCGCAGCCTGGTGGACAGCGAGATATGCCAGCGCCGCCAGAACTCCTGTGGGTTGGTGGCAAAATAGGGTTGGGCAAAATTGCGCATCAGCCCAAAGCCAAGCATCTTGGCGACACCGCGCGCGATATCCGTATATCCCGAAAAGTCGCAGTAGATCTGGATGGCAAAGAGCCAGGTGGCCAGGATCACATCCAGACGCGCAGGATCGGGGCTTGCGTAAACCGCATCCACTGATGGGGCGATGCCATCGGCGATCACAACCTTCTTGATCAGCCCAAACAGACACAAGACCGCCCCGCGCCGCAGATTGTCCCAGCTCAGCTGCCGGGGCTGCGTGATGTTTGGCAGCAGGGTGCGGGCCCGCGCGATCGGCCCGGCCACAAGCTGGGGAAAGAAGGCGACGAAGAGGGCAAAATCAAAAAAGTCCCGCGTCGGCGCCATATCCCGGCGGTAGATGTCAATCGTATAGCTCAGGGTCTGGAACGTATAAAACGTGATGCCCACCGGCAGAACGATGGACAGCACAAACGGGTCCGCAACATAGCCGACCGTGCCAAGCAGGCTCTGAAAGCTTTCAACGAAAAAGCCGAAATATTTGAAGACCCCCAGCATCCCGAGGTTCACCGCCAGCGAGATCCCCAAGAGCCTGCGCCGCTGCACGCCTTGGGGTGCGGTGTGCATCCTGAGGCCCACGACATAGTCCACGGCCGTGCTCAGCAGGATCAGGCTGAGAAACCGCCAGTCCCACGCCCCGTAAAACACATAGCTTGCCACCAGCAGCATCCGGTTCTGGGCGCGATGTGGCAGCACGACGTAAAGGACCGCAACGACTGCGAAAAAAGCCCAGAAAACCAGTTCTGTGAAAAGCAATGAGACCGCCTTGGAAAAATCTGCCCGCGCCCCTGATTAGCACCATATTCTGAATATAGAATAGCGCGCGTCCCACCACCTGCTGTGGCGGGTGGCAGGCAAGCTTCGATTTCGCAAATACCGCGCAAGGCGCGCGCGCTATGGATTGAACTTGCCCATGGCGGCGGCAAAGGTCTGGGCGAGCACGTCGAATTTGCCCGAACCCCCGGTGATCTTGGTGGGCACAGCCGCCCCTGCCGGATAGCTGCGCCGCACCGGCACCTGTGTCACCTTCAACCCCAATTGCCCGGCGCGGACGGTCAGGTAAAACAACAGCTCGTATTTCTGAAACACATCCCGGAACGGTTTGACATCCGGATGCAGTAGATAGCGCGCCGAATAGGCCCTAAACCCGTTTGTCGTGTCTGAAAAGCGGTGCCTGCCTGCCAGGCTCAGCAGCGGGGCGTGAATGCCGCGATTGGCAATCGTGCGTTCCAGCGGGGTATGTTCGGCCTTGCCGCCCGGCGCATAGCGCGAGCCCTGCACATAGTCATACCCCTCCTCCAGCCGGTCGAGAAAGGTGGCGACCGCCTCAACCCCGTCCTTGCCATTGCCGTCGATGGTGACAATGCCCTCATACCCCTGTTGCAGGCACCAGGCATAGGCCATGCGCAGCTGGGCCGAGAGCTTGCCCGGTCCGGGCTTGACCAGCACCGCCCGCACCGGCAGCGGTTCGATGAAGGCGGGATCGAGCGAGCCGTCATCGGACCCGCCATCAGCGACCACCACGTCAACGGGAAGATGTGCGGCGGCGATGCGCCCAAGCTGCGCTCGGATGCGTTCCCCTTCGTTGATCACCGGGATCACCAGAGCGTGGCGGTGTGCCTTGTCGCCATAAAGACGGGTGTCGCAGGCGGGCACCTCCCAGTCAGTGGTGTTCAGGTCAGTCATAGTGTTTCGTCCGTTTTGTCACTGGTATTGCGGGGTCTCTCTGGTGATCGCTCTGGGCGAAAGACCAGCAGTTTGCTGGTCAGGTAGTCGACCCCGAAGGACAGGCCTGTGGCCAGCACCAGCACCAGCAGGGCCTGACCCTGGCCAAAGATGCGCGCCAGCACCGCCACCGCGACCAGCCGCACTGCAAGCGTGGCTCCCAGGGCGGCGGCATATTTGAGCGCGCGGGCCCCCGAGACCTGCCGCGCCCCTGCGCGAAAGGTCCACAATTCGTGCAGCACATAGTTGACGCAAGCCCCGGCCGCAAAGCCAAGGGCCGCCGCAGGCACCAGTGCCATCCACAGGCTTGCGCCATAGGCCACGGTGATATCGACGATCAGGCCGATGACAGCCACGATGCCAAAGCGGATGATGTCCGGCGCACGCGCCAGTCCCGCCTGCACAGAGATCAGCAGCCCCCTCATGCAGGGTGATCTTCACGCGCCCGCAGATGGCGTTCATCCGCGCCGGCCAGTTCCGGTTCGATCTGCCGGACCAGATCAAACAGATCATAGATGTTGTCGATCTTGGCCCCGAGGACCGACAGCACCCGCGAGGTCGCAGGCTTGCGCTGAAACAGGATCGGGCGGCCGTCATCTTCCTCGTTCTTGATCAGCACGGCCTTGACGTCGGTGATGGAGCCCTGCACCTCAAGCCCGGCAAGGCAGGGCAGAAAGCGCATGCTGTCCTGAACCATGTGGCGGCTGCGGCTGGCGCCAGCAAACTGCGCGGCGATCTGATAGGGCGAGGCGTCCGTGGCGGCGTCGGGCCAGCTGAGATGGGGGGTATAGCGCACATGGGTCAGCGAATAGAGATCGTCCGCCGGGTAGGGCATCGCTGAGAAAAACGGCCCATCCATCACCGTGACGCCCAGCCCGTCCAATTCTTCGGGGGGTTTGACCAGAACAATCTCGGCCAGTTCGTATTTCAGGGAGGCCTTGGGCAGGTTTGCCAGACCCAGGATATGGTTGATCTGCCCATAGGTGACATTAAAGACGTAGCGTGCGCGGATCTCGCGCCCCGAGGCCAGCGTGACGGTGACGGCGTCGTCCTGCTCGCTCAGGCCCTCGACTTCGGTGTCCAGCCGCACATCAAGCCCGCAGGCCTCCATCCGGGCGCTCAGCAGGCGGCGCAGCACAGCATAGTCAAAGGCGTATTCGGTACATTCAAAGGCGTCCTCGATCAGGTCCGGGTCAAACAGCGCCCGCTCGCGTGATGCGATGGGGCGGATCGGGGCACCCAGTTCGGTGAACATGCGCGAAAACCGCGCCGCAGAGACTTTGGAATGGTGCCGCGCGATGGCATAGAGCATCCGGAAATCGGTCTTGACCGCTTGTGGAAAATCATCGGCAAAGCGGCGGTGCTGGGCCATGGACTTGGCCGCGGTCAGCACGCTGCGCTGGTAGGGAAACCCCGAGTGCACCCGCGCCTGATTGACCCGGCTGGCCCGCTCCATGGTCTGTGCCCCGGCCTCGACGACGGCGACCTTGTCTGACACCGAGCGCAGGAAAAGACCCAGGCAACAGCCGTAAAAGCCGCCGCCGATCACCAGATAGTCGACAGTGTCGGGCTTAGGCGCCATCCGCGGGCTTCCGCTCCTTTGGGAGCAACTGCGGGGTGTCAGTGTCCAGTTCCACGTTGAGTTCCTGGGTGACCTGACTGAACAGATCAATCGAGGCCTCTTCGCCCACCACATCCTGCACCAGCGCAGGCGAGATCAGGTCAATGATCTTGAGCAGGCCCGTGGACAGCCCAAAGATCGCAACCCCCAGAAAGCTCGCCGTCATGCTGAGCGCCAGCGAGGTGGTCAGCCCGCCCGGCTGGATGGTGTCCAGCAGCAGCCAGACCGCAACCGCATAGATCCCGAACAGCAGGGCCACGAGGCTGGTGGTGGCCGCCAGCAGCGAGGTGATGTTGAGCACCCGCGGGGCGGCATTGACCAGCAGCCGTTGGATCAGGCCCAGCCGGGGGCCCATGCCGCTGACAAGGGCGCGGTTGTGGGTTGGTTTGACCTGCATGTAGCTGGCCGAAAAGCCTGCATCGCGCGGCAGAAACCGCAGCGCCAGCTGGCGGTCGGGAAAGGTCATCAACCGGTTGAGCTGGGTGCGGGGGTAGGCGGCGGTGGCCATATCGCGTGTTGTGGCGCGAAAGCCGCTGATATTGCCCAGAGCCAGAATGACGGGGTTGAGCAGATGCGTGCCGCTGCGTATCGCGATGACCACGTCATTGTCCCGGCGCGCCCGCTCGATCATTTCCACCGGATCGACCGCATGGATTTCGCGGGCCGCGGCCAGCAGCACGATGTCCCCGATGGCCTCGGAGGCGGCGATGACCCGGTTCTGATAGGTCTGCACGCCTGCACGCACCTTGATCATGCGAATGTTCTCTATGCTGCGCATCAGAGGCTGAAAGTCGGCTGCCATGGCCGCATCCACAACGATCAGCACCTCCCAGTAGCGGTAGATCTTGGCGACCTGCTGGGCGGCGGTGGTCAGGTCCTTGAAACAGGTCGCACTCGGCTCAAGGTCGGTGAACGCAAGCGAGACAAGCACATCCTCGCGGCGCGCGCCCGAAACGACAGCCTGCTTTATGTCCAGAGGCTGGTTCATGTGGCCACAGGCGCTGTGCCGTGCAGGCGGTGTGCGCCTGCCAGCAACCGGTCAACGGCGCCGCGCAGGGCGGCGATGGGATCAGGCGTGGCCGCCTTCATCTCGATGGATGTCCACTTGTCGTAACCCACATGCTCCAGCGCGCGCAGCACAGACATGGCGGTGTCGCTTTCAGCCGGAGCCGGAGCAAGGAAAGGTTCGCTGATATGCACATGGGACAGGAGCGATGCAGCCGCGTCGATCACCGCGCCTGTCTGATCGAAGGCGTCATTCAGATGCATCGTTCCGATGTCCATCACCATGCGCACTCCCGGATGATCCACATACCGCACAAAAGACACCGCGTCCTCGGCACAGGTCAGAAAGTTGGTGCCGTATTGCACAGGATTGGCTTCCATAGCAATGACTGTGCCGCCCACCTGCGCGCGGGTCCCCAGACGGGCAAAGACCTCGGCTGCGTGCGCACGGGCGGCCTCGGGGGTCATGTCATCCGGTATGATCCGCTGCTTTGGTGATCCAAAGACGAGGTTGGGAATGCCAAAGCGCGCAGCCAGATCAATGGCCCGGATCATGCCGGTTTCGAGCCGCTCCAGCGCCTCTGGCCCCTCAAACAGGGCCGCCCCTTCAACACCAAAAAGCAGCGCCTGCATAGACACAAGGCGCAGGCCGTGGCCGGTCATCTCACCCATGCGTGCTTCGGCCAGCGCGGCGTCGGGCACGAACGGGTCCTCTGCTCCGGAAAAGAACAGGCCCGGGGCGATTTCCAACCCTGTCACACCCCGCTCGGCCAGCAGGGCATAAGCCGCAGGGCGGTCAGAGTCCGGCCAGGCGATGTTGGAGACGGCAAAATTCACGCAGCATCGCCCCGCATGGCTGAGAAAAAGGCGCGCAAGTCGTTCAGAATGCTGTCACGGTCATCCAGATAAGGGCCGTCGCGCCCCCGCAGAGCGGCATGTTTGCTGCGCATGTCCTCGTGATGGATGCGGGCATTGGTCTGGGGCATCGTCTGCCCGGTCACGGCCAGATGGATATCGCCCGCCGCAATCGGTTCGACCGCAAGATGAAGGACCTCAAGGCCCTGCGCGCAGGCTGCTTCGATGTCATGCGTCAGCCGGGCCAGATTGTAGAACTGATATGTGGAGGTCGGATGGGTAAAGCCGATGGCTGACAATTCTGCCGCCTTCAGGGTGTCCTCAAGGGCCGCCCGGTCCAGCCGGTACATCTGCACCGCCTCGTCCCAGCCATAGACCTGCGTCAGTACGTCCTTTTGGGCGCCCTCCAGCACCTCTTGGGTGGCCTCCATCCGGGCGGGCGTCAGCATTGATGGTACCGGGTTGAGCATGTCGAACAGGAAATTCTTCTTGAGCCCCGGGCCAAAAAGTGCGGGCAGGCGCAGGATCAGGCAACGTTCGAAATGATCCGCGCAAAAGACCTCAAGCGCGCGGCGGTTGCGGCCATAGGCAAGCTCAGTCTGAAAGGCCTGCGTGTCTTCGTCATCCTGGCCTGCAAACTCTGCCAGAACAGCGACCGAGGATATCAGCACGAACTGGCGTGTTTGAACCTGCGCGAGGTGGTCGATCAACCCATCAATCCGCGCTTTGTCGCGGTCGGGGGCGGTATTGGCCTCGACCATGGAGCCCGGAGCCGCGGCGCACAGCACAGTGTCAAAGCTTTGCCCTTTGATCTGGTCAATGTTGCGCGAATGGAAGGGGTGCGTGATCTGTTCGGACAGCAAAGACTGGCCCACAAACCCGGTCGCGCCAATCAGTGCTTTTGACAAATCAGGACCTTATCTTGAAGCTCAAAGAGGCTGGTTGGCGCAGATACTGAAAGAAAGTGGATTGAGTTACAAGAGAGCCCACCGCATTCGCAGCCGTTTGGTGTTGCACCTCTGGATTTACAAGCGCCTATGACATGCTAAAAGCCCGGGCGATCCATGTCTGTCCAGAGCGTTTTGGAGTGTCGGGTCGGTGGCTGTCCGTCAGCGGGCCCGTGTTGTCAGGAGAGTGCCATGCAAGACGGGCGTATCATTTCAAAACTCCTGCTTGGCGCGCTGATCCTTCTTGTTGGGGCCGCGTTTGGCGTGGCCTTCCTGCTGGAAAAGAACGGCAATCACGCGATCTTCGGGATCGGGACCTCGATCACAACGGCCATGGTGGTTGGCATTGTTCTGATGGCACCGGGGGCGGCCCTTGTCATGGGCGGCTTTCAGCGCCTGACCGATGGCACGGGCCGCCTGCGCGCGTCGTTCGTGCCGGTGTTTTGGGGGCTGTTTGTGCTCTGCGTCGCGGCGGTGCTGTTTCAGACCTATTTCACCTTCGGCATGACCCTGAACCTCTTTGTGCCCAAATCCGCACTGTCCTGGGATATCGCGCGCCCGATGGAGGATTTTTTCCATGAGGGCGAAATCATCGCGAGTGTGGGGTATTTCCCCCCCGAAGGGATGCGCGATCTGCCTTTGCTGATCCACGGACCGGGGCGCAATCTGTTGCCTGCATGGGTGGTTTCGAACTTTGGCACGCCCGATACACAGGTTGCGCAGATGCGGTTCATCACCGCGACGGGCAATTTCCTGAGCATGCTGCTGGCCAGCGCCTGCGCGCTGAGCGCGACACTGATCATTGCAAGCCGACAGCAACTGGTGGTGCTGGGGCGGGCAGAGACGCTGGCCTACAGCGCCTTGGGGGTCATGCTCACCATGGCCCTTGTGGCCTATATGAGCAGAGTGACAAATCGCGAAGTGCTGTTTTTTGCAGTGACGCTGGTGGCGCTCCTGTTGATCTGGACGACGGCATCGGAGCGGACACGGGCAGCATCGATCCTGGCGGTGACGCTTGGGGCGCTGGTGATGCTGTCACCGCTGCATACGTATCTGGGCAGCGTGCAATCGGCACTGGTTGCGTTGAGCACGGCGGTGGTGGCACTTGTGATCTCGCCGGGGCGGCGGGTGCGTCTGCTCATCTGTGGTGTTCTGGGGGCTGTAGGGGCCTTTGGGGTCGTGTCCCTGCTGGGCGGATACTGGTTTTTTCACGATGCGGTGGTCGCCACGCTTTATTGGTCCGAGAATTCAGGCCCGCTTTGGGGCCGGTATGCGCCGCGCGCCGTCCTTGCGGGGGCGTTGGTGTTCATGGGTGTGGGTGCGGTTCTGGGCGGGTTTGCCCTGGCTGGCAAAACGGCAGGCACGGGCGACAGGGCGGTGCGCGCTGTGCTGGTCCTGCTTGTGGTCATTGTGCTGGCGTCCACGTTTTCCTATTCCAACCTCAGTGACCTCAACCATTTCGGGATCGGGCTTTATGTGGCGAGCCCGGCTGTCGCAGCCTTTGTCACTTTGTTGTTTGTGATCATAGGCCGGGCCCATGCCACAGCAGCGCTGGTGCTGGGGGTGGTGCTGGCAGTGGTGATGGCCACAACTGTCTTTACCAAGGAGGGCAGCGGCATCCTGCGCGCGATCGCGCAGTTAGACACGCCCGACAGCGCCATACTGCCCCCTGCATTTTATGAAATCACAGAGCGTTTTGGCGCAGAACTGGCCGCGCAGGACTGCCTGCTTGTCATGTCCAATGACGGGGCGCTGGCCTATCTGCCGCGCCTGCCGCTGTGCGGGACAACCTTCAACCCGATCCACCTCACCCCTGAGGGGGACCGGGAGCTTGCCAAATGGCTGGAAGCCAACCCGCAAAGCCTTGTCGTGGACGGTGTGCCGGGGCACGGCGCGGTCGGAGGCCCGCCGATGCGCAACCGCCTGCCACTGACGTATGCGGTGATCGACCAGCGTTATCCCCGCTCGCAGATTGTGGGGCTTTGGGACATTCGCCTACCCTAGAGACCCTGCTGAGGCTGATATGCTGCATTTGCGCGACGCGCGCATCATCTGCGCAAACGGTCATGGATTTTGAACAGGCTGTGCAGTAGGAGAGCCAGACGCGACAGCTGGACACAGTGGTGACGATGGAAAGATTTTTGAAAGTGCCGCTGCTGCTGGGCGGTGTGTTGCTTCTGGCGGGCGTCTTGGCGCTTGGAGCGCCCGAGTTTCTTGCCGCGCGCGCAGAGGTGATGTTCAGAAATCCGGCGGGCAATATCTGGCTGATCTATGCCTATGGTCTGTCGCTCATCAGCCTTGGGATCGCGATCCTGACTGCGCCGCGCAATGAGAAAGGGACTGAGACGGGCGCGGCCCACACTCTGGCCCGTGTGCTGTTGGCGTTCTCTTTATTACTCTATTTTCTGGCACTTGCGGCGCATTTGCGGGGCTGGTGGATCGATGATGCAGGCATCACCTTTGCCTATAGCCGGTCGCTGGCTGAAGGGCGGGGGCTGGTGGCGCAAACCTGGTTGCCACCCGAAGAGGGCTATTCCAGCTCGGTCTGGATGCTTTTGCTGTCCGCAGCCCATGCCTTGGGCGGGGATATCCCGCTGACGGCCAAATATGTCGGGATCGCCTGTTCCGGGGCGGCCATGATGCTGTGCCTGTGGGCGCTGGCGCGTGAAACGCGGGGCACACTGACACTGGCGACCTGCGGGATTGCGCTGGCCTGCGCGCCCACGGTGGTCTGGGCGGTGTCGGGGCAGGAACACGCCTTGCAGAGCCTGATTTTGCTGCTGGTGGTCCTGTGCGTCTACCGGTTTGAGAACTGGCGCTGGCCCGTGGCGGTCCTGCTGGCGGTGTTTGTGCTGCCCCGGCCCGAAGCACCCATCATCGTCATCGCGATCTTTTGCACGGCCGTTTATCTGACCCGGCGTGCAGGCGGGCGGTTCATCAATGCCGCGGATGCGGCTGTGGCGCTGGTGCCCTTTGCCGCCTTTTGGGGCCTGATCGCGTTTCGGCTGGTCTATTTCGGGGATCCGATGCCCAACCCGTTTTACGCCAAATCCTCAGGCTCGGGGCTGATCGGACTGTTCAATCCGCTGGGTGCGGGCTGGGGGTATATCCTGTCGGGGCTGCGCGACACCACGCTGTTTATCGTTCTGGGGCTCGTATTCTTGCTGCCCACCCGGCGTCAGCCTGCGTGGATCCTGATCTCTGCTGCGGTGCTGATCGGGCAAGCCGTCTTTGTGGTCTGGGCCAAGGGGGACTGGATGCAGCACTACCGGTTCCTGATGCCGGTGCTGCCGATCGCGCTTTTGCTGGCCGCTTTGGGGCTGGAACGGCTGGGGTCCTTCACCAAACGGCTCGCTTTATGCTGTGTAGCCACGCTGGTTCTGACGCAGACAACGGTGATGCAACTGGCCACTTACGCCGAACAGCCCACAACACCGCTGAGTGTGGTGACCGAGGTCGGGCACACTTTCAAGGCTCTGGCGGACCGGCTTGAGATCGAGGACCCCCTGCTCGCCCATCACGATGCTGGCGGGATCGCCTATTACGAGATGGTCCGGCTGGTGGATCTGGGCGGGCTCATCAACCGCGCCATCGGGCAGAACATGGACGACAAGGACTTCTTGCCGGCCTACCTGCTGGAGGATGCCCGGCCCGATTTTGTCTTTGGCGCGCGCAATTTTGCGGCCCTGTCGGGCTTTTCCGACACGCAGGCCTTTAAGGATGCCTATGTCAGGCTCGAATTTGAGGACATGCCGCTGATGCGCAGCGATCTGTCCTATATCCGCCGCGATCTGGTGACACCCGGGCCGGGGATCACTGTGCTGCGCGATGACAGCGGCAGGCTTATGCAGGTCACAGTGCGGGGATTGACCCCCAACGCGTGATGGCGCGGCACCTAGAGCCGCAGATCGCTTTGGCTGCGCTCAAAGACACTTTTCATGTCGAAAAACACATGCGCGCCCTTGCCATAGGCGTGCAACGCCTCCGCCCCCTGCGCCTGAAAGACCGCGTGGGGCACGGCCAGCAGGACCCCGTCATACTGCCCCTGCTGTGGGGTGTCGATCATATCAAGCTCATATTCCGCGCGCGTGCTGTGCGCATCGACCCACGGGTCATGCACATCAACGTCGATCCCGTACTCCTGCAGGGCGCGCACCACATCGATCACGCGGGTGTTGCGCACATCGGGGCAGTTTTCCTTGAAGGCAAAGCCCAGCACCAGCACCCGGGCCCGCGTCAGGTCGATCTTTTCGCCAAGCATGGCCTTGATCATGCGCCCTGCCACATACTCCCCCATCTGATCGTTGATCCGGCGGCCGGACAGGATGATCTCGGGGTGGTGACCGATCTGCTGGGCCTTGTGGGTCAGGTAATAGGGATCCACCCCGATGCAGTGCCCTCCCACCAGCCCCGGGCGAAAGGGCAGAAAGTTCCACTTGGTGCCTGCTGCGCGCAACACGGCATCGGTGTCGATCTCCATTTTGTTGAAGATCACCGCCAACTCGTTCACCAGCGCGATGTTGAGATCACGCTGGGTGTTTTCGATCACCTTTGCGGCCTCGGCCACGCGGATGCTGTCGGCCTTGTAAGTCCCTGCCGTGATGATCTGGGCATAAAGTGCGTCGATCAGATCGGCGGCTTGCGGCGTCGAGCCGGAGGTCACCTTCACGATATCGGGCAGGCGGTGCGTCTTGTCGCCCGGATTGATCCGCTCGGGGCTGTAGCCTGCGAAAAACCCTTCGTTCAGGCGCAGGCCTGACATCTGTTCGAGGATCGGCACGCAGACCTCTTCGGTGGCACCGGGAAAGACGGTGGATTCGTAAATCACGATATCCCCCTCTTTGAGCACTGCCCCGACAGTGTGTGAGGCGCCCATCAGGGCGGTAAGATCGGGCCGCTTGCCCGCATCCACCGGCGTGGGCACGGCGATGATATAGGTGTTGCAGGCCGCCAGATCGTCCGGTTGGTCCGAAAAGGTCAGATGGGTGGCGGCGGCGAGGTCCTGAGCGGGCACTTCGCGGGTGGAATCCTGGCCCGCCCGCAAGGCTTTGAGCCGCTCGGCCTGCAGATCAAAGCCCAGAACGGGGCGCGTTTTTCCGAATTCAACTGCCAGCGGCAGGCCCACATAGCCCAATCCGATGATGGCCAGTTTCAGATCCTGCAGCCCATGCATGTGGCACTATTTCCCGTAATAGTCCCGAAACCACGCCACAAAGGCGGCGATCCCGTCCTTGATGTCGGTTTGCGGTTTGTAGCCTGTCAGGTGATGCAGCAAATCTGCATTGGCCCAGGTTGCAGGCACATCGCCGGGCTGCATATCCATATAGTTGCGGATGGCCTTGCGGCCCAGACAGTCCTCAAGCGCGTCAATGAAATCAAGCAGCCGCACCTTGTCGGAATTGCCGATATTGACGACCCGGTAGGGGGCCACGGGCGACAGGCTGTCACTTTGCGCGATGGTATCGGGCGCGTCGGGCCGCTCGGGGGCTGCATCAATCAGCAGTCGGATGCCCCGCACGAGGTCTTCGACATAGGTGAAATCGCGATACATCTGTCCGTGATTGTAGATGTCTATGGGGCGCTCTTCGAGGATGGCATCGGCAAATTTGAACAGCGCCATATCGGGCCGCCCCCAGGGGCC
>ERZ1740067.1644-NODE-1644-length-14900-cov-6.119704_pt1 | contig 14900 bp, 14 predicted proteins | sample MGYA00581736_ERZ1740067 | MGnify/ENA primary metagenome ERZ1740067 (study PRJEB43018, sample SAMN04849236) | marine metagenome | isolation source: floating plastic debris | place: Pacific Ocean | collected 2008-08-27 | study: EMG produced TPA metagenomics... | reverse complement strand
CGAGCTTGTCATCCGGCAGGTGCAGGAAATCTGAGCGCGATTGGTCACTCTCAAATTGGCAACATCCAACACCGCCGGGAGCGCACGCATGACGCAGAAACGAAAATGGGTCCTTGGCCTTGCTGTAGCCGCAGCGATGGGCCCGTCTTCTTTTGCCTCGGAGACGAGCTGCGGCGGCGAAACACCCTGCACGTTGAGTGATGGTGCCTATTACGTCCATGTGCCGGAAGAGCGCGATCCGTCGAAACCACTTGGTGCGATCCTTTATCTTCACGGGCATCGCGGCAAAGCAGTCAATGCGCTGAAAAACGAGAGCTTTAAGCGCATGGCAGATGACCTGGGCGTAGCTTTCGTAGCCGTTCAAGGCGTCAACGGAACCTGGTCCTTTCCGACTGCACCGCGAAATCTCAGGGATGAGCCAGTTTTTTTCGACAGCGTCTTGGAAGATCTATCGGAGCGATTTGATGTCGATCGTGAGCGCACCATGCTCACCGGCTTTTCCTCCGGCGGTTTCATGACCTGGTACCTGGCCTGCGAACAATCGGAGCGGTTTTCAGGCTATGCGCCAATTGCTGGCGCCTTCTGGGAGCCGCTTCCGAAAGACTGCCCAACAGATCCCCCGTACCTGTTTCATGTCCATGGCACCACCGACACTGTTGTTCCCCTGGAAGGGCGGTGGCTCGGCGGTGGGCAATGGAAACAGGGGGATGTATTTGAAAGTTTCGATATCTGGCGCAAACAAACAGGCCTGTCCGAGACCGCACCGGAGACCCTGACAGACGGGGCCTTGTCTTGCGAGCGATGGAAGCCAGTGACCGGACTTCTGGAGTTGTGTCTTCATGATGGCGGCCACAGTGTGCGTGCAGAGTGGATCGAGCGTGCCTGGTCGCTCCTGTCAAACATGCGTGGATGGGAAAGCTGAGATGAGCTGGTCGCATCACTTTGCGGTGACGGGAAATTGAGACAAATCGATCTGGTGATGGGATCACTGGAGTTGACGGCAGCCTGCCTCTCATGCCCTTTTCGCGGAAGTATCAGCAACAGGGTGATCCGTGCAGCACACCGTTCCATCGAAGGGAGCACTTTCAGGGCTCCTTGTCCTCGATCTTTCCCGCATTCTAGCAGGACCGACCTGCACGCAAATCCTTGGTGATCTTGGGGCTGAAGTTATCAAGATCGAACGGCCGGGCCGGGGCGACGATACCCGTGCATGGGGCCCCCCGTTCCTGAAGAATGCGGATGGCGAAGAAACTGCTGAGAGCGCCTACTATCTCTCCTCCAACCGCAACAAGGATTCCGTGGCCATAGATCTGGCAAGCGAGGAAGGTCAGGACCTGATCCGGAAGCTGGCGGTAAAGGCCGATATTCTGGTCGAGAACTTTAAGGTCGGCGATCTCAAACGGCGTGGGCTCGACTATGAGACACTGAAGGCGATCAACCCAAAACTGATCTACTGCTCGATATCCGGGTTCGGCCAGACGGGCCCTTATTCCCATCGTGCCGGGTATGACTTTCTGATCCAGGGCATGGGCGGGATCATGTCGCTCACGGGCTTTGACGATGAGGATGACGGCACGCATACCTAGTGCGGCGGCGGGATCGCGGATGTTATGTGCGGCATGTATGCGAGTGTATCGATCCTCGCCGCAGTTCATCACCAGCACCTTACCGGCGAAGGGCAGTACATCGATATCTCACTTCTCGATGCTCAGGTCTCCTGGCTCATCAATCAGGGTGTTGCGCATCTGGTCTCTGGTGAGGTCCCTGGGCGGCTCGGCAACGGGCACCCCACCATTGTGCCCTATGAGACGTTTCCGGGTGCCGATGGCCCGTTCATTCTCGCGGTTGGAAACGACAGTCAGTTTAAGAAGTTTTGTGACGTTGCTGGAGCACCCGAACTGGCGGCAGATCCACTTTTTGAAAAAAATGCAGACCGGGTTCGAAACCGGAAGGCACTGGTTCCAAAAATCCGCCGTCTGACGATTGAGCGCGACGCTGCGGATTGGATACGGGATCTGGAAGCGGCTGGTGTGCCCTGCGGTCCGGTGAACGACCTGGGGCAGGTCTTCACAGATCCTCAGGTTCTGGCGCGAGAGATGAAGATTACCCTGCCGCACCCGGTCAGCGGTTCGGTGGATTTGATTGGGTCTCCGATCAAAATGGAGAAGACGCCGATAAATTACCGCAAAGCACCGCCGATGCTCGGTGCGGATACGCAAGATGTCTTGCAAAGGTATTTGGAATTGAGTGACAGCGAGATCGCAGAGCTGGTAGAGCGCGGCATCCTTGATCTTGGCAAAGCCACACCGGCAAAAGGAAACTAAGTAACCATGACCACCGGCGCTGATATCATTGCACAAAAGCTTAACGGTGCAGGTTGCCGTCATGCCTTCGGAATTCCTGGCGGCGAAGTACTGGCATTGATGCAGGCGCTTGATGAAGCAGGTCTGAAGTTCGTGTTGGTGAAGCACGAAAATGCCGGTGGGTTCATGGCGGAAGGCGGTTGGCATGCCGACGGCGCACCAGGAGTGCTCCTCGCCACACTTGGGCCGGGCGCAGCCAATGCCATCAATGTCGTCGCCAATGCCTGGCAGGATCGGGTGCCGCTGATCTTTCTGACCGGCTGCGTCGATCAAGCCGAGGCGGAAAGCTACACGCACCAGGTCTTTGATCACCAACAGTTGCTGCGCCCGATTGTGAAGGCCAGCTTTTCCGCACGCCTCGGAGCGCTTGATGTGATGATGGAAAAAGCTTTGGCGATCGCGCTCGACGGTCAGCCCGGTCCTGTTCACATCGACGTCCCGATCAAGGTCGCCGAAACAGTAACTTCGGAAGCTTGGTCTTCAAAATTCCGCTCAAGCCCCGCCGCCTCCGCACCTGCGTCCGGTTCCGATTTGGACACCGCACTTGAGTTGTTTGCAAAGGCGGAGCGGCCAATCGCTATTGCCGGGGTGGATGCTGTGAATGAGGGCGCGTCGCAAGCTATTGCCGAGTTTTGCCGCACCTACAAAATCCCGCTCGTAACCAGCTACAAGGGCAAGGGGCTTCTGGATGAGAATGATCCGCTCGCGCTGGGCGGTGCGGGCCTGTCGCCAAAGGCCGACGGCCACCTTCTGCCGCTGATCAATCAAAGCGATTGCATCCTGTCTCTTGGCTATGACCCAATTGAAATGCGCATCAATTGGCGAAATCCCTGGCCGTCTGATGCGCCGGTAATTGATGTGACACCGGTTTTGAGAACCCATGGCATGCACGAAACCGCAGCCACCCTGCGCAGCGCCGTCGAACCCGCGCTGAGCCTGCTGGCCGACGCACGTGATACAACAGCTTCTTCCTGGTCCGGCGGCGAGCCGTCCGCAGTCCGCAAGGATCTTGCAGAAGCCTTCGCACCGGAATACTCAGGCTGGGGTCCGGGCACAGCATTTCACGTTTTGCGCGATGTGATGCCTGAGACCACGGTTGCGACGGCCGATAGTGGCGCGCACCGGATCTTGGTCAGCCAAATTTGGCGCTGTTCTGGTCCAAGGCAGATGCTCCAGTCGTCCGCCTTGTGCACCATGGGATGCGCCGTTCCCCTGGCAATGGGCCATCGATTGGTGGACCAGACAGCACCAGTGATCGCGTTTGTCGGCGATGCCGGGCTTGAGATGTGCCTTGGGGAACTCTCAACGCTTCGGGACCTGAAGATCCCGGTCATTATCTGTGTCCTGGTCGATACGAGCCTAGCGCTGATCGAATTGAAGCAGCGCAACAGCCAGCGGCCGAATGTCGGCGTCGATTTTGGCGAAACCGACTTCCCGGCTATTGCGGCGGCCTATGGCGGCTATGGCGTTTGGATCGAGAGTGCGGAAGTTTTGCGTCAGGAAGCTGAGGCAGCCCTGGATCGGGATGGTTTCACACTGCTTGCGTGCCGCATCGCGCAACGATCCTATGACGGTGCTTTTTAGGCACGCAACCTGACTTTTTAGACAACCAACGGATACTGGACCTTCCTAGGCGAGGTGGCTATGTTGCACCTGCGAAAAGAATAAAGTCCCGACAAGGGATTGGGAGGAGAGCCAATGAGGATCTGCCGGACCAAGGCGGATATGCGTGCCATCGTGCGCGCCTGGAGACAGAGCGGAGAAACCACCGCCGTTGTTCCGACAATGGGATATCTGCACGAAGGTCATTTGACGCTGGTTCGCAAGGCAAAAACCGAGGCAGACCGTGTTGTCACGACAATTTTCGTCAATCCGACCCAATTCGGTCCGAATGAGGATCTGGCGACCTACCCACGGGATGAAGACCGCGACCTCGCGCTCCTGCGCGCTGAAGCCGTGGACGCTGTATTCATGCCGAGCGTCGATGAAATGTACGGCGCTGGTGGAGACACTTATGTCGAAGTGCCTGGTTTGTCGGCCATCTTGCAGGGGGCGTTGAGACCCGGACACTTCCGGGGTGTTTCAACGGTCGTCACCAAACTCTTCAATATCGTCACGCCGGATATCGCAGTCTTCGGTGAAAAGGACTACCAGCAACTTACACTGATCAAACAGATGGTGCGGGATCTCGATGCACCCCTGGAGATACATGGTCATCCAACTGTACGGGAAGCCGATGGCCTCGCCATGTCTTCGCGAAATGTTCGGCTGACGGAAGATCAACGTACGGAGGCGGTGGCGCTGAGCCGGTCTCTGGATACGGCCGAGAAGCTTGCAATGACTGCGCCGCAAATTGATGACCTTTTAGCGGCCGTTCGCAGCGTTCTTTCGGAAGCCCGGTCCGGTAAGATTGAAAGCATCGACATCCGCGATGCCGAGACCTTGGCCGAGCTGAGCGGTACGCTGGACAGGCCTGCCGTTGTTCTTCTCGCCGTCCGCTTCGGATCCGTCCTTTTGATCGATCAACGCGTTGTCAGCCCCGCTGCCTGAACCCAGTCATCAGCCGTAACTCCCAAGGAGCTCAGATCATGAGCGCTCAAAAACAAATCCGCCGCATCACTGCACCGCAGATCGCCAAGCGCAAGGGCGTGGAGCCGATCGTCTCTTTGACCTCCTACCACGCACATACGGCGGCGATTGTCGACAAATACGCGGACTTCATTCTGGTCGGCGACAGTCTCGGCATGGTCATGCATGGCATGGAGTCCACAGTCGGCGTTTCACTCGACCTTATGATCATGCACGGCAAGGCAGTCGTGCGCGGCACACAGCGCGCGCTGGTCGTTGTCGATATGCCCTTCGGCACCTACGAGGAGAGCCCGGCCGAGGCATTTCGCAATGCAGCCCGCGTCATTAAGGAAACCCAGTGTGGCGCCGTCAAGCTGGAGGGCGGGCGGCGCATGGCTGAAACGATCCGCTTCCTAACCGAGCGCGGTATCCCGGTCATGGCGCATATCGGGCTGACGCCTCAATCGGTGAACGTCATGGGTGGTTTCAAGACACAAGGGCGCGAAGAAGAAACCTGGTCCATCCATGAAGAAGACGCCAAAGTGGTGGCCGAGGCCGGTGCCTTTGCGCTCGTCCTGGAAGGCATGGTCGAACCGCTCGCAGCGAAGATCACAAAACAGATCCCGATACCAACCATCGGCATTGGTGCGTCGGCCGAATGCGACGGACAGATCCTTGTTCTTGAAGACATGCTGGGCCTCAACCCCACGCCGCCAAAATTCGTCAAGGTCTATGGCAATCTGGGTGGCCAGATCGAAGAGGCTGTGAAATCCTATGCCGACGAGGTGAAAGACCGCAGTTTTCCTTCAGAAAAACAGGTTTACCGCTAAGCAGACCCGGCGTTTCAAAAAAACGCCCGATTTCCGGCTGCGCTGCTCTGAGCTTCGGCTTATGGTGCCGGAATGCTGAAGATTAGACCTGATTTCGATACACTCTATGAGGCGCTCTTGAACCGGGATCCGTCTTACGACGGGCGGGTGTTCGTCTGCGTGGCATCCACCGGCATCTTCTGCAGGTTGACGTGTCCGGCCCGCAAACCCAGGCGGGAAAATTGCACATTTCATGAGACTGTCGCTGAATGCATCGATGCCGGGTACCGGCCCTGCAAGCGCTGCAAGCCGACGACTCCGGAGGCGAGTGCCGATCCGGTGATCAAGGCACTGATATCGGAACTTGAAAGACGTCCCGCCTATCGCTGGGGTGAACCGGATCTGCGCCGGATGGGGCTGGACCCGTCAACCGTGCGCCGGACATTCAAGCGGCAGTTCGGCATGACATTTCTTGAAATGGCGCGTCAACGGCGTCTCCAGGAAGGCTTCTCGGCCCTTGCGGACGGGGGCAAGGTGATCGAGGCGCAGGTCTCAGCCGGCTTTGACTCTGCCAGCGCGTTCCGGGAGGCCTTTGCAAAGATCTTGGGTCAGGCGCCCGGCATATTTTCGACTGATTCTCTTCTGAAAACTGACTGGGTTTCGACGCCGCTCGGACCCATGATCGCGATTGCCGATCAGTCGCAGTTGCATCTTCTGGAGTTTCTGGACCGTAAGGCCTTGCCCGCGGAGGTGAAAAAACTCCAGCGCAATGCCAACGGGAGCCTTGGATTTGGCCGGACGAAAATCATCGACCAAATCCAGGATGAGCTGACGTTTTTTTTCGAGGGGCGGAAAGCGGTATTCGAAACGCCGCTGGCGCTGCACGGCACGCCCTTCACCCGGGATGTCTGGCGTGAACTCATGAAAATCCCGGCAGGGACCATCCGCAGCTACTCGGACGTGGCTGAGGCGCTCGGACGGCCGGAGGCGGTGCGGGCCGTTGCGCGGGCAAACGGCGCCAATCAGATCGCCGTCGTCATTCCCTGCCACAGGGTGATGGGTGCCGACGGGTCCCTGACCGGCTACGGCGGCGGGCTTTGGCGTAAGCAAAAACTGATCGACCTGGAGCGCAGCTATCAGGCCGCGGGTTCATAACAGGACATTTATTTGCGTGGGAACGGGGACAAAGCCCGTATACGGAACCGCGCGCTCAATTAGCCAAAGGCAGTAGCGCAAGGATAAAAATGGCGGAGAGAGAGGGATTCGAACCCTCGGAACGCTTGCGCGCTCAACGGTTTTCGAGACCGCCCCGTTCGACCACTCCGGCACCTCTCCGCGATGCTTAACGACAAACGGGTCTTAAGCGGCGCGGAACATAGACAAACCTACCCATCCTCGCAAGCCCAAATTCTTGCTTCTATTATGCACCTCCTGTGCGACAGGCACAGTTTTGGCGCTTGGGCACTAAACGCTGAAAGGCGTCACTTTGCATTGCGCAATATTGCCGTTTTGTATCTTCAAGATTAAACCTGAGTCATCTGGTGGTTGTTTCCTTGTCGGTCGGTAGTTCCGGTATCAACTCCTAACAAAGACAAGGATACATCCGTCGACAGCGGTTACCTGCCGGCCATGTCCGGCGTCTTATCATCAGAGCACAGGACGCGGACATGGATTCGGAAACCACAATATCAAGCGAAAGCGACGTTCAATACAGCACGCCGCACGTATACTTCTTCGTACCTTATAATGTGGATGATGACGGGGATGATGATGAGCTCGGCGCCATCCTAAGGCTTGGTGAGGCGTCCGATCTTGAATACGATTGCACGTCCAGCGAACTCGCAGCTTACTACCCGCAGCAGCATATAAGTGACGCTGGCGGCAGCGATACTGCGGTCGACCAGGCGGCCGGTGTGAGCGACAGTGAAACACTGAAAGGTATCTTACTTTCCTGCGATGGACGGATCCTCGTTAAGGCTGGCGAGAAGATGTACATTGAGACCGGAGCCTATAATCAGGCGGTCAATGGGAACTATGAGCTTGATGCAACTGGATCCTATACGGCCGCAGCAGCAGGGACGGTTTCCATCTCCTCAACTGGAAGCGATGTGAAGATCGCGAGCGCGGACAGCAAAGACATATACATCACGGCCGGCGAGACGGGTTCCGGATCCGCAAACGGAACGATCTACGAAAGCTCGCAGGACCATTACAAGGTCATCGGCGGTCACCAGTATGAGAAAAGTACGGCAAAGGACACTTATGTGACCGGCGTATCGAACAATTTCTTTTTTGGGGCAACGTCCACAATCCAGGCCGATGCAGATTTCACCTTGCTGGCTGGCGGCTCTTGTATGGTCAAGCCTATCCTGAACGTCGTTTTGACCGGAATTCAATTTGAAGTAATTGGAAAGCTGTTTGAACTGAAGGGCAGTGCAACAGACATAAAAGAAAGCTGGTTCGGCGTTGCCGGTCTGTCGACAAAGGTGAACGAGCTTCAGGCTGAAATCAATGCAACCGATGTTGATGTTAGCCAGACAAAAGTTCAAGCGCGCAACAACCTTGTGGCAGTTGCACTGCTCGAGAGTAAGGTGCGTCAGTTGGAGGCGGAAATGGGAGGAGTCCGTGCGGCGGTTCGAGACATGGATGTCCACATGTAGGTAGTCGACCACCGTGGATCCTTTGGTGCGCGAGATTTGGATTAGCGGCGTGCGGTGCTTTTGCGGTCAACTCCGATACGAGTATCAATTCCAAGAAAAGATTGACATGCGGATACCGGTACATATATTGCGCGCTGTTCGAAGTGCCGGGGTCTGCCCAGACTCCGGCCTTCGTGTTGGGCCGGGCCCGCAGGAACGCGCTTTACTCAAGCCGCTCTAATGACCTGCCAAAGACCGAAAGCAGAAATTTGCTGCTTCGGCGCCTTTGTTCGACGAGGTTTCCACAGCTGGCGTAAGCGAGTTGTTGGATTTTAAAAACGAAAAGAAGGACGTGCGAGACATGTTCGCAGTGATCAAGACAGGTGGCAAACAGTATAAAGTTGCCGCTGACGACCTGCTCCGGGTCGAAAAACTCGATGCCGAAGCTGGCAGCACGGTGACTTTCGACGAAGTGCTGATGGTCGGCAACGACACAGACACCACAGTTGGCGCTCCGACCGTTGACGGCGCCAGCGTTGTTGCAGAAGTGGTCGATCAGGGCCGTAACCGCAAAGTTATCATCTTCAAAAAGCGCCGGCGTCAGAATTCCCGCCGCCGCAACGGCCATCGTCAGGCATTCACTCTTGTCAAAGTGACCGACATCCTGACCGGTGGTGCAAAGCCGGCCAAGAAGGCTGCGCCGAAAAAGGCAGCGCCGAAGGCTGAAGCCAAGGAAGACGCACCGGCTGGAGACGCTGGCGCGGACGACCTGAAGAAACTGGACGGCGCCGGTCCGGCTGCTGTGAAGAAACTGAATGAAGCTGGCATCACCACCTTCGCTCAGATCGCAGCCATGAGCGCCGACGACATCGCTCGCGTTGAAGAAGAAACAGGCCTGAAGGGCAAGTTTGAACGCGGTAACTGGGTTGAGCAGGCGAAAGAACTGGCTGGCAACTGAGCCGCTGTTTTTAAGACCTGACATTTAAGTATTCGAAGAACGAGGAGTTCTAACGATGGCACATAAAAAGGCAGGCGGTTCATCCCGCAACGGCCGCGACTCAGCTGGCCGCCGTCTTGGCATCAAAAAATATGGTGGCGAAGCCGTAATCCCGGGCAACATCATTGCACGTCAACGTGGCACCACTTGGCACCCTGGCACCGGCGTCGGCATGGGCAAGGACCATACCATTTTTGCGACCGTTGAAGGCAAAGTTGAGTTTCAGGCGAAAGCCAACAAACGAACCTTCATCAATGTGGTCCCAGTGGCGGAAGCTGCGGAGTAAAGCCGACGTGACGTTTCGAAGCGCCGGTGTCCCATCCAGACCCCGGCAATTCGAGACAGGTCAGCATCCAAGACCAGTCAAAGATCCAAGGGGAAGATGGGGCACCATCTTTCCCTTGATTTGTTTTGGCTGGAGGAAAAAATGGTTGTTGAAAGCGATGGTCTGTTAGACGAAAGCAGTTTGTATGCGGCACCGTTGCCGCAGGAAGCGGTTCATGTGCGGCTCGACACGCCGCGTGTGGACGATTTGGCAGATTTGGTGTTCCTGGCGAACAACAAACAGGTGGCGGCGAACCTGTCCACCATGCCGCACCCTTTCACGGCGCAGGATGGCCGCGCGCTGATCGAAAAGGCTGAGCGCAACCGTCCGCTGAACGCCGGTTTTGCGATCCGGTTAAAAAGCACGGGCCGCCTCATCGGTCTGACCCGCTATGCCAATGTCGAGCCGGATGGTCCTCTGCATATTGGTTATTGGCTCGGCGAACCCTTCTGGGGACGGGGCTACGCAACCGAAGCGGTCCATGCGCTTGTTGATCATGCCTTTACGCATACAGACGCCGAAGAATTGCAGGGCTCTTGCCGGGTGACCAACCCGGCGTCGCGCAGGGTTTTGATCAAATCGGGTTTCCAGTATCGCGATCAGTCGATGATCCGGTCGCTCGGTGCAGGTGGATCTGTGCCGATCGAGCGGTACACGCTTGAAAAAGCCGTTTGGAAATCTCTGAAAGGATGGGGGCAGGGCCGATGATTACGTTGCCAGAATTGAAGTCACGCCGACTGGTTCTGCGGCCGTTGACGATGGCCGACGCCTCGGTAATCGCCGACGTCTGCGGCAAGGACTTTGAGATCGTGCGGTGGTTGACAGCCGTTTCATGGCCTTTCGAGGACGGTCAGGCGGAAGCCTATCTTGAAACCGTTGTCGGCACCGACCCCATGGAAAATGAGGCCGCCTTTGCGATCACTCTGGGCGGTGTCTTCATCGGGATCATAAGCGTCATCGCTCCCGGCGATCTGGACGAGCTGCCGAAAGTGCCTTCCATCGGCTACTGGATCGGCCGCGCGTTCCAGGGACATGGCTATGCTTCAGAAGCGGTGGAGGCCGTGCTCGCGTGGGGGTTCGACACATATGATACCGATGCGATTGGTGCGCGGGCCCATGAAGACAACACACGGTCCCGCGGCTTGTTGCGCAAGTTCGGGTTCAAGCCCTATGCCATGACCGAACGGTATGCCAAGGCGCTTGACCGGAAGGTCTCGAATGTCGTCGTCTGCCTGGAGCGGTCTGACTACGAAGCTAGGCGGCAAGTGGCATGATCCCGTCAGAGATGCGGACCCGGCAGCTGGTGCTTCGGCCGCCGCGAAGGGATGACCTGAATTCCTGCGCTGCACTTCTCGGAGACTACGAGGTCGTCAAGATGCTGTCCCGGGTGCCGTATCCTTATGATCAAGAAGGCGGACGGGCATTTCTAGACAGGGCGGCTGCGAGTTGGAAGGCACCGGAGCAAGCCAATGAACTGCCCTTTCATATTGACCATGATGGTCAAATGATCGGCGCGGTGGGTTTTCGGAAGTTGCAGGAAACGCCCCGGATCGGCTATTGGCTGGGGCAGCCTTATTGGGGGCAAGGGTTTATGAGTGAAGCTGTTCTGGCTTCGCTGCAATGGCTTTTCCGCACAACGGGTCACAACCGGGTTGTCAGCGAAGCCATGAAGACAAACGCCGCGTCGTTGGCGATTATGAATAAAATGGGCTTTCGCCAGATAGGAGAAAGCCTCTGTGACAGTGCCGCGCACTCTGGGCCAGTGCCAGCTCTGCGAACCGAATTGATGCGCGCAGATTTTACGACCGGTCATTGATCGAAACGAAGATCAAGTCCTGGTCCAGTATGAAAAGAGAAGAAAATGAAATTCCTCGATCAGGCAAAGATCTACGTGCGATCAGGAAACGGCGGTGCGGGCTGCGTCTCCTTCCGCCGCGAGAAATATATTGAATACGGCGGACCGGATGGTGGCGACGGCGGCAAGGGCGGTGACGTTATCGTCGAATGCGTTGATGGTCTCAACACGCTGATCGACTACCGTTATCAGCAGCATTTCAAAGCCGGAACCGGCATTCACGGGATGGGTAAGAACCGGACCGGAGCGCATGGCGACGATATTGTTCTGAAAGTGCCTGTCGGGACGCAGATCCTGGAAGAAGATAACGAAACCATCATCGCCGATCTGACGGAAATCGGCCAAAAGGTCCACCTTATGAGGGGCGGCAATGGCGGTTTCGGCAACGCGCATTTCAAATCTTCGACAAACCAAGCGCCACGCCGCGCCAATCCGGGTCTTGAAGGCGAAGAGAAATGGATTTGGTTGCGGCTGAAGCTGATTGCGGATGCCGGTCTGGTTGGTCTCCCGAATGCAGGCAAATCCACCTTCCTGGCAACCGTATCGGCAGCGAAGCCCAAGATCGCAGATTATCCCTTCACCACCCTGCACCCGAACCTTGGAATCGTGCAGATCGACGGCAACAGCTTTGCCATGGCCGATATCCCGGGTCTGATTGAAGGTGCCCACGAAGGCACTGGCCTTGGTGACCGCTTTCTGGGTCACGTGGAGCGGACCCGCGTTCTCCTCCATTTGGTTGATGGATCGGGTGAAGAAGACCCTGGCGAGGCCTACAAGGTCGTCCGCGGAGAGCTTGAAGCCTATGGCGCTGGTCTGACGGATAAGCCCGAAATCGTGGCGCTGTCCAAATGCGATGCCTTGACCGAGGATCTGATCGCCGAAAAATCCGCCAGCCTGGAAGCTGCCTGTGGTCAAAGACCCTTGATCCTGTCATCTGCCAGCGGTTTGAACGTCGACCGCGCCCTGCGGATGATTGTCCGGGCCATCGATCGCGACAAGGAAGAAGCTGCCAATCAGGTGCCGTCTCCCGAGCAGGAGGGGTGGCATCCCTGATGGCGGCGCAGCGGAGCCTCAAGACCCATAGCCGGATTGTGGTCAAGATCGGCTCGGCGCTGCTTGTTGGCAATGGCGCGCTTCGGAAAGACTGGCTGGAGGCTCTGGTCTCCGATGTGGTTGACCTGATGGATGCCGGCGCTGAGGTACTTCTGGTGTCGTCCGGGTCTATCGCGCTTGGCCGCGGGATCCTTGGGTTGCCAAAAGGGCCTCTCAAATTGGAAGAAAGCCAGGCGGCGGCGGCAACAGGCCAGATCGCATTGGCAAAAGCCTATGCCGAAGCGCTGGACGCGCACAATCGGCGTGCCGGGCAAATTCTGCTGACACTCGGCGATACGGAAGAACGCCGCCGGTACCTCAACGCGCGTGCCACCATCGGAACGCTGCTGAAGCTCGGCGCGGTTCCGATCATCAATGAAAACGATTCTGTCGCAACGTCCGAAATCCGGTATGGCGACAACGACCGGCTGGCCGCCCGCGTAGCGACCATGGCGAGCGCCGATTGCCTTGTGCTTCTTTCGGACATTGATGGGCTCTACACCGCGCCGCCGCATGTGGATCCGTCTGCGGTTTTCTTGCCGGAAGTTTCGCGGATCACGCCGGAGATTGAGGCAATGGCCGGCAGTGCCGGGTCCGAACTTTCCCGCGGGGGTATGAAGACCAAAATCGACGCCGGAAAAATCGCGACCGCTGCTGGAACATCGATGGTGATCACGTCCGGCAAGGAGCTGAACCCGCTCAAGCGGCTGGATGAGGGCGCGCGGGCCACCTGGTTCCCTGCATTGGCGACACCGGCAAGCGCCCGGAAAGCCTGGATTGGCGGCACGTTGGAGCCACGCGGCGAAATCGTTCTGGACGCTGGTGCCGTTCGTGCCCTTAAGTCCGGAAAAAGCTTATTGCCTGCAGGGGTCACCAGCGTATCCGGTCAGTTCAGCCGTGGAGACGCGGTCAAGATCCTGGCGCCGGACGGTGCAGTGGCCGGGCGTGGTCTCATTGCCTATGACATGGATGAGGCTCAGTTGATTGCTGGCCGCAACAGCCGCGAAATCGAGGCAATTGTCGGATATCCGGGTCGGGCCGAGATGATCCATCGGGATGATCTTGTGCTCGAAGATGGCTTTTTGAACGGAACAAGCTAAAAACACCAATTCGAGATGGCGCTGATGAACGCGCCAAACGGGAGTTGAAGGAATGCTGGACAAGGTTGAGGCACAGTCGACGGAAGCTTTGATGGCGGAGATCGGCACGCGGGCGCGGGCGGCTGGCCGGGTGCTTGCCAATGCCCCAACCGAGGCAAAAAACAATGCGCTCATGGCGATGGCGAAAGCGGTCCGGGCCGCAACGTCGGAAATCCTTGAAGGCAATGCCAAAGACGTCGAAGCCATGAAGGCCAATGGCCAGACCGCAGCGTTTCTAGATCGTGGCACCTTGAACGAAGAGCGCATCGAGGCGATTGCCAAAGCTCTAGAGGATATCGTTGCGCTGGATGATCCGGTTGGAAGCGTGATAGCGGCATGGGAACGGCCGAATGGTCTCAAGATCGAACGGGTCCGCACACCGCTCGGTGTGATTGGTGTGATCTATGAAAGCCGTCCGAATGTAACTGCAGATGCCGGCGCGTTGTGCCTGAAAGCCGGCAATGCCGTCGTGCTCCGCGGCGGTTCTGACACCATCCACTCCAACAGGGCGATCCACGCAGCGCTGCAAAAGGGCCTCGCGGATGCCGGTCTGCCGGAAGATGCGATCCAGATCGTGCCGGTGACCGACCGGGCGGCAGTTGGTGAAATGCTGCGGGGATTGAACGGAAACCTCGATGTGATCGTTCCGCGTGGCGGGCGAAGCCTGGTCGAACGGATTCAGACCGAGGCGCGTGTTCCGGTGTTCGCACACCTTGAGGGGCTCGTACACATCTTTGTCGACAAGGCTGCCGATCTCGAAAAGGCAGTGTCGATTGTGAAGAATTCCAAGCTGCGTCGCACTGGGATTTGCGGCGCCTTGGAAACGCTGCTGGTTCACAAGGACGTCGCTGAAAGCCACTTGCCGGCAATTTTGGACGCATTGAACGCAGGACTGCGAGATCCGCGGCGATGCCGAAGTCCAGAAAATTGGCTCAGGTGTTTTGGAAGTAAGCGAAGAGGATTGGTCAACGGAGTATCTGGACAAGATCCTCTCTGCGATGATTGTCCCGGATCTCGATGCTGCCATCGCGCATATAGCAAACTACGGGTCCAACCACACCGATTGCATCATCACCGAGGATCAAGCTGCCGCGGACCGGTTCCAGGCGGAAG
>ERZ1740067.1643-NODE-1643-length-14900-cov-6.846480_pt1 | contig 14900 bp, 14 predicted proteins | sample MGYA00581736_ERZ1740067 | MGnify/ENA primary metagenome ERZ1740067 (study PRJEB43018, sample SAMN04849236) | marine metagenome | isolation source: floating plastic debris | place: Pacific Ocean | collected 2008-08-27 | study: EMG produced TPA metagenomics... | reverse complement strand
CCATTTACCAGGACGTCATCGCTGAAGCGCTGAAAGGGTATTCCGGCGATCAGGCGGCGCGTTTTGCCACGCTCATTCTGTCGGTCATGCAGGAAGCACCTGTGCAATTCGCGATCTATTGCGATGAGGCGACCGACAAGGGCGCAGGTCTAGGGGCTGCCACGATGCCTGAAGCCCGCCGCTATTCGGTGGTCGGCGCAATCATGCAGTTCTGGCTGACCGCGCGTGCCGAGGGGTTGGGCGTCGGTTGGGTGTCTGTCCTCGATCCTGCACGGCTGAACGCGGACCTCGATGTGCCACCTGACTGGCACCTCGTCGCCTATCTGTGCATCGGTTGGCCCGAAGCCAACAGCGATACGCCTGAACTGGAAACGCTGGGCTGGGAAACCCGCGCCGCAGCGCTCCCCATCGAAACGCGCTAGAAATTGCGCGCGCGCCGCGCTACCCCATCTGAAACGGAGGTCCACATGTCAGAGCGTCTTTGCGTCGGTGCCATCGCCGGATCGTTTGGGGTCAATGGCGAAGTGCGCCTGAAAAGCTTCTGCGCCGACCCCACTGCGATTGAGGATTACGACCTGACGACCGAAGACGGCAGCCGCGTGTTCAACGTCACTCTGACGCGCGCGAGCAAGAACGGTTTTGTCGCCGATATGACGGGCGTGGCCACCAAGGAAGAGGCCGACGCGCTGAAAGGCACCCGCCTTTATGCCACCCGTGACCAGCTGCCCGACCTACCCGATGATGAGTATTATCACAATGATCTCATCGGATTAGACGTCTTCGACACGGGCGGTATGCAACTCGGCACCGTAAAATCCGTGATGAACCACGGTGCGGCGGACCTGCTGGAAATTCATGGCCCCACGCTCAAGGATACCGTGCTGCTGCCCTTCACGCTGGACGCCGTTCCCACCGTTGATCTTTCTTCTGGACGCATCATTGCCGACCCGCCCGACGGGCTGATCGACTGAGCAGCGACCCTCCATATCGCGCCGCATCCGCCGCGCTCGCCCGCTATGCGCAAGCCACCGGCGACGATCGCGCGTATGACCTGATCCATCTTGCCAATTCGAGCGTGAACCCCGAGGCCCGGTCCGTCTTTCGTTTGCGTCATACGGATGGCGATCTGGCCTTGAAGCTGGATCTTGATGGCGCGGAGACGCACCGTCCCACGCGCGAGTTCGACACGCTGACGCGCCTCAAACCCGCCTTTGCCGGGACCAAACAGGCCGCACTCATTAACCCTGTCTGGTGCGACCCCGAAAACCTTGGCCTGATCACCAAATTCGTCTCAGGCCCCACCGCCCTGCGCTCTGCCACCGAAGACCCCAGCGGAGAGAACCTCACGCTGCTTGGCGCCAGGGGTGCGCAATTCCTCAACACCTTGCACACCGCGGAACCGTCTGAGGAAATTGGCTATTGGCCCGACTGGGTGCTCAAACGGCTGACAGCGCTGGCCTCCAAAACAGGCGCCCGCACGCCGCAGATTGGCGCTGACGCTTGCACGCGCCTGATCCAACGCTTCCGTCAGATCAGCAACGCCCAGCGCGGCACGCCGTGCCTGAAAACCCTCGCCCATGGCGACTTTCACGGCGGCAACCTGATCGTCGCAGACGCGCCAACCGGCCTTGATATGACCGAGATCCGGCGCAAGCTCGGCCTTTATGATGCTGTCGATTACCTCACCTCGCTCGACATCCAGCGCCCGGACCTCGACACCGCGCTTACTGATATGGGCCTGCATCCCGCCCTCGACGAGGCTTTTACCGCTACCTATGAACACGCCTTGCCCCGCGATGTCCTGCGCTGCGCTATGCTGGGCAAATGGCTGATCCTGACCTTCAAGATCACGCAAGCGCGCCACGCGGCATCGCGTTTTCAGCGCGTCAAGCTGACCCGGCTTCAAGCCCGCATCGCGCATATGACATAGACAAGCCCCCGCAATCTGCCCTATCTGCCCCCATGACGAAGCCCACCAAATCCCACGGTCGCAAGACGATCCAATCGACGCTGCAACCGCGCGAGTTGATGACCCACCGCCCGCAGCTCAAGGGCGCGTGGATGGCAAAGATCATCACGCTCTTTCCCGGCGCATTCCCCGGCCTGCTGGGCGAAAGCCTGACCGGCAAGGCGCTGAAAGACGGTGTGTGGCAGTTGGAAACCGTTGATCTGCGCCTCTTTGGCGAAGGCAAGCACCGCAATGTCGATGACACGCCGTCGGGTGGTGGCGCGGGCATGGTCATCCGGCCCGATGTTCTGGGCCGCGCGATTGATCATGCCGTCAAAGGGCCGCCGCGTCCGCTGATTTATCTGTCGCCGCGCGGCAAGCCGTTTGCGCAAGCGATGGCGCAATCGCTAAGTGAGACACCGGGCGTGACACTGATCTGCGGGCGGTTCGAAGGCATCGACCAGCGCGTCATTGACCATTATCAGATCACCGAAGTGTCCCTTGGGGACTTCGTGATGACCGGCGGTGAGATTGCAGCGCAAGCAATGATAGACGCGACCGTTCGCTTGCTCCCCGGTGTTCTGGGCAATGACGAAAGTGCGGCCGAAGAGAGCTTTTCGGACGGCTTGCTGGAGCATCCGCAATACACCCGCCCTGCCGAGTGGAACGGGCTGGGCATTCCTGAAATTCTCACCTCTGGCAACCATGCCAAGGTCGACGAGTGGCGGCAGGCACAGGCAGAGCGCCTGACCGCGGAACGTCGTCCCGATCTTTGGGACGCCTACAAAGCCCGCAAGCGATAAAAAAGGGCGGGCCCGAAGACCCGCCAAGCGGCGCACAGGGACCGGCGCCGATAAGACCAACAGGGAGCGTGGTCTTATTCCTTATCTGCCCAGGACAGATCGCGCTTTGTGTTGAACCGCCGCTCCGCTTCGCGATGCGGCAGCTCCATGCGCGGAGCATAGGGGTTGTAAAGCCCGTGCTCCGGCCGCGGGCGCGGGTTTGCGCCCATCGGACGAACCCAGCGCAGGGTCAGAAAACGAAACACGACGCTTACCAGAAGTCGCGTTGACGGCCGATCCGAAACGGGCGTTCGTTCTCTAGCCGCGCGCGGCGCAGCATCTGGTTATGGGCGTGTTGATCCTTCATCCGCTCATCGACCTCGTCGCGTTTCTGGCGGGAGGCGGTCATCAGGGCGTCTGCGATAATTGTAAGCATGATTGTTCCTTTCGAGGTTATGATCAGTGAAATACGCCTCTTGTGCTGGATTTCCTAATCAGCAATAGTTTTATCTTGTAAGTTGAACTAACAGGTAATCTATGGATTGGCGTCACGTCCCTTCTCTTGCAGCGCTGCGTGCGTTCGAAGCTGCGGCCCGGCTCACAAGCTATTCCGCCGCTGCGCGCGAACTGAACGTGACCCATTCCGCCATCGCCCAACATGTGCGCCGTCTTGAGGATCACTTCGGCCTTTCGCTTCTCACCCGAGACGGCCAAACGATGCAGCCTACAACCGAAGGGCAGCGCCTGTCGCGAAGCCTATCTGGCGCCTTTGGCCAGATCGCCGAGATCAGCGAGGACCTGTTACAGCAAGTTGGAACGCGCCCCTTGCGCATCGCCACTACACCCAGTTTTGCCGAAAACTGGCTGATGCCGCGGATCGGCGCGTTCTGGGCCAAGCACCCCGATGTTCAGGTCGAAATCGCCCCTTCAAACACATTGATTGACCTGCGCGCAGACGGGTTTGACCTTGCGATCCGGTATGGCCGCGGCGGCTGGCCCGGCCTGACGTCCGAGCCGCTGGAATCCGCGGGGCATGTGGTGGTTGCCGCACCGGCCCTGATGAACGGGCACGGGATCACTTGTGTGGCTGACCTCAAAGACCAGCACTGGGTTCTAAGCGGGGTCAGCACCGAAGAGCGGGTCTGGGTCCGCGAAAATGGCCTCGATCTTGACCAAGTGAGGATCACAACGGTCGACCGCGGTTCGTTGGCGTTGCAAGCGGTGCGGGCGGGGCATGGCGTGACCATCGCGCCGCGCGCAGTGGCGAAACGCGATCTGGACAGCGGGACGTTGGTGGCGTTGTGCGAAGAGACGTGCAGCACATTGGCCTACCACATCCTGACCCGGCCAGACCGCGTGTCACCACAGCTGAAGACCTTTATCAACTGGCTCCGAAAGCAGCGCGAAACCCCTTGATCCGCTGGTGCAATGGCCCTATACGACCTTCAATCCGTACATGGGAAACCGCGTGCGGATTCGTTTGTTTTGGCCGTAGCGGGACTTGCCCGTGCTCAAACTGGTCAGCGAATGACGCAAACAAGGAATGACGATCTGATCTCTGGCGGGCGCCACGGCGGACCCGGTTCAAGACCAAGAGCTCTCAGCGCGCGCACATCTTCGCGGATCAACCGTGAGCAAAAATGGAGACCAGCGATGAACCTGATCGCACAACTCGAAGCTGAGCAAATTGAAGCGCTTGGCAATGACATCCCCGATTTCAAAGCGGGTGACACGGTCCGTGTCGGTTACAAAGTGACCGAAGGCACGCGCACCCGTGTGCAGAACTACGAAGGCGTCTGCATCGCACGCAACAACGGCAAAGGCATTGCCGGATCGTTCACCGTGCGCAAGATTTCCTTTGGTGAAGGCGTGGAGCGTGTCTTCCCCCTGCACTCGACCAACATCGACAGCATCACCGTTGTGCGCCGTGGCCGTGTCCGCCGCGCCAAGCTGTACTACCTGCGCTCGCGCCGCGGTAAGTCCGCGCGTATCGCCGAGCAGACCAACTACAAAGCGCCCAAGGGCGCCGAAGCGTAAGGACGGACCGAGATGAAAAAAGACATCCACCCCGATTATCACTTCATCGACGTCAAAATGACCAACGGTGACATCGTGAAAATGCGCTCGACCTATGGCGAGGAAGGCACTGTCCTGTCGCTCGACATCGACCCGTCCGCGCACCCGGCCTGGACCGGCGGTAACACCCGCCTGATGGACACCGGCGGCCGTGTGTCGAAGTTCAAGAACAAATACGACGGCTTCGGCTTCTGATCAGCCCGCTTGTCGAACAGATAAAGCCGCTCCTTCGGGGGCGGCTTTTTTCATGCGCTCTCGGCACTGAGACGTCGTAACAAATCCGGTAAATCCGCAATTGTATCAATGACATGGTCAGCCCCGGCATCCGTCAGGATCTGACTGGCCCGCATCCGCAGCGGCGCAATCTCGCTCGCGCTCATCGCGGCCAGTTCATCAACCGTTTTGCCAACCTCGTTGCCCGACAGTGCAACCCCAACCGTCACACATCCCGCTGCGACGCCTTCCTTGATCCCCGGCGCCGTATCATCGACCTTGACCACGCGATGCGGTGGATAGACGGATAGATCGACAAAGCACTGATACATCCCGATGGGTCCCGGGCGGCCTTCAGGCAGATCATCCGAGCACACCAGATTGTCGGGCACATACCCTTGCGCCGCGGCAACCGGCAGAACCCGCTCCATGATCGAACGCGTGTATCCCGTCGTGGAGCCGATCTTCATCCCCATGTCGCGCAGCGCGTCAATCGCATCTTTCGTGCCGGGCACCAACTGGGCATAGTCTGCCGCGACGTCCTCGTTCATCGGTACGAACACTTTGTAAATCTTGTCGACATCCGCATCAGCCGGGGCCGCGCCATAGCGATCGACCCATTGCGATCGGATCTCGGGCATCTGCAACATTGTCTTGATGTGATCCCATTTGGCCGCGCCCATTGGGCCGCGCGCCTGCTCAACCGTTGCGGTGATCCCGAACGTCTCGAAGACTTTGACGAAAACGCCCATCGGCGCGAAGGACCCGAAATCGACTGTCGTACCCGCCCAGTCAAAAACCGCCGCTTTGAAACCGTGCATCCCCGTCTCCTTACAAGGCCTTACGTCGCCTTCCCCCCTGCAAGACCCGGCGTCGCAGGTCAAGACAGTCGCGGTTCACCACCAGATCAGCACATGGATGAGGGTCAAAATGCGACAAAATTAGCCGAAAACGACATTTTCATTTCGCATTTTCGTTACAATGCGCAACACTCGCCGCACCCCTCGCAGACGACCTTGAGTGTCGCAGGCGGAGGAAAACGCGGATCGGTCCGAAAAAGAAGACCACCCGCAGCCAACAGGGAGACAGAAATGTCCATCAAACCCCCCCTATCGGATCTTCCGATAAAAACTGCTGAGCGCGGTTTCTACCGCGGTTTCAGCGTCGACGTGACTGTCGTCAGTAAAATTATCATTTCAGCACTCGTCGTCTGGGCGATCTTCTGGCCCATACAATCCGGAGAGGTCCTGAACGGTCTGAACGGCTTTATCCTGCAAAACTTCGCAGGCTGGTACATCTGGACTGTCGGCTTCTTTGTCGTCGTCTGCCTGGGCCTTGCACTTTGGCCCACGGCAGGACGCCTGAACCTTGGCGTCGAAGGCGAAGGGCCGGAATTTTCGAATTTCTCATGGTTTTCCATGATGTTCGGTGCCGGCATCGGTGTGGGGATGCTGACTTGGGCCGTGGCCGAACCGGTCGCACATTTTGGAAACAACCCCGAGGTGATCAAAGGCCTGACCACCGGCGGCGACGCCGACAACGTGCGCATGGCCTATAAATGGTCGTTCCTGCATTGGGGCTTAGGCGCGTGGGCCTGCTACGCCGTGGCGGGCCTGTCGCTTGCGTTCTTCAGCTACCGCCGTGGCCTTCCGCTCACGATCCGGTCGTCGCTGACACCGCTGTTCGGCAAAGCACTTTCGGGCAAACTCGGACACCTGATTGATATCGTTGCCGTGGTGGCCACCATTCTTGGCGTCGCGCAGACGCTTGGCTTCGGTGTTGAGCAATTCGTTGCAGGTCTCACCCGCATCGGCATTGGCGGTTTGATGAACGCGGATGGCGGCGCGACCGTCATGGGCGTGATCATCGCGATTCTCGTCATCATGGGTGCCTCCACCATCTCGGCGCTGTCGGGCGTGGGCAAAGGCATCAAGTGGCTGTCGAATATCAACATGGTCCTGTCGATTGTGCTGCTCAGCTTCTTTATCCTGTTCGGTGCCACGTTCTTTGGCGGGCAAGCTATGGTTCTGGGCATCTGGGATTACCTGATCGCCTTGCCAGAGCTTAGTTTCAACGTCTGGAAGTCAGACGGTGTCGAAGGCTCCGAGGCGTTCCTGCTGGCGCAATGGCAAGGCTGGTGGCCGGTGTTCTACTGGGCCTGGTGGATCGCATTCGCACCTTTTGTAGGTCTCTTCCTGGCGCGCATCTCGCGCGGTCGGACGATCCGCGAGTTCGTGCTGGGTGCGATGATCGTGCCGTCGCTGATGTGCTTTGTCTGGTTCGCATGGGCCGGTGGCACCGCGATTGATCTGGAACTCAACGGCGGCGCAAACGGCGTGATCTTTGATGCCGCCAACGGCGACAAGATCTTTGCAATGACCGAGTTCATGCTGGCCCCCATCGCTCAAGCGCTCGCTTGGGGTATGGCCCTGCTGATTGTGGTCCTGCTGATGACGTTCCTTGTGACCTCGGCTGACTCTGCAGTGCTGATCGTTAACACGATCAACGCGGCGGGCGACGAAGGCCCCAAGGCCCGTCCGCACATCCTGTTCTGGGGCGCCGCCCTTGGATTGGTCGTGGCAGGCTTGCTGATCTCAGGCGGCACATCAGCCATCCAAACCGCAATGGTGATTGGCGCTTTGCCGTTCTCGTTGGTGATGGTGTTGATGTGCATCTCTTTGATCAAGGCGATCTGGAACGATGGTAAACGCGAGGCCGCTGGCGTCGGGACAACCATCGACCATCCGGACCTGTCCTCGACCCCGGCTGAATAAACCGGTCTGAAACATCTGAACGGCCCCGGATCACCTCCGGGGCCGTTTTCGTTTCCATCCCCGCGCGTATCGCTTTACTCACGACAGCAATGCGTCTGTTCTCCGACAAATCCCGCCCGGTTCACATGGGCCCCTATCCGACCGAACGTCTGGCCCGCACGGATAATATCGACTTGAGCAACGTGCCGCTCGCACAGCACCTCTCCTTCGACAATCAGGCTGATCCCCATTCGATCATCAACGCCATGCGCGAACATCAAGCCATGTTGGACGCGATCCGCGATGGGCTGATTAACAAAAGCATCGCGGAGGCCCCGACCGACCCGGTCGAGCGGGCCAATCACCTCAAATCCTTCAGCTATTTCGCAGATGCCGCTCTGGTCGGTGTCTGCGAACTGCCCGATGCCGCCTTGCTGGACCAGCCTTTCACCAACCCGGATATCGACCGCCTCGCGCATGATCTGAAGACCCGCCAGACCAAGACGCTGGCCTCTGGCATCGACATGATCATGGCCGATCTGAAAGAGTCGATGGAGGCGCCGCCAAGCACCATAACCGGCCACACCCACGCGCTTGTGTTCCTCTACGAGAACCCCCGCGACCCTGACGCAAATGAGCCCGGCGCCGCGTGGATCCAAAACGCCCAAGCCCATCGCGCGGGTTTGCTGGCCGCAGAAACCGCCATCGTTCTGGCCAACTACTTGCGCGTGCTAGGTTATGAGGCGCGCGGCCACACGGCCTCAAGCGCGGACGTTGATCTGAACAAACTCGCCGTTGCCGCGGGCCTTGCCACTGTGGAAAACGGCGCTCTACAGCATCCTTACATCGGCACCCGGTTCGGCCTGGCTGCCGTCACGACAACGTTTGAGGTTGCCCCAGACAAGCCGCTCGCGCCGCGCGCCAGCCAGCCCAAATCCGCCTTTGGTCCCGCATGGCGTATCAGCTCTGCCGCTCATAAAAATGCAACGAACGCAGTGCCTTACGCCAAACGCCGATTTGTCGACGGCGCTCATCCGTTCGAGACACTCAAACGCGTCGACACCCCGACGACTTACATCGACGAACCCAACGTCGCCCGCGTGCCCAAACGCGCCGACATGTTCGCCCGCGCCCAGTTCGGCGACATGGGCAAAAAGATGCAGGACGCCGCGAAAGGCGGTCACTATGTGCGCAAGGCAGCGCCATCAATGGCTCAACGCCGTGCGCTTGGAGCATTCGTTTTGCTTCAGGATGGCGACCCCGCGACCGACAAAGCGGACCTCTCCGCCCAAGATGCAGCCGATCTGATCAAAGCAACAAGCTACTGGCTTGGTGCCGATGCCGTCGGCCTGTCACGCTGCCCCGATTGGGCGTGGTACAGCCATGATGCGCGCGCCGACCCCATCGACCCGCCCCATGATCAATCCATCAACATGATCATCGACCAGGGCTATGAAACGATGGAGGGATCGTCCGGCGATGACTGGATCGCCGTCGCTCAATCCATGCGCGCCTACCTGCGGTTTTCGCTGCTGGGCGGCGTCATCGCCCGTCAAATCCGCAACCTCGGCTATAGCGCCAAGGCCCACACCGTGATGGATGGCGAAGTGCTGCAACCGCCCCTATTGCTGCTCTCGGGTCTGGGTGAGGTTAGCCGTATCGGAGAGGTTATTCTGAACCCTTTCCTTGGTCCCCGTCTCAAGTCCGGCACCGTGACAACTGATCTGCCACTTGCCCATGACAAACCCATCGACTTCGGTCTGCAAACCTTCTGCGAAAGTTGCAACAAATGCGCGCGCGAGTGTCCGTCCGGGGCCATTACCGCCGGGCCGAAGCTGATGTTCAACGGCTACGAAATATGGAAATCCGATAGCCAGAAATGCGCCACGTATCGCGTCACGACCGAAGGCGGCGCGATGTGTGGCCGCTGCATGAAGACATGCCCTTGGAACCTCGAAGGGCTGTTCAAGGAAAAACCTTTCCGATGGGCGGCAATGAACATCCCGCAACTTGCCCCTGCGCTCGCCAAGCTGGACGATGCGGTGGACAACGGCACGCTGAACTCGGTCAAGAAATGGTGGTGGGACCTCGAGATTACCGAGGATGGCGGCTACAGGCCGACCCAAAAACCGGTTAACGCCCGCGCGTTGCAAAAGGACCTCGACCTGAAATACGAGGACCAGACGCTGGCCGTTTACCCTGCCCCACTGGCACCCCACCCCTACCCCTATCCGTTCCCGATGGACCGCGAAGCCGGGATCGAGGCCTATCAAGCGATGGTTACCGCCGACGAATACAAGGCCCGCCTTGCGCGCGGCGACAAAGGCGTCTTGCACGCCTACACTGCCGAAGGAGAAAGCCCTGTCATTCAGGTCGAAATCACGAAGGCCGAGGCCACGGCAGACGGTGTGATGACGTATGAATTTCAACCTGTCGCAGGCGGTGATCTTCCCGAATGGCACGCCGGCGCGCATCTTGATATCGTCATCGCGCCAGAGTTTCTGCGTCAATATTCCATGTCTGGAAACCCTAAAGACCGCAGATCATATCAAATAGCCGTCCTGAAAGAGGATGACGGCCGCGGCGGCTCGAAGCTCATGCACCGTATCTTCACCCAAGGGCGCAGGCTTTTCATCTCCAAACCGATCAACCATTTCCCACTTGATCCAAGCGCAACCAAAACCATCCTGATGGGCGGCGGGATCGGCGTGACGCCTCTTGTCGCGATGGCGCATGAACTGCATGCCACGAACCGGGACTTCGTCTTGCATTACTCCGGTCGGTCCCGCAGCAAAATGGGGCTGCTGGACGATATCGCCAACTTCCCGTGGGCAGATAAGGTTCACCTCCACATCACCGATGAAGGCACCCGCATTAACCTTAACGCAGCACTTCGATACACTCACGGCGCGCATGTCTACACCTGTGGTGCAGAACGCTACATGCAGGCTGTTCTGGATGCCGCGACGCAAGCCGGCTTCCCTGAAGACGCGCAGCATCTGGAATACTTCTCAGTTCCTGAACAGCCTGACTATGCGAACCACCCCTTCACGCTACGCCTCGCCCGTTCCGGTCGGGACCTTTACGTTCCCGCCAACAAATCCGCTGCCGACATCTTGCTGGAAAATGGCATCGCAGTAGACGTCAAATGCGCTGACGGCATTTGTGGCGTCTGCAAATGCGACCTGAAATCCGGCGTGGTCGAGCATCGCGACTTCGTCCTGTCCAAAGCGCAACGCGACACCGCAATCATCCTGTGCCAGTCCCGCGCAGCGGACAAAGATGGCATCATCGAAGTCGATCTTTAGAAACGACAAAGCGCGAAGAGACACACACCTTTGGGGGCAAAAGACGGCCCAGTAGTCGGTAAAGTGTACATACGTTGTATGCACAGGGTATGTACGCGAGGTGTACAGGATGCGTACAGCGTGTCCCGGCCCTTTGACCTGGTGATTGCTTGCAGATTTCTTCCTTCCCCCATGCCCGCCAATCCGCCTATAACGACGGTCAAAGGCGGTTAAGCCGAAGGGGTAAAAGCAGTGGCACATATCATTGTTGTCGGAAACGAAAAGGGCGGCGCGGGCAAGTCGACCGTCTCGATGCATGTCGCAACAGCACTTGTTCGGATGGGTCACAAGGTTGGCGCCCTGGACCTTGATCTACGCCAGAAAACCTTTGGTCGCTATGTCGAGAACCGCAAGAAAACCGCACAAAAAGAGGGGCTTGAGCTGGCGACACCGGATTACCATGACCTGCCTGAGATTGACAAAGACAGCCTGAAACCCGGTGAGAACATCTTTGATCACCGTCTGTCTGCCGCCGTCGCGACCCTTGCGCCGGACAGTGATTTCATCCTGATCGACTGCCCCGGCTCACATACGCGTCTGTCTCAAGTCGCGCATTCTCTGGCCGATACGCTGGTAACGCCGCTGAACGACAGTTTCATTGATTTCGATCTGCTCGCGCATGTTGATGGCGACGCCGAGAAGATCCTTGGCCCCTCGGTTTACTCCGAAATGGTCTGGAACGCCCGCCAACTCCGCGCCCAAGCCGGATTGGAGCCGATTGACTGGATCGTGGTGCGCAATCGGCTTGGGGCACAAAATATGGTGAACAAAAAGAAGATGGCAGCAGCGCTGGATAAGTTGTCAAAACGCATCGGGTTCCGTACCGCGCCGGGCTTCAATGAGCGCGTGATCTTCCGGGAATTGTTCCCGCGTGGCCTGACCCTGCTGGACCTCAAAGACATCGGGGTGACGCAACTCAACATCTCGAACGTGGCCGCACGGCAAGAGCTCCGCGACCTGATGACGGCGCTTAATCTTCCGGGGGTGACGGAAGATTTCTGAGGGTTTTCAATGACCTCCAGAGCACGAATACGGCAAAACCACCGCCTAAAAGGCCATCCTCAGCCCAAGCCGGGTTGAAGGTGTCTGTTATGTTCGTGACGATCACTCCGACCAGAAAAAACGCGATCAGGGCGATCCCAAAGATCAGAAAAAAGATCGCCTCACCGCGTGACGGGCCGTACTTGGACATTCAAGTTTCTCCTTTCTGATCAAAGACGAAGTTTAAGCGCCCCGTATATCAGCATTGCTGTCGCTCCGATCGCTGCAAGTTGGTACGGCAACCGCAACGCAAGTTCACGACCCAAATCGGGCTCGGCAACAGAGACGATCCAGCCTGCGGCCAGCGCCCCGAATGGCATCATGCCCCATCCGAAGAACCGGTAGAGCGAGTTGACGCGGCCAAGCAACTCGTCGGGGATACGCCGCTGACGATAAGACACAGTCACGATGTTCCACAAAAGTGCTGCGATCATCTCGACGAACAGCGCGACGCCCGCGATGACCGGGCTGGATGTCAGGCTGATAATCGCAAACGGAAGTGGCATCAGCATCAACGCAAAGATTACGCTGCGCTGTCCGCCCAGCCACCCAATCACACGCGGTCCGACAAGGCCACCCACAACGCCACCCGCCGCTCCGGCTGTCAGCAGGATACCGTGACCCACAGCTGTAAGGCCCAGTATTTCCTGAGAAAACAGGATCAATACGGTGATCGTCATCGTCGACATGGCGTTTATCAGACCCAGCATAATGGCGAGCCTTAGGATCGTGGCATGGGCACGCATCCATGCCCACCCTTCGACAATCTCGGGCCAGATACGTCGTTTCGGGGGATTGGCGCGGCGAGGGATCGCAATGCACCAGACCAGCCAAGCCGCAATGCCAAAGGTGACCGCATCGACCGCAAAAGGCGCAGGCACCGCCAGTGCAATCAGAACGCCAGCCAGCGGCGGGCCGACGAACGATCCCATGATCTGCTCAACACTCCACATCTGACCGTTGGCAGCCTCTAGATCGGTCTTGGCTACGATCGACGGCAGCACCGTTTGCGCTGCGTTGTCGCGCACAACCTCTGCCGTACCCAACAGGAGCGCCAGGCCGGATAACGCCAGAATGTAAACCAACGGATCATCCTCAAGCGGGAAGGAGGGGATCGTCGCAATCAGCGCGATCACCCCTGCTGTCAGAAGAAACCGGAAAGCATCGGCGCGCACCATCAGTACACGGCGGTCGTAGCGGTCCGTAATGACACCCGCCGGGATTGCGAAAAGAAACCACGGCAGCCGCGTTGAAAAAGCCACGAGGGCGATCAACACGGGATCACGGGTGATTAATGTCGCAAGCCACGGGAAGGCCAATGCCGATATGCCATCACCCAGATTTGAGACAGCAGTCGCCGAGAAGAGCAGCCGGTAAGATCGGTTTTGGGCAAGAAGTTGCATGGCTCATCTGGTCAATGCATGGGCAGCATTGTCAAGCAGCCATAAAAAAGGGCGCCACCGAAGTCGCGCCCTTTTGCGTGTAAAATCACAGCTCAGTTCGGAATTTCAGCCGTCAGACCTTCGACATAGAAGTCCATGCCAGCCAGCGTGCCGTCATCGGCCACTTCACCCTCGGTCAGCCAGACAGAGCCGTCCTGTTTGTTGATCGGCCCAGTGAACGCGTGGTAGCTGCCGTCCGCCAACGCGGCTTTCATCGCCATCGCTTCTTCGGCAACCTCAGCCGGAACCGCGTCGGTAATCTCACCAATCGCGACCATGCCCGGGCCGATGCCGTCCCACGTGTCGGTGCTTTCCCAAGTACCGTCCATCACAGCCTGCACACGCGCAATGTAGTAGGGCGCCCAATCGTCGATGATCGAGGAGACGCGCGGGAAGGGCGCGTACTCGCTCATATCCGACGCCTGACCAAAGCCGATCACGCCGCCCTTGGCTTGAGCCGCCGCCAGCGGAGCGGTGGAGTCGGTATGCTGCAAGATCACGTCAGCGCCTTGTTCGATCAGCGCGTTCGCGGCGTCCGCCTCTTTCGCAGGATCGAACCACGTGTAGGCCCAGACGATGTTGAACTCGACATCCGGGTTCACCTTCTTGGCGTGGATGTAAGCCGAATTGATGCCCCGGATCACTTCGGGGATCGGGAAGGACGCGATGTAACCGATCTTGTTGGTCTCGGTCATCTTGCCCGCGATGTGGCCCTGAATGGCGCGGCCTTCATAAAAACGCGCAGAGTAGGTCGACACGTTGTCGGCGCGCTTATAGCCAGTGGCGTGCTCGAACTTCACATCCGGAAAATTGGCGGCGACATTGATGGTCGGATCCATGTAACCAAAGGACGTGGTGAAGATCAGATCAGCGCCAGACAGCGCCATTTGGGTCATCGCGCGTTCGGCATCAGCACCCTCAGGAACGCTTTCCTGAAAGACGGTTTCGACCTTGTCGCCAAAGTGTTCCTCAACGGCCAGACGGCCTTTGTTGTGTTCATACGTCCAGCCACCGTCACCGATCGGGCCGACATAGATAAAGCCGACTTTGACGGGGTCCTCGGCCATTGCGGTGCCAGCGATTGCGGCGGCCGTGACGGCTGCAAGAAGGGTTTTCATCAGGTTCATTTGGTTCTCCCAAGTTGCGCCTCAGCTTGAGGCGTGGAACGGTTTTCCCAGTGCCGCAGGTGCGTTCAGCGCAGCTTTTGTACGGTCACGGGACATGATGACATGCTCGAGGATCGTGATCAGATTCGGGCTCATCGTCAAGTAGTCGACGGGTTTTTTGAGGCCAGCAGC
>ERZ1740067.1642-NODE-1642-length-14920-cov-10.673730_pt1 | contig 14920 bp, 16 predicted proteins | sample MGYA00581736_ERZ1740067 | MGnify/ENA primary metagenome ERZ1740067 (study PRJEB43018, sample SAMN04849236) | marine metagenome | isolation source: floating plastic debris | place: Pacific Ocean | collected 2008-08-27 | study: EMG produced TPA metagenomics... | reverse complement strand
ATAGCTTTCTAGAAGGCATAATGAATGTACTATCAAACTCCATGAGTCTCTAATAATTGGCCACTCAGTTCAGACTGTTTCTCATTTCAATACAGTGCTACGGACCTGAAAAGATCACTTCTTCCAAATCGGCTCGGCTGAGTGAATATTTGAAGCTGCGCTGCACGGCTTTACCACCACTGCTGGCGTAGTACACCACGATAGAGTCCACATCCAATCGCAGCTCGGCGGTCCAGCCTGTGCTAGAAAATCGCCATTGGCTGATGTCTTTGTTGTCGCGCTCGGCACCGAGGCCGGTGAGCCAAGATTCGATTTCGGGGAGGGGGTGGCTGTAAAGAGGGGTGGAGGAGGGTGGCATTTGGATGAAGGGAGAGGGGGGTGAAGGGAGCAGGTGAAAGTTATAGCGTCAAGATCTCTATTGTGGAGCGTGATGGAACGGGAATGTCGGGAGACAGAGAGGGTTTAAGGGTAGGCGTAATGCCTTCGGGTGGAGCGACTTTTGGAGATTCGGTTTCTGGAGTAACTACTTCTGGTAAAACGATCGCACCTTGTGTAATGGGAAGTTCACTTTTGGAAAGGCCCATAGTGAAAACGAGAATAAGGCAGGCAACGAAGGTAATGCCGAGAATGAAAAGAGCGAAGAGTTCTCCGCCAGAAAGAGGGCGATCTGTGGGATCTAGGTAGGCACTGTCTGTGGGATTGTAGGGTTTGCCGCTGGGTGCTTGCTGACTTAGGGGCTGCATGACAGAGAGGCGAGAGTAGCCGATTTTGTAGTCGTAGGCGAGGCGCTTTTCGGGGCTACTAAGGGTGGCGTAGGCTTCGTTGAGAGCTTGGAACTTTACGGTGGCGATCGCACTTTCCAGTTCAGTGGTATCAGGATGATACAGCTTACTCAAATCGCGATAGGCCCGGCGAACATCTTGTACGGAGGCACCAGGACGCAAGCCTAGCAAGGTGTAAAAATCGTCGCTCGACTGAGCACTTTGCTGAATCTTTTGCCGAGAATCGGATGGTTGAGAAGGAGATGTCATAAGCCGTTTTAGAAATGATCTCCTTACATCAGGCAGGTAAATAGTCTAGCTGAGCACGGGTGAGACGAATTTGTGCGATCGCAAACACCACCGGAATCACCCGACCGTAGTTTGTCGCCACCGCTCGCCAGCCCAAATCGGCTAAAAACCACGTCCACAGCGCTGGGCCCAAAAAGGCAAAAGCACCCCTAATTGCGCCATAGCGAGCCGTCGTTAGCCAGGCACCGCGAGCCGCCGCCTGCACAGTCACCCGAGACTGAACTTGCGCCGCCGCGCTGAGCCCACCTTTTAGCAGTGCTTGCTTAGCCACTTGATAGCGAGCCACATGTAGCGCTAACTGCTGGGAGATTTGCCCCAATAGCCAAGGGCGAACCATCGCACTCACCACTAACGCACTGCTGCCTTTTGCCAATAGCGCGAGCGGATTCTTTTTAAGCGTATCGGGCAAATGAGAAAACTCTTCCGTGCCGACAATAGCGCTGTGTAACTGTTGGCTCATGCGCTGCTGCTCACGCTTCGGCAGCTTTTGCCATGTTTTTTCAAGCAGTACCAAAAAGACTTCCGACTCTAGCTCGGCGGTAGAAAGCTCTGCGTATTGGCGCATTTTAAGATATCGACAGACCTGTAAAAGCGTTTGCCGGTAGCTCACTTGGCGGGTTTGGCTACGCAGCACAGTCAGCCCATCAGCGGCTAAAAATCGAAAGCGCTCTTCTAAAAGCGAAATTTGATCGGGGCGAGAGCGTTTACTAATGTCGACTGGCTGCGGCGTATACAGATAATCTAATGGATTGAACTTAGGCTGAAACAACAGCTGGGCCATATCGTAGAGTTCGTCGTCGGTGGCAAGTTCTAGGCCACTTCTCAGCTCATCCGTCTGGGCGTCTCCCTGGGCATTTTTCCGGGCATCTCTTAATTGATCAAGGGGCTTTGCCGACTGCGCCTTCATATGCCGTTTAATATCCAGAGTCGCAAGTTTAATTTATATAGATAAGTATAAGAGGGGTCGGCACATTATGTGGGACATCGCCATTATTGGAGCCGGGCTGGCTGGACTCACGTGTGGGCGACAGCTGAGGGCAGCTGGCTATCAGGTGTGCATACTCGACAAATCTAGAGGGCTGGGCGGTCGTATAGCAACACGGCGCGTGGTTACCGACAAGCGAGAAAACGTACGGGTAGATCACGGGTTGCGCTACTGGCCGGGCCCAGCAAGTGCAACGGCACCTCTACTGGCACCGCTCACCGAAGAGCTGATAGCCGCCGGAGTACTCAAACAGTGGCAGGTGAGCGCCTACGAACTGAGAGAAAACGACACCCTCATCAACGTAGACAATGGCCCGGTGTATGTTGCGCGCAATGGTATGAGCGCGATCGCAAAATATCTCGCTCAGGGATTCACCCCCGACGACACCCTACTCACCGGCTACCGAGCCACCCACCTGAGCCCCTACGACCAAGCAGACGGTGGCGGCTGGCGCATCGAATGCGACGACGGCAAAGTGGTCATGGCAGATAGATGTGCGATCGCCATCCCCGCCCCTCAGGCAGCAGACTTACTCACCACCTGCCCGACTGAGGCTTTAGCCCCATCTGTCTCAGCAACATCAGCCTCAGCCTCAGCAACATCAGCCTTAGAAAGTCTGCGCGCTGTCACTTACAACCCCTGCCTCACCGTCTTGGCAGGCTATGGTGAACGCCAAGAAATGGGCAAACTCAACGCCGATGGCTGGATGGTGACAGACACCATTGGCACCTCTACGAACTGGAGCTGCCTAGATAGCAGCAAACGCAGCCGTACCGATAGCACACCCGAAACGACCATCGTCATCCACAGCAAACCAGGATTCGCACAGAAGTACCTCGACGTGGGTGATTTACAGCCTGCCGCATCTGTCTTACTACGGGCAAACGCTCGCAAATTTGGCGACTGGATTGCCCAGCCCGACTGGTTTCAAATTCACCGCTGGCGCTATGCGGATGTTCGCCAGCCCTACCCTGAGGCCGCACTTTCCATTAGCGAAACCCTAGTCTGCGGTGGGGACTGGTGCGCGCCAAGCTCGCCGCAGGTTCAAAATATTGAAGCAGCTTATCTATCAGGAATAGCAATGGCTGAAACGTTTAAGCGATCCGACTAGATCCTCCGAACAGAGGAGCTGCGCCATCGCAGTAGCATTACAGACCCACATCACAGATCGGTAACACGCTACAGCGTTAAATTATCCTGACAAAAGAATTTGATTAGAGTCTTTATATCAGAACATTTGAGGGGCAACCTAGAATCAAACTTTTGGCCGGGCTCTCCAGCATTATCACTTACATGCGATCGCGCTTCACTTCACTTCGACGGCTCATATCGCGCTGGCGCTTCGTCATCACACAGCAATGCACGCCGCAGCAGCTAGCCCTCATTCCTCTATGCCTATTTCTGCTGCTCCTTATCCTGCTAGGCAACAGTCACCAGCAGCCGGACGTAGCCCTTATTCAAACCCGCCTCAACGAAGCACAGCCGACTGAAACGAACCGCGTACCGCCGCTAGAGCCCGCCCAGGCAGAAATTAATCCGACAGACATTAATTCAAAAATCCACGAGTCAGAAATTCGCGGGGTCTGGATCACCAATGTCGCTAGCAGTGTGATGTTTGCACCGTGGGGAATTCCTCGGGCGGTACGTCAGCTCGCCAAGATGAATTTCAACACGGTATACCCGGTGGTGTGGAATCGGGGCAAAAGCTTTTATCACAGCGACACTCTCAAGCGGCTGACTGGAAATGCGATCGCGCCCATGATATCGCTCACCCACCCCACCGAAGACCCGCTGGCAGAAATGCTTCGTACGGGCCACCAGCAGAATCTTCGCATCATCCCCTGGTTTGAATACGGCTTTATGGTGCCGCTAGGCTCCAAACTTGCCACCCAGCATCCCGACTGGCTCACTGCCCGGCAAAACGGTTCACACGAGCTACACGAAAGCAATCTCACCGGCAACCGGCAGTCGAAGGCGACTTTTCTCAGCAGACTGCTGGGCAGCGGCGCACCCAAAAGCCTAGGCTGGCTCAATCCACTACATCCAGAGGTCCAAACGCTAATCTCTGCGCTGGTTCAAGAAGTCATCAGTCAATACGACGTGGAAGGCATTCAATTTGACGACCACTTCAGCCTACCAGCGGACTTTGGCTACGACCCGTACACCGTCGCTCTTTACCAGGCTGAACACGACGGACAGCTACCGCCCAATCGCTCAGACAATGCAGATTGGCTTCGCTGGCGAGCAGATAAGTTCAGCCAGTTTGTCGGCACGCTGCACGACCAGGTAAAGGCTACCTGTCCCACCTGCCTATTTTCGCTATCGCCCAATCCGGCCAACTTCGCCTACCGCTTTCACCTGCAGGACTGGCGCACCTGGGTCGCCAACGATTGGATAGATGAACTCGTGGTTCAGGTTTACCGAGATGAGCTAGACAGCTTTGAAGGAGAGCTGGCAAAAGAAACGCTACAGTCGACGATGGATCGCATTCCAGTCAGCATCGGTATTCTGACAGGAACCTGGCGCAGACCCATCTCCTTTGAACAAATCAGGCAGCAGGTCGTCAGCAGCCGCGACCATCATTTTTCGGGCGTTTCATTCTTCTATTGGGACACGCTGTGGAGCTATTTCACCCCAGAATCACCGCAAAAGCGACGACAGAACTTTCGTGAACTCTTAGCTGATAAACCTCTCTAAGGGGTGACCAGATCAACATGTCATTCTCTAATTTTTCTGAACCTATTCTCTTACGCCTGACCCCTCAATGGGTAGCGTTTTCTAGACGTTGGGGATTGAGGGCAGTGCCCATCAAAGCAGGGGCGACGCTATGGCTCGGCTGGACTGGGCTCACGTGGCTAGCGTTTGTAGGGAGCTTGCTATTTGTTGAGGTCGGCGAGCGCAGCGACTTGTCTTTATTGGAAGGCGTATTGGGCGGGGGGCTAATTGGGCTGGCACAGTGGCAAACATTGCGATTTGCCTTCAAACAAGGCTCGCAAGTGTATTGGAAAAGCTCGCACCGCTGGATGGTCGCAAGCGTGCTGGGCTGGGGGGGTCTCACGCTCTTTCATGTAGGCGCGCTGGGCTGGATGGCACCGGGTACGCAAAATCTGTTTTATAGAAGCTTGTTTGGCGTTTTGTACGGTGGTTATGTCGGGGCTGGGCTCGGTGTGGCTCAGTGGCTGGCTATTCGGCAACAGGTAAGCCAAGCGTGGCGTTGGGTGCCGCTCAGTAGCGGTATTTGGGCAGTGGCGATCGCGCTAGGCTGGCTCATTGGTGGCTGCCTACGTGCGGTAAGCCATCTATTTATTAGTGAAGTGGTGGGGCTGATGGTGGCTTGGGGTGCGATCGCGGCTCTCTCTGGCATCGGTATTGTCGGCTTGTTTTATCAAGCGCCTACCAAAACAACCAGAGCGCTATGATAGTCTTGTGCACACACAGTGCGTACAAATGAATGAATTGAGTTGGCGATACATAAATTGAAAAGTTATGACTGCAACCAGCGAGAAAGCAGAAAGAGTCCACTGCAGAGTGACACCTCAAAACAAGGCAATTCTTAAGAAGGCCGCTGCCTTATCCGGGCAAGATTTAACGAGCTTTATCACTGATGCTACCGTTGAGAGGGCAATAGAGGTCATCGAAAAGCACAAGAGAATTATGCTGTCTGCTAGAGACGCAGAAGTTTTGCTCGAAGCACTCGAAAATCCTCCTGAGCCTTCCGAAGCACTCAAATCAGCAGCAGCAAGATATAAAGCGAAATATAAGACTGAGCCTCTGGCGGAGCCTAACGCCCTAGAGAGCCTACTTGACTCTTAATTCAAAGCACTTGTGACAACGCAAAAACAACAGATATCGTGGTTGTTTCGGCCCCTTAGTCGCGACTTCGACAGGCAGAGTTTTGACTGTGGCATACCCGCACTCAATCAATATCTACAAGTCCTGGCGAATCAACACCAAAAATCCAACATATCGAAAACGACAGTAGCTTTACCAGCGCCAAATAGTAAGGAGATCGCCGGATATTACACACTAAATGCCAGCAGGCTAGATATCGAAGCCTTACCTTCGAGCAGCAGAAAAAAGCTTCCTAAAAACCTCGACATTCCATGTATAAAGATTGGACAGTTAGCAGTAGACAAGCGCTACACAGGTCAAAGGTTAGGTGAAGAGCTTCTGATGCACGCGCTATACAAATGCTGCAACACGTCTATCCAGCTCGGCGTACACAGTATCGTTGTAGATGCTTACAACGACACTGCCAAACGGTTTTGGCTCCGATACGAGTTCATACCATTTGTTGACCAAAGCAACTCACTATTTTTGCCCATCAAGTCTGCTAGAAAGCTGTTTGAAGCTTAGGCGAGAAAATGAGCCTGCAAGCGTGCAGCGGCAGCAGCCACATCAAATACGTCTGGATCAAAGGTGCCATATTTCTCAATCAACATGAGGTACTCAGGATCGCTCGAATCTTCTAAGCGATCGAGAAAATCGTCATAGCCCCATACACCGCCTGTCCCTTCCGGTGGACAAGCCATCGCACCATCTATGCACGTGGGCAAGGTAAATGAACGCACTGGATTAGCCTCAGAGTCTTTGGCTAAACGCTTTACCTCCAACGCTTCCACAGCTATTCGATGCAGCCAACCACTCTCTTCATCATAGGTATAGTAAAGCGACTTCTGCGCATCCAATGAGAGCACCTCAGACAGTTGCTGCTGCGGATCGCAATCAATCTTTTTGGTCACGAGCCCTAGCTGAAAGCGATAGGTGTGTAAGTTCTCCCAGCCCATAGCTAGCTGAATCACATCGTGTAGCTGAGCCAGCGTTATGTCAAAGGGCACCAACACCTGCCGCCAAATCTCTGGCTCACTGTCTGCCAACGTAATTCTGAGCTGATATGCAGTCGGTGAATCTGTTGCCATTCATGAACCGTAATGAGTCAACAAGTACGTCAACAAACTATAGCTCTTCGCCGTGCTCACGCAGCCAATCTTCACCGAGCTGAATCGTAATATCTGACTCTAAGCTGCCGGTGCTTTCGACCCGGACTTCGCCCACACCTAAGAACCGCTGAATCGATTCGGCACTATTCAAGTCGCCTCGCTGTGCCACAATTCGCGTTTGCGCCAAGGGGTCGTTCAAGCTGCGATCGACAAATACATTGAAATAACCCGTATCGTACAGGCTGTTGATCAAAGACTGCACTGCCACATCGTCGTAGGTGCTGTCTTGAATGGCTACGCGCAGGTAAGACGGATCGACAGACTCAGACACGCCAAAGGAATTGGCCAGGCCGAAGTAATCTTCTGCCATTGCGTCGATTTCTGAATAGTCAGGAATCCAATAGCTCAGGTCGTAGTCGTCGTAGTTGCTGAATTCGCCGGGGAGCATCAGCATTTGCACGTCGGAGCGCTCGGTTTGTGAGCCGTAGCCAACGAGGGCGACGAGTTCTTCTACCGAGAGATTGGTATCAACGTGGGACTGGATGACGGAGAGAATTTTTGGTAGGCGAGCAATCGTTGTGGGGTTGAGGGCTTGGTTGGCGAGCGATCGCATAAACATTTGCTGTCGCTGTACCCGACCAATATCGCCGTTGTCGTCGTAGCGAAAGCGCAAAAACTGCATCGCCTTATCGCCATCGAGCCGCTGCTCTCCGGCCTTCAGGTTGATATACAAGTGCTGCGAATCGTCCTGATACTTCATGTCTTTGGGCACATTGACCTGCACACCGCCCAAAGCATCAATCATCTTCTCTACGCCCTGCACATTGATTCGCATGTAGCGGTCGATAGGTACGCCGCCCATCAGCTCACTTACCGCCTGCGCGCTCAATGCCGGACCGCCTTCCCGATTCGCTTCGTTAATTTTGGTGACGAGGCCGTCTACATTTGTGCGGGTATCGCGAGGGACCGATAGCACGCTCACCCGCTCTTCGCGAGGGTCGAAGCGCAGCAGCAGCATTGTGTCTGAGAGGCCTTCAAAGGAGTTGACTAGGCTATCGTAGCCATCTCGGTCAATCGCGTCGTAGTCGTTAAGATCTGAGCTGGTGACCTTGACCCCAAGCAGCAGAATATTTACGGGCCGCGTTAGGCTTGGCAGCTGCAAACTGTTGGCTGTGGCAATCGGCTCATTTTGAGAGAAAACAGCTGCTTCCTCAGCTGTCAAGTTGCTTTGCAAGAGAGGCTGAGTCCCCAAAGACACAGCCAATAGCGCGCCTGCTGCCATAGAAGCACCGGTAATGCCCCCAAGTAAAACGCTAACGCCAATCCATCTAGGCAGTTTGGGTTTGTTGGGTTTTCTGATAGAAGACGTGGGCACGGCGTGAGGCTGCTTATTGGGTGCAGAATTCATAAATGACACAGATTAACCTCTAGGGATGGGCGACGCGAGGACAACATGAAGCCAATGGAGAAAAAGATTGAAGCAAAAGATTGAAAAAGAAAAATAGTAGATTAGGAGCGCGCACCCGCACACTAGCCACAGGCAGTTAACCACAGAAGCTGATGCTGATGCAGTGACGACGCGCAAAAGAAATGCCGCATAGCGCCACAAGTCAACAAAGCCTCACAAACAGCCGACGCTATAGTGTTCATCAATTTCGTTGTATCAGATGTTGAGAGCATTGTTTATGAAGAGTGTGGCAGCTAGCAAATAAGATTTAACTGGCCTGTTAGGTAGCTTGTTAACTAGTCTGAGCGGTTGGTAGCAGCTTGAGTGCTCGCGCTGAGTCACCGTATTGAGTCATCGCGCTATGGCAAACGGCGGCTTAGCTGGGTAATGCCTGGTAGCCGAATAGATCGATTGGTGGAGACGCGAAACATCAGCCCAATACTGAGTAAGAAGTAGCCGGAGCCGATAAAGCTACTGGTGAGCAAAAAGCGCAGACTCGCAGACTGGGAAGCAACGCTGCTAGCACCTAGGCCAAGGAGTGCGATCGCACAAAAGCTACTCAATCCCAATACGACCGACAGCCGACTCGCCGCCAATCGCTGTGCTTCGTCGATAGTATCTTCACTGTCCGCAGTACGTTCTCCGTATAGAGTCCACAAAGAAAGCACCGTGCCAAACACAGGCACTAAATGCAAATAGGTACGCATTTTTTGTAAGGAGGGTGTAGCCATAGAAAAAAATGTCAAAAAAGCGGTAGATGCTGGAGCAATGGCAGGAAAAAATCCCCTACCGACGTATCAATAATTATCGGTATCACAGAGGAGTGACCTCATATAGCCCAAAAATGTGAGTGAAATAACGGATCTTTCTGATAAAGCTGCTAGCCCTGTGATGGCGGCCACATAGAGCCCATATCTCATCCATTAGATTGGGCTCACCACCTTTCTTGAAGAAGTCATCATCTCAGCAGAAACTGTTCTGTTCTTAGAATTTTTGGCTGAATACCTTTGGCAACGTTAAGGAACCCATCCAACACGAGCCATTTTATGAATATTGAAAAGATTACTGAGCTATTAATTAGCTTTCAGCCAGTTGCGTTTGCCTTTATTGGTCGAGTGGTGCTGTCGATTACGATCTTTTTCCTGGGTCGCACTCTCGCAAGAATCGCCAAGCGGATCGTCAAAAAGATCATGGTTAAAGCGAAAGTTGACCCGACCCTAACGGTATTTGCTACCAACATTTTGTTCTATGCCATCATGGCCTTCGTCGTCCTCGCGGTACTGGGACAAATGGGCATAGAAACGACCTCCCTGGTCGCCGCAATCGGTGCTGCTGGCCTGGCGATTGGCCTAGCGCTGCAAGGCTCACTCACCAACTTCGCAGCGGGCATTATTATCATCATTTTCCGGCCCTTTCACGTTGGCGACTGGATAGAAGCAGACGGCTACTCCGGCTACGTTATAGAAATTGAGCTGCTAACCACCACACTCAAAACCCTAGACAATCGCACCGTCGTCATTCCTAACGGTACGCTCACTAATGGTGATTTGGTGAACTACTCTACCCAGGGCACACTCCGACTGGATTTAGTCATTGGCGTTGACTACAGCACCGATATCGACCGGGTCAAAGCCGTCTTTATGGATGTGCTGACAGCTAACAGCCGTGTGCTAGAGAGCCCCGAGCCTAGTGTTGGCCTATTAGAAATGGCCGATAGCAGCTTAAACTTTGCCGTGCGGCCCTGGGTAGAGACCAAGGACTACTTGCCGCTGAGCCTGTCGCTGCAAGAAGAAATCAAGAAGCGATTGGATAAAGAAGGCATCAATATTCCGTTTCCACAGCGCGATGTGCACTTGGTCAAAGCTACGGAGACCGCTGCCAGCTTGAATTAGCTTTGCTTTAGTGGGCCACAACACAGGATTTTTGCTCAAATTCGCTAGACTAGAGAACTATAGGTCTTTATGATCTGTTTAGTTTTCAACCGAGAGAGTGAGTGCCGTGATGCTTGAGTCTTACCGCAAACATGTCGAACAGCGCGCTGCTTTGAATGTGCCTCCGCTGCCATTAGATGCAGAGCAAACGGCTGCGCTTTGCGATTTGCTCAAGAGCCCTCCGGCAGGTGAGGAAGACTTTTTGATGGCGTTGCTGTGCGATCGCATCCCACCAGGCGTGGACCCAGCCAGCTATGTGAAGGCATCTTTTTTGACTGCGATCGCTAAAGGCGAAACCACCAGCCCACTCCTCTCACCCAAAAAAGCCGTCGACCTTCTCGGCACTATGCTCGGCGGCTACAACGTAGCATCCCTCATTGAGCTGCTAAAAGACGACCGCGAAGAAATCGCTCAGCTCTCTGCAGACGCTCTGAAAAAAACTCTCCTTATATATGATGCGTTTAACGACGTCATTGAACTGTCTGAAAGCAACGCCTTTGCTAAGCAGGTGGTAGATGCCTGGGCAGACGCAGACTGGTTCACGAAAAAGCCAGAAGTCCCTGAGACAATTACCGTCACAGTTTTCAATGTTCCTGGTGAGACAAACACAGACGACCTTTCACCAGCACCGCACGCGACGACTCGTCCAGATATTCCGCTTCACGCCCAGGTAATGCTCGAAGCGAAAATGGAAAACCCATTAGGCACTCTAGCCGAGCTAAAACAAAAAGGTCACCCTATTGCCTATGTCGGTGATGTGGTAGGGACAGGCTCTTCGCGAAAGTCGGCGATGAACTCGGTGATTTGGCACATTGGGGCGGATATTCCGTTTGTGCCGAATAAAAGGACAGGTGGGGTGATATTGGGAAGTGCGATCGCGCCCATCTTCTTCAACACCGCCGAAGACTCCGGCGCGCTCCCCATCGAATGCGACGTCAGCAAAATGAGCACAGGCGACGTCATCACCATCCACCCATATGAGGGCAATATCACCAACGAAGCAGGCGAGATCATCTCCACCTTCAGCCTCACGCCCGAAACCCTCCTCGACGAAGTCCGCGCAGGCGGCCGAATTCCATTAATTATTGGCCGTGCCCTCACAGATAAAACCCGCATTGCCCTCGGCCTCGACCCTTCCGAAACATTCGTTCGCCCCAGCGCTCCCACAGACACCGGCAAAGGCTTCACCCTTGCCCAAAAAATGGTCGGCAAAGCCTGCGGCCTCCCCGGCGTCCGCCCCGGCACCTCCTGCGAGCCCCTCATGACCACAGTGGGCTCGCAAGACACCACCGGACCCATGACCCGCGACGAAATGAAGGAACTCGCCTGCCTCGGATTCAGCGCTGGCCTCGTACTGCAAACCTTCTGCCACACCGCCGCCTACCCCAAACCCGTAGACGTAGAAACCCACGCCACACTGCCTGATTTCTTTGCGTCTCGCGGCGGCGTCGCCCTAGAGCCCGGTGATGGCATCATTCACTCCTGGATGAACAGAATGCTATTGCCAGATACGGTAGGCACTGGCGGCGACTCCCACACTCGCTTTCCACTGGGCATCTCCTTCCCCGCAGGTTCAGGCCTGGTCGCCTTCGCAGCAGCCATCGGCGCAATGCCACTCGACATGCCCGAATCTGTTCTAGTTCGCTTTAAAGGAGAACTTCAGCCTGGCATCACCTTACGAGACGTTGTAAACGCAATTCCATTAGAAGCTATAAAAAGAGGCCTCCTCACCGTAGAAAAAGAGAACAAAAAGAATGTATTCTCTGGCCGCATCATGGAAATAGAAGGCCTACCCGATCTCAAACTAGAACAAGCCTTTGAACTCACCGACGCCTCAGCCGAACGCTCCTGCGGTGGCTGCACCATCAAACTCAGCGAAGAAACAACCGCCGAATACCTCCGCTCCAACGTCGCCCTCATGAAAAACATGATCGCTCGCGGCTACCACGACGAAAGAACACTCGCTCGCCGCATCGCCGAAATGGAGAAGTGGCTGGAGAATCCTTCCCTCATGAGTGCAGACGAAGATGCAGAGTACGCAGAGGTCATCGAAATCGACCTCGACGAACTCAAGGAACCCGTCGTCGCCGCCCCCAACGATCCCGACAATGTGAAAACGCTCTCAGATGTCGTCGGCAGCAAAATTGACGAAGTCTTCATCGGCTCTTGCATGACAAACATCGGCCACTACCGCGCCGCCGCCAAAGTCCTTGAAAACGAAGGCGTCGTCAAAGGTCGTCTCTGGATTTGCCCACCCACCCGCATGGACGAAAAACAACTGCGTGAAGAAGGCTACTACGGCACTTTCGCTGCCTCAGGCGCTCGCACTGAGATGCCCGGCTGCTCGCTCTGCATGGGCAACCAAGCTCGCGTAGAAGACAACGCCACCGTCTTCTCTACCTCTACTCGCAACTTCAACAACAGAATGGGCAAAGGTGCTCAGGTTTATTTGGGCTCTGCCGAACTTGCTGCGGCCTGCGCACTCCTAGGCAAAATTCCTGATGTAAATGAGTATCTGGAAGTTGTTGCCAGCAAAATTCAGCCATTTGAAAGTGAGGTCTATCGCTATCTCAACTTCAATGAAATCAAAGGCTTTGAAGATGAGGGCCGCGTGCTTCCCAAAGAAGAAGAAGAGAAAATAGAAAAAGAGGCTGTATCTATCGGCTAATTTTTAGAGTCCACCAAAGATGCTGAAAGCTCCAATGGACATAATCATAGGAAGGCTATTCTCTAGCATCCCAGATTGCTCAAATAGCTGCGACTATTTTGGGGTAGCGCCATAGAGTTACTGCGTTCAGAAGAAAAGCTTTGACTGCTGCCTACTATCGACAGCCACAATCAATTACGTAGAATTATACGTATCGACATAATTTGGCATACATATGATAGAACTACTTCCCCAATTATTTTTTTCTGATGAGATAGTCAAGGCTACGGACTTAAACCGTAAGTCCGGTGCTGTTCTCTCAAGAGCAGCTCACCACCCTATTACCATTGTCCGTAACGATGAGTGCTTCACACTGCTGCGCCGCGAAGACATTGCCCGTATCGTCACTGAAGCAACCCAGACCAAAAATGTACTTGAAATTCTGAATGCAGCTTTCCTTCTTTCTCACAACCAAGCTCTAAATGATGACAATGCATACACTTGGCTGCAAGCTTTTGATAAAGAAGAAGTTCAGGAATTAGTTTCAGAAGTTTCAGAAGCCTATAGAAAGGCTCCTCACACCACTAGAGGATGGGAGAATTTGGAGGCTGCTGTTCATGAATGGCATGAGGATTGCGATCGCAATCCTCAGTCAAGACTTACAAGCAGCCTGGCAAGTACCAGCCAACGAAGAACTTCTAACCGCTCCTGCTAAAACAGATGCCGCCTGAAGAAGAATTAACATCTCCTGTTCGAGATACTGAGGGTAAAACGAGTCCTCTAATTTTGCTGTGGTTAAAAAAGGCATCAAAGCTGTTGTTAATTCTTTAGAACTTGAGCAGTGGTAAAGTACAGTCGATCTCCGCCTCTTCCATTTCCTGTAACTTCTAGCGTCAGTGTCTGCACGCCAGGAATCTCAAGTGGAGCTGAGATGATTTGGCTTCCTTGATTTCCCTCAATTCGGTTACACTCACCAGACCAAAGAAGCTCGCCATCAGCGTAAATTTTCACGTTGTATGTGCTGCTATCTGTTGTTCTAGATTCTGCATCTGGCACCCCAAATTGCAGATTGACAGCATGTTGCTCGCCATCTAATCGGAATACAAAGCGGCTTTTATCTGAATGAGAGCTGATCTTGAACAATGAGTTGTAGGCTCTTCCTAAGATAGTGATCTCATTTTCATCAAAGTCAATCCTATTAATATCTGACGAACCCCTCATTAGTAGCGAACGTTGCAAATTGCTATCTTTTGAGTAGCTGATCAGCGTCGAATCTAGTGGCTCTATGTAGTTGCTTCGGTTAAATCCTGGCAGCTCGGCAGTATTTATAGTAACGGCACCATTAATTGTGACTTGCGTGCGATCGCCCTGCGTTGAAGAACTGTCTGAGTCTACAGTTGTCTGAGAATTATCGCCACTATTAACAGCTGGACCATCCGTATCGCTTGCTGTCAAATTACCATCTCCTGATACTGACGGGTTTGCTGTTTGGGTAGTGATTTCAGTACTTTTTTCAAACTGGACTTCTCCATCCCTTACAGAAACCATGTCCTGAGAAAACAAAAGGTACAAAAAACCTGAGCCCGACGATAGCAGCCCACCCGCAACAGTGCCAAGGATCAAGCCAATGTAGAAAGTTGTTTTTCTATTCAAACGAGGTTCAGATGCTTTGGATGGTTGTGCCACAGATGCTCTCCCGATCGCTATAGACATAGCTGTAAATCTATTTTTGCTACGCATAAGTACTCACGGCTCTGGCCGGATTCTCTATGCCTCTGCTGATATCAGCAGTATCCAATTAAAAATACCCGTTCTGTTCTATCAGGTAACGATTGCGGCAGCGTGCTTTGCGATGTGGGCATTCTGGCATAGGCTATAGGCCAGAATGCTCTTTTGTTCA
>ERZ1740067.1639-NODE-1639-length-14930-cov-19.685647_pt1 | contig 14930 bp, 13 predicted proteins | sample MGYA00581736_ERZ1740067 | MGnify/ENA primary metagenome ERZ1740067 (study PRJEB43018, sample SAMN04849236) | marine metagenome | isolation source: floating plastic debris | place: Pacific Ocean | collected 2008-08-27 | study: EMG produced TPA metagenomics... | reverse complement strand
ACCAGCTTGAATAATTTAGCGGAATTGTATTGGTTTCAGGGACGTTATGAAAAAGTGGAGCCGTTGTATGAGCGATCGCTGCAAATCTGTGAAGAGCAACTGGGAGCAAACCATCCCAACACTGCCTCCATCTTGAATAATTTAGCGCTCTTGTATAAGTCTCAGGGACGTTATGAAAAAGCGGAGCCGTTGTATGAGCGATCGCTGCAAATCCGTGAAGAGCAACTGGGAGCGAGCCATCCCGACACTGCCCAAAGCTTGAATAATTTAGCGGGATTGTATCAGTCTCAGGGACGTTATGAAAAAGCAGAGCCATTGTATGAGCGATCACTGCAAATCAAAGAAGAGCAACTGGGAGCGAACCATTCCTCCACCGCCACCAGCTTGAATGATTTAGCAGGACTGTATGAGTCTAAAGGTCGTTACGAAGAAGCACTCCCACTTCGTGAACGGTCGCTAGAAATTTACGAGAAACAGTTGGGAGAAAACCACCCTTTTACCGCCACCAGCTTGAATAATTTAGCGGGATTGTATCGGTCTCAGGGACGTTATGAAAAAGCAGAGCCATTGTATGAGCGATCGCTGCAAATCAAAGAAGAGCAACTGGGAGCGAACCATCCCTCCACCGCTGACAGCTTGAATAATTTAGCGATTCTTCACTACAGCCAAAGTCGTTTAGGCGACTCAGAAAAATACATGGCTCGAGCTTTATCAATCTGCTTGGAAAGTTTAGGGCAAGACCATCCTGATACCCAAAGCTCGAGTCAAGACCTCACCGCCATCATCACCGCTGCTGTTAACCAAGGACGCACCGCCGAACTCTCCGACCATCCCCTCACCCAATCCATCCTCCAGCAACTGCAAAACCAAAGCCCCAGTTAACCCCTTCTCCCAAACACCATGACCACCAAAGAACTCATCTTGCAAAAGCTGGACCTCGTCCCTGAACCCGTCCTCCGCGCCATCCTCCAACTCCTCGACGCTTACACCCAACCCGCCACACCTCAAGCTCCCAACACCTGGTTTGATAACTTCTTCACCGAAATCGTCGGCGGTTGGTCCGGTCCCCCTCTGGAACGCCCTGCCCCGTTGCCCGAAGACACCCGAGAGCCTCTAACTTTCGGTGATTAGGAGGTTCCGTTGCAATATCTTCTCGACACCAACGCCTGCATCAAACTGTTGAATCGCGATCCGACGGTGCCCATTGCCCAGAAAATAAACACCCTCAAACCAAGGCAAATCCACCTTTGCACCATCGTCACCTACGAGCTGTACTACGGAGCCCACAAGAGCCAACGGCGCGATCGCAACCTCAACCTGCTGAACCAATTCACCGCTCAATTCCAAGTCCTACCGTTCGACACCAAAGCCTCCCGAATCGCCGGTAAAATCCGCGCCAACCTGGAACGGCAAGGCACCCCCATTGGTCAGAATGATTTGAAAATTGCGGCGATCGCCCTCAGCAAAAGCCTCACCCTCGTCACCCACAACACCCGTGAATTTGAACGCATCGATGACTTGCAACTGGAGGATTGGGAAATTTAGGCGGTGATGGGGCGTTATCGAAGGTAGAAAAGACTCCAGGCAGCCAACATCAAAGCATTAGAAACTACCAATAGTCCTTTGCCCCACCGTGAGCGTATTAGTCGAAAAACGTAGAGGCTAAGTATCAGCACCAAAGCAAGTTCAAACAGCGAAAAAATAGTGCCGTAGTGCTCTGGATCCCAATAGGAAATCGGGCTTTCAAATCGAGCATTACTGAGGGGCCAAAAATGGCGGTGGGCATCTTCTCGATGCACGGGAAGATCCACTAGGCAATGGAGCAGAACGCTGGCGCAACAGATAGCAATTACAGTTCCTAACCACTGCCAATGCCGCCATTTTCTCTGACGGCTTAGCCACACGCCCAACCCAATTCCTACCAGCGACAGTGGGATTGAATTCCACACGTCGAAGACGTTTTGCCAGAACGGTGCATAGTAAGCCACATCCCAAATCTGTCTCTCCGGCAGTCCCGCAACCAATTTCGCCCAGCCATAGAAAACAAACATGGCTAAGTCTGGAATTAGCGATCCGATGACAATGGGCCAGTTCCAATCAGGGCGCTTTCTGCGTCCCAAAATTGCCAAATTGATAATCGCGTGGGACGGAGTGTTCATCGAATTTTCGTCTAAGAGTTGCTACGTCCCTAGATAGCTCAACATAAAGCGGGCCACCATAAAGTAGGTCAAGACCCCCAACATATCCACCGCTGTGGTGATAAACGGAGCCGACATTAACGCCGGGTCGAACCCCAAGGAGCTGAATAAAAAAGGAAGGGATGCGCCAGCCACCGACGCCAAAATTGAAATCGCTAGCAGGCTGATGCTAACGGAAATAGAAACGGTCAGGGGGTAATTAAAAAGGGCGGTGCCTGCAAATACCATTACTGCCAGCATTAGTCCCAATAGGGCGCCGGCGATCGCCTCCCGCTGAATGACCATAAACGGCCCTGACCGAATGCGATCAATATTGAGCCCGCGAATCACCACCGTGGACGACTGGGCTCCCACATTGCCCCCCGTGCCAATCAACAACGGAATAAACGCCGTCAGGGACACCACCTGGGTAATAATGTCGTCCTGGGAACGGATAATCGCCCCCGTCACCCCATTGGTGACCAACAGCACCAACAGCCACACCACCCGCCGCTGGGCCACCTGGAGCAAATTGGTTTGGAAATAATCATCGTCGCCACTTTGCACACCACCTAACGCGTAAATATCCTTGGTGGTTTCCTCCTCCAAAATATCGATAACGTCATCCACGGTCACAATGCCCACCAGGCGGCTTTCGCTGTCCACCACCGGCACCGCCAAAAAGTCATAGCGCTGAATCAGCCGCGCCACGTCCTCTTGGTCTTCGCTAGTGCTGACGGACACCACATCCCGCTTCATTAGGTCGGACACTTTGTCCTCGGGCTGGGCGGTGACGATCGCCCGCAAAGAAACAATCCCCGTCAACTGCCGCGTATTGTCCGTCACGTAGAGGTAATAAATGGTCTCCGTCACATCCGCCAGCCGCCGAATGCGCATCAACGCCTGATCAACGGTCATTTCCTCCTTCAGGGAAATATACTTGGGGGTCATAATCCGCCCCGCCGTCCCCGCTTCGTACCCCAACAGCAGCGCCGTGGCCTCCCGCTCCGCCGGACTGAGCTGCCCCACCAATCGCCGCACCAGTGCCGCCGGTAACTCTTCAAATAATCGGGCGCGATCGTCAGGAGACATTTTATCCACAATATCCAGGACTTCTTGGCGTTTAAAGTCCTCAATCAATACTTGTTGCACGCTGGAGTCTAGATATTCGTAAACTTCCGCTGCTTCATCTTTAGATAGTAGTCGAAAAGCTAACACTTGCATGGTGTCGGGCAAGCCACCAATGGCATCAGCAATATCGGGAGGCGTAACCGGTCTAAGGAGCGCTTTGGCCCCTGGCAAATTGTTCTCTGTTAGCAGCGCCCGGAGCTGAGCTTGCACCAAGTCCCGTAGTTCCCGTCGCAAGGCTGTTGTGGAGGTTGCTGTTGCCTGCTTGCCTTCTATTGCCATATCAGTCCCCTCTTCAACGCCGCCTTTTAGTGTACTGGTAGTTGACCAGCCTCAACGTTAACGTCGTTCCCAGGGGGCGTCGCGACAATTTGGACGTATTTTTGGGATTGCTGTGATGGGTTAGAGGAAAAATTCCTCTTAACTTTGCGAGGAAAAGCTCTTCTTAACTTTGAGCCGGCTGGGGCACGCCCCCGTCGCGTCCATGGGAAAACCAGCCGCTTAGGGCCACTGCTAACCCGTCAGCTGCGTCGTCGGGGCGGGGTAATTTGTCTAAGCTCAGCTCCCGCATTACTGCTTCTTGCACCGCCAGCTTGTCCGCATTGCCGTAGCCGGTTAATGCCTGCTTAATTTGGGCGGGGGTGAATTCCACCAGGGGCAGCTTATGTTGGGCGAGCACCAGCATTACCACGCCCCGTGCTTGGGCGACGGCGATGGTGTTGCCCATGCGGTAAAAAAATAGCTTTTCGATCGCCACAAAGTCCGGCTTAAACGCATTCACCACCTCGTGTAAATCATCGTGGATCATACACAGGCGATCGCCGATGGGAGTACGCGCCGGGGTTTGGATCACGCCAAAATCCAGCACTTCGATGTGATCGGGCGATCGCCCCTGCCCCACCGTACAATCCAGCACCCCAAATCCCATGATCGCCAACCCCGGATCCAACCCCAAAATTCGCACCATCAACTCCCCTCCCTCGTCTCGTTAATTTTATTTCGTACACCTATCAAAAATCGAGGTGTCACAATACAATAAAGCAGCACAATCAGGCAAAAGCGGTTAAAAAATCCATGACCTTAAACGTCGTAAATTTGGTGGGGCGCGTAGGCGGCGATCCCGATATGCGCTACTTCGAGTCGGGCACCGTGTTGTGTCGGCTGACCCTGGCAGTAAATCGTCCCACCAAAAATGACGACCAGCCCGACTGGTTTAGCTTGGAAATTTGGGGGAAAGCGGCGGAAACGGCGGGCAACTACGTGCGCAAAGGATCCCTGCTAGGCATTCAAGGGCGGCTGAGCATTGACACTTGGACTGATCGCAACACCAATGCCCAGCGCAGTGCGCCCAAGGTGCGCGTGGACCAGTTCCGTTTCCTAGGCAGCCGCCGCGACAGCGATCCCTCAGCGGTGGGTAACGCTCCCGCCGGTGGCTTCGACGAATTTTAAGGGTTAAACGCTGTCCTACTGGGCTGCGTTGGCGGGCTTGAACATTTCGCCGATGGATTTCGCCAGCCAGCCCCGTGGGAAAAATCGCCCTGAGTTGACCAGCGCTTTGTTTGCTAAGCCGCCGGTTACGCAGTTGGCTTGTCCCGCATCCAAAGCGTCGAGGGCTTCTGCGACCACCGTTTCTGGCGTTGCTGCTGCGGATTCTTTGGGGGCGATCGCTGCTGGAAAATCGGCGGCTTTAAAAAATTCCGTGCTGGTGGGGCCGGGGCACAGTCCCAAAATTCGCACCCCCGTTTCCTTATTTTCCGCCCACAGCGCCTCACTAAAATTCAGCACAAAAGCTTTGGTGGCCGCGTATAGAGCCATATAGGGCAGGGGCTGATAGCCGGCGATGGACGCCAAGTTAATGATGGTGCCGTTTTTGCGCTCCACCATGGTGGGCAAGAAATCGTAGGTTAGCTCCATCAAGGCGGTGATATTTAGGTTCACCATGGCGAGGCTTTTGGCGCGATCGCTGTTCGAAAACGCCCCATAGTCCCCAAACCCCGCATTATTAATCAGCCAGTCCACCGTCAAGCCCGCGTCAGCGATGGAATCGCGCAGTTTGGCGGCCGCGCCGGGAACGCTTAAATCCAGGGGGATGCAGTGGGTTTTGATGCCGTGGCGATCGCCTAACTCTTTTGCAAGGGCTTCTAGCTTGTCCTGGGATCGCGCCGTCAAAATCAGGTCTAACTTCCGCGCCGCCAGTGCCTTTGCAAACTCAGCGCCAATGCCCATGGACGCCCCAGTGATTAATGCCGTTGCCATTGTTTCCCGTTCCCAGTTGTCTCAATACTAATAATCGGAACCAGGAAATACGATTCCCAGCTCCGATTACTTGGCTTTGATTGTTACGGCTTTTGCTGTGTCTGACCGGTGGGGTTAACCGATCATTCTTGTCCAAGATTGAGGGCCAATAATCCCATCAACGGTTAAACCATTACTACTTTGGTAGCGACGGATAGCCGCCGCCGTTTGGGGTCCAAAAATGCCGTCAATATCTACCCTTACTCGATACTGCACGTAGCGTACCGCTGGTCCCGCGGCCTGGTTGGCTCGCAAAATTGGCTTGGCAAGTACCTGTCGAATGGCCCGCCAGGTGCGATCGCCTGCAATGCCATCGGTCATCAGCCCTAAAATCGCCTGCAATCGCCGGGTTGCTTCCCGCGTAGACGAACCAAACACCCCGTCCTCCTTCAGCGCCCGCCCAGCACTATTACCATCGGTCACCTTCAGGCGATTAATTACCTTCTGTAACTGGCGCACCTCTTCGGACACGCTGGATGGGGCGGGGGATGGGGTCGGCGTCGGCGCTGGGGCGCTACCCGTTAACCCTTTAACGATCGCATTAGCCATGGGCTCAGCCAAATAGCGATCCATGTCCACTCGCGCATCACAGAAGCAGCACTCCACCAAAATCGCCGGAGCCGCCGTGTGGCGCAGCACGTACATGTGGGCACCGTTTTTAACGCCTCGGTCAAAAAAGCCCAGCTTCACGATTTCCTCTTGCACCGGTCGGGCCATCCGCCGCCCAGCGCTGCTGATGGCAAACACCTCAGCACCATTGGCGCTGCGGTTAAACGCATTAAAGTGGATGGACACAAACGCATCAACCCGATTTACATTGGCGCGGTTGGTACGCTGCCACAGGGAATTGGTGACGCTAGACGCCCGCTGGGGAGTGCAATTGACCACCTGGTGCCCTAGCGCTCGCAGCTTGGACATTACCCGTAGCCCCACTTCCCGCGTTAGGTTGTCTTCCTGGCGAATACCGCTAGCGCCGGTGTCAGGAGGGGCATTGTGCCCAATGTCAATTCCGTATTTCATAAAGTGGCGTTCGTCCTTTTTGTGTCTTTGCTATTGCGCGCCGGGCGACTAACAACTACCGGATTTTATTGCCACCATTCAAGCCCATTGCGAGGGGGGGTGTCTAGGCGGTGTGCCCCCTCGCAAAACTTGGCAACATCTAGCTTCGAAAGAGTTGGCTTCAAAAGAGTTCGACGAAGCTTATAGGTCGATCGCGTACACCCAATCGGCGTATTTCGGCTCCCGGTCTTCCACGATCGCCGTCAGGGTTTCCCGCAGCTTGGTGGCAATGGGGCGATCGCTCGGCAACGTGTAATTTTCAATGCGGTTAATGGGGGCAATTTTCGCCGCCGTTCCGCACAAAAATGCCTCGTCCGCGATAAACAACTCGCTCTTATCGATCGCCCGCTGCTCCACCGTAAGCCCCATATTTTTGGCGATAGTGATCACGCTATCCCGAGTAATGCCTTCCAGCACGTCCTGCTCCACGCCGGGGGTAATTAGGGTGCCATTGCGCACAATAAAAATATTCATCCCTGTGGCTTCGCACACTTTGCCCTGGGCGTTCATCAAAATCGCCTCATCAAAGCCTGCGTCCACCGCCTCCGTTTTCGCCAGGGAGGAGGTGATGTAAGCGCCGCCAATTTTTCCGCGCAACGGCAGACTGCGATCTTCCTGGCGATACCAGGAGCTGATGCGGCACGCCACCCCGTCGCCGGACAGATAGTCCCCCATTTCCAAGCCGTAAATAAAGAAGTCTTTTTCCACATTGTGCAGGCGCGGCGCGACCCCCAGGTCGGAGGTGTACACAAAGGGACGAATGTAGAAGGAGGTTTTTGGCTTGTTTTGGCGCACAAAACCGGCGATCGCATCTTCAATGGTTTCGGCAGGCAGGTCGTAGTGTAAAAACCGAGCGCTTTGGCTGAGGCGTTTGGCGTGGCGGTCCACCCGGAAGAGGAGGATACGGTTGGGATCTGCCGGGTCGGGAATGCCGCGCATACCACCGAAGGCGCTGGTGCCGTAATGGAGAGCGTGGGTGGCGATGGATAGGTTGGCGTCCTTAAAAGGAATATATTCGCCGCGATAGTAGGCAACGGGTAGGAAATTCTGGTTCATGGCGATCCTCTCTGGCTGAAGGCTGAATGAGTTTTAAATAAACCGGGATTAGCTAAATTTTGCGATGCGTTACGCACCCTACGACATCTGCGTTCCTTTAAACGTTGAAGCGGAACAGCATTACGTCCCCTTCCTTGACCGTGTAGGCTTTGCCCTCACTGCGTAACAGCCCTTTTTCCTTCGCTGCCGTCATGGAACCGCTGGTCACCAAATCCTCATAGCCGACGGTTTCTGCCCGAATAAATCCCCGCTCAAAGTCTGTATGAATGGTGCCCGCCGCCTGGGGGGCCAACATTCCTTCCAAAATGGTCCAGGCGCGGGTTTCCTGGGGACCAGACGTGAAAAAGGTGCGCAGTCCCAACAGGGTGTAAGTGGCGCGAATCAAGGTTTTTAGCCCTCCTTCCTCAACGCCAAGCGCTTCTAAGAAGTCTGTGCGCTCTTCGTCCGATAGTTCCACCAGCTCCGCTTCCACCTGGGCGGAAATAATTGCCACCTGGGCATTTTCCTCGTCCGCCACTTTGCGCACCTGGTCCACCCAGTCATTGCCCTCCGCCAGGTCATCTTCGGACACGTTGGTGGCGTAAATAATGGGCTTGCGGCTCAGCAGTCCCAGGTTTTTAATGAGGGGCTCTTCTTCTTCGGGATCTAATTCGAGCGATCGCGCCCCCTTCCCTTCTTCTAGCACCTCTAGCAATCGCTCCAGAATTTCCATCTCCTTCTGCACTTCCTTATTGGTGCGAGCTTGCTTCTTTGCTCGCTCCATACGCCGTTCAATTTGGGCAATATCCGACAGGATCAGCTCCAGGTTGATCACCTCAATATCCCGCGTCGGATCCACAGACCCATCCACGTGAATAATGTCATCGTTGTCGAAACAGCGCACCACATGGACGATCGCGTCCACTTCGCGAATGTTGGCCAGAAACTGGTTACCCAGACCCTCGCCCTTGCTGGCACCTTTCACCAACCCGGCAATATCCACAAACTCAATGCGAGTGGGCACCACATTTGCCGACTCAGAAATCTTTGACAACACATCTAAACGTGTGTCCGGCACCGACACCACCCCCACGTTGGGTTCAATGGTGCAAAAAGGGAAATTCGCCGCCTCAGCCTTTGCATTGGCAACCAGGGCGTTAAACAAGGTGGACTTACCCACGTTGGGCAGTCCGACAATTCCGGCTCGAAGCATTGCGATGGGAGAAACAGGTTTGTAGCGGGCGCAGGCGCAATATTGTAGGCACAATTAGAGCTGAAGCGCTACGTCAGACCCAAGCTTATCAGAGAAGTTAAGGAGAAACTAAGCGAAAGAATGGGGCAATTTTCCCGCCACTGTATCGTTAATCCTCGGCTTGGGATACGCCGTTGCTGGGCAAAAGTTCGGGGGACAAATCAAAGATAATTGGCTCTCCTTTCATTCCCTGCAACCCTCGGCTAGCCACGCGCATTACCGCAGGGTTTGCATCGCGAAGGGCTTTTTCCAGCACTGGAATGGTGTGGGGGATTTGGGCCTCTGCCAGGGTTTCTAGGGCTGCAATGCGCACTTCCGCTTGGCGATCGCTCGCCAATTTTTCTAGCAATGCCAAACTTTGTTCCGCTTCAGCGCCCATCAAATGGTGGGCCAACTCACTGGCGACTTCGGCGCGCACTTCGGAATCGTCAGCATTAACCGCTTGTTTTAGCTGGGCGATCGCCAGCTTGGGGGCAACGGGATCAGGACTTGAAATCTCAGGTGTGGCGGTAGCAGGGGGCTCGGGAGCCAAAGGTGCGGTGGCTGGGGCGGGAGTTGCAGCCACTGGTGCTGGAGAGGGGGTTGACTCAATGTTGCGGCGATTATCCCAAGGGTCAGCGAGGGGCGCAGGGGTGGGAGCGGGCTTAGATGCTGCTGCTGTACCAGTGGCATTAGTGGCACCGGCCTGCATTTGGGCAATGCGCTGTTCGTAGTCGTCCTTTACCTGTTGAATGCTGCGATCGCGGTCTGCTTGAGCACCTTTTATTGCCGTTTCCAATCGCAATGCAAAGTCTTGTTCCATGCCTTCGCGCATCCGCCGCACTTGCCCTTCGTGGGACTCTTGAATCTGCTTCAGTTGGCTTTTAATAAACAAATACATTAGCCCTGCGCCAACAGCCAGCCCCACTACTACAAACAGAATTTCCATAGTTGTCCCAAGTAAAATTGCTCCCAATGGGAAATCATCCTCAGTAAAGCTGCGCCGTTAATGCCAACTATTCCGGTAGATTTCCTTGCTAGAGACCACATAACATTGAATCAAAGCTTGGGATTCCCGAAAAGCTTAACCTCGCTTTTACGGTGCTTTTCATACCTTCTTTAGCGATTTACCGGTCATAAGGGACCAGTTGGGCGATCGCCTGCCCCGTTGCCAGAGTTACCGAGAAGATTGATATCCTAGGGCGTGTCATCAATTGACGTCCAAAGTCCTTGCGCAGTGGGAAGCACACGCCCTTTCAAAATTAAAATGTTAGGGACTGAAACCCACGCCGCGACAAGCTTTGAAAATCAATTGACGACAGCCCCTAAGCCCGCAACGGTTTCTGTTTATTTATGCCCTCCTCAACCTCTCCGTTACGGTCCCTCCCCGAAGATCTCCAAGGTTTAACCACCGCCGAAGCCCAACAGCTTCGAGACTCTGGTAAAGGCAACGATGTTAATTTAAAATCAAGTCGCTCCTATTTAGATATTTGTAAGGAAAACCTTTTTACCTTTATCAACTTTGCCTTTCTCTTCATTGGCACCGTATTAATTGGCTTAGGGCGATTTGGCGACTCTGTCTTGCTAATTGCGGTTATTTTAGGGGGCGTTATTGTTAATGTTGTCCAAGAAATTGCGGCAAAAAAGAAGCTTGATGAAATTGCCCTTTTATCTCGCCCAAAAGCAACAGCAATTAGAGATGGAAAAGAAATTGGAATTGATCCCGCCAGTATTGTTCAAGGGGACATTTTATTAATTGAAGGGGGCGACCAAATCCTGGTGGATGGTCATATCATCGGCGAGGGTATCGTTGATGTGGACGAGTCGCTGCTAACGGGAGAATCGGATGCTATCTCCAAGGAAACCGGTGACGAGGTGTTTTCGGGAACTATCTGCATTAGCGGTCGCGCCTATTTCAAAGCGGAAAAGGTAGGAAAAGAAAGCTTAGCGTTTCGTCTCACTGAAAGTGCTCGCGAATTTAAAAAGTTTTATACGCCGCTACAGCTTGAAATTAATATTGTTATCCGTATTTTTATGGGGATTGCCTGCTTTCTGTGGGCGTTGGTGGCGATCGCCTGGTTCTCCAATCTCATGTCCCTAAATGACTCAGTTCAAAGGGCAGCGGTAATTGCCGGATTAGTGCCTAGCGGACTGTATTTAACCATCACCCTTTCCTATGCGTTGGCGGCGGTGAGAATGGTGGGAAAACGGGTTTTGGTGCAGCAAGCTAATGCCGTTGAATCTCTCAGTAATGTTGATGTTTTATGTGTGGATAAAACCGGTACTCTAACGGCCAATAGAATTCATCTACAAGAGCTAATTCCTATTGGTGAAAATACTCAAGAACGCCGAGATGAATTAGAAAGTATCCTCGGAGCTTACGCCGCTAGCGTAGGGAATGGAAACGCCACCAGTGATGCGATCGCTAATGCCTATGCCAGCGCCCGAAAAGCGCCTGTCTACGAAATTCCCTTTTCCTCCGCCCGCAAGTGGAGCGCGTTAGCCTTCGACTCAGAATTTTCTGGCTCTGATTTAACGGGCTGCTTTGTACTGGGAGCCCCGTCGATGATTCGTCCTGGGTTGGAACCGGATCATCAGCTACCGCCGGAAATCTTGCAGCGGATGGAAACGGAAGCCCGCCATGGTTTTCGGGTTTTACTGTTTGCTTACAGCCCCAATGTTGGTGAAGCCCCTGCCCAGAGAAATCAGGCAGCGTTGCCGGCAGATTTAACGCCTCTAGCAGTGTTGGTGTTTAGCGACGAATTGCGGGCGAATGTTAGCGAAACCCTCTACGGTTTTGCTCAGGCGGGGGTCACGGTCAAAGTGATTTCTGGGGATAATCCGGAGACGGTGCGGGCGATCGCTGCCAGGGTTGGTTTAGGGGAAAATCTGCAGGCAATTTCCGGTGCAGAACTGGATCAATTATCCGAAAAAGACTTTTTGGAAACGGTCCAAACTCACACGATTTTTGGACGAATTACGCCGGACCAAAAGGCGCATATTGTGCGATCGCTGCGGGAGCAAGATAACTATGTGGCGATGATTGGTGATGGAGTCAATGATGTTTTATCTCTGAAGCAATCCAATTTGGGAATTGCAATGGAAAGCGGCAGTAAAGCTACCCGAGGTGCTGCCGATATCGTATTGTTGGGCGATTCTTTTGAAACCTTACCCTACACATTTTTAGAAGGTCAGCGTATTCGTAACGCCATTCGCGATGTTTTGAAACTATTTATGGTGCGCGTTTTCTGCGTCACCTTACTAATCTTTTCAACGGGACAAGTTTTAGGGACGTTCCCGCTAATTAATAAGCACAGTGCGGTGGTGACTTTGCTGGCAGTTGGATTGCCGACATTTGGTTTTCCGCTGTGGGCAAAGCCGGGACAAAGTCGCGAAAAAAGTGTGTTGCGATCGATGCTGCATTTTGTGGTGCCAGCCACTTTAACGTTGACCTTGGTTGGGTTGGGAGTCTATTTGGGTTATCTGGTGAAAAATATTTCGCAAGCTAGCCGAGCTACGTCGGAAATGGTGGTTTTAGATTGGGATTTACTATCAGAGCCACGCACCGCTTTAGTGACCGTGTTGACCGTTTGTGGATTGATGATGGTGCCCTTTTTAAAACCCCCTTTAAAGCTGTGGACTGGCGGAGAAAAACTATCGGGGGATTGGCGCTATACGTTACTAGCAAGCGGATGTTTTATCTTGTTTTGCTTAGTGTTATTCGTGCCCCCAGCGCGGGACTTTTTTGAGTTGGCAACGTTGAGCGTTGGAGATTTTCTACTATTACTGGGAATTTCTACGGGCTGGTGTGTGGTGTTGCGCTATTTATGGCGATCGCAACTCTTCGACCGCGCCCTCGGCTTCCAACTAAAAACCCCAGATCACGATTAAGTCATCTGTCGTGGGGCAGGTGGAGCAGTAGGATCGCCAGGGCAGGGTTCGGTGTCAGCGAAGTGGTCTCGCAGTAGGGCATGGACAAAACGATAGCCGCCACCTACCTGTTGGAGAAATCCCCGCTCGGTGCAGTAGCGAAGGAAGCGGCTGTAATTCCAGGGAGAATAGCCAAACACGCAGAGGGTCAAGCGAAGGGCAATGCGCATGTCCGCTATTCCGCTCTGGAGGCGATAGAGCCCTAGGGCTATCATGCCGATAGGGACAATAAAGAAGGCGAAGAATGTTCCTAGACCGACCTCTCTTTCTGCAGGGGAAAAGTGCTCGGCAACTGGGGAGGCAATTCCAAGTAGCGCAAACGTTAGCGCGTAAACTGCTACATCGGTTAAGGATTGCAAAATACTCTGACTATCACGATTTTCCGTGGTTGCTTCTGCGTCAGCTGCGTGAGGGAATGAGCTAAGCACCCCTCCCAAAAAACCTCCAAAAACCCCTGCAAACCTCCATAGCCCTTCAAACTCGACCACCAAACTGACAAGCAGCCCGACAAGCAACCCGACAGCCGGCCCAACAAGCAGTCCGACAACCAGATTCTGAGAATTTATTTTGGGTACTACGAACCCGGTGGAATTCATTTTTTTGAGCATCTCAAGGCTGACAGGCTTTCTAACCGAACACCATACAAGTCCTCCAACCAGCGGGAAAAGTAACCCGTAAACCAGTCGGTAGGCCAACGTCCAAAGCGCGCCCCAAAGCAGCCCGAAAAACAGCCCGTTGAACAGCCCGAAAATCAGCCCGAAAACAAATTTTTGCCTGCGGGTTGTGAGAGAACCTATTGGCTGGAGCTTTTCAGTAAAAACCTCGGTTTGGTTCGTTTCCCGTAACTGCCGCGTCAGCAATCCCAACCAAAGCCGCACTCTGGCCTCATCCCGATAGGAGGGCCCGCTCGGAAAATTATCCTCACCCTCTGCCACTGGCAAATTCAGGCCACTCGTATACTGCCGCTTCAACTGCCGGTTTGCATATGCCTCAAATAGCAACCGCTGTCGTTCTGCCTCGTTTTCTTCCCTCAACCACCGTTCCAAAGCCTGCCCTTGTAAGCTCTCACTCACCAAAACCAACATCGTCAACATCAACCGTGATCGCGCCAACCCCGTTGCTCCGTCCATCATCACTGAATCGTCCTTAATCACCTCCCATAAACGCCCATATCCCGTCTGCCGCAAATACCACTCAATCTGCCCATCGGACAACGACAATACACTCACCACCCCGTTCAGCCACAAATTTGTCGGACACGCCCTATAAGCCTCCAGCTCCGAACACACCACCAACGGCGACCCGCTCCACTCCGTCAAAAACTCATTCAACCTCCACACACAGGCTTCCTGCCGATCCTCCACCAACTCATCCAGCCCATCCAACAACGGCACAATCCGCCGCTCCCTAATCCACCTCTTCGCTCTCGACTTCTTCACTCCATATTTCAACTTCAGCTCTGCCACCATCCAACTGCGAATATCCCTAAACCCTTTCTTCCACGACGACAAGTGCAACAACACGGGCACCGGCTGTTCTCCATCCGCGATCGCCCGCCGCACCAAAACCTCCGCCAACTGCAACAACGTCGTCGTCTTCCCCGACCCCGGCGCACCAAAAATCAACAAACGCCCCGCGATCGCCGGACGATCAAACAACTCCACAACAGGCATATTTACCGGACATCGCACCGCCGCTGCACTCCTCTCCTTAAAGCCGTACTCCATGGGCAACATCACCCGGCTAGAGTCTTCCCGCTTATCCGGCTCGGTATAAACCCGATTGTGCAGCGCAAACGCCTGCCGCTCCGCCACCTCTGTCCACACAGCTTTCAGCAGTTCATTTTCAATGAGATCGCGTGGACTTGGCGGCATAACCCCATAATTCTGCGTCAGATTTTGCATATTCATATGAGCGTGATCGTTCAGATTATTGCCTTGCCGATTTCAGAAATTATCAAACTGCTGCGGATCGGTCATAGGTGAGCAATGGGCGAACGCTGCATCCATTCTAAGCACCCGCCCTGACGGGGTGACAAGAAGGCTAAAAGGCTTCCTGTATCTTCCTCTTAGCCC
>ERZ1740067.1637-NODE-1637-length-14933-cov-5.770198_pt1 | contig 14933 bp, 11 predicted proteins | sample MGYA00581736_ERZ1740067 | MGnify/ENA primary metagenome ERZ1740067 (study PRJEB43018, sample SAMN04849236) | marine metagenome | isolation source: floating plastic debris | place: Pacific Ocean | collected 2008-08-27 | study: EMG produced TPA metagenomics... | reverse complement strand
CCAGCGAGGTGGTAGCAATGTTTTGGGCCTGAAGCACCTCCATAGCTTTAGGGGTGTTGTTTACTTCTACCAATGTAGTGGGGCGTTGTTGATCCCGCAATTCGTCAATGCCTCCCTCAAAGTGCAGCTTTCCTTGGTGGATGATACCCACATGGGTAGCCACCTTTTCTACTTCACTGAGTAAGTGACTCGATACAAAAATCGTTTTGTTAAAATCCTGGTTGAGGCGAATGATCAATTCCCGAATTTCCTTGATACCATTGGGGTCCAACCCATTGGTAGGCTCATCTAGAATGAGTAAATCTGGATCAGCCAAAAAGCTGAGCGCCAAGCCCAGGCGTTGCTTCATACCCAATGAGTATTGTTTTACCTTCCGGTGGGCATCTTTGCTCAAACCCACAATGTCGAGTACTTCATCGATGCGTGTTTTCGAGATGTTGCCAATCAGTGTTCGGGTAATTTCCAGGTTTTTTCGACCACTTAAGTGCAAGTACAACGAAGGCATTTCTACCAGGGCACCTACTAGTCGCAGTATTTCTACTCGATGTTTTACCAGGTCTTTACCAAACAACGAAATGTTGTTAGAGGGGCTTTTGATAAGCCCTAGCAAAATACGGATGGTAGTTGTTTTACCAGCCCCATTGGGTCCCAAAAAGCCATAAATGCTGCTCTGGGGCACGCGGAGATCCAGATTGTGCAATACTTTGAACTTACCAAAGCCAAAGTTTAATTGATGTGTTTCGATGATGTTGTCACGCATATGAGATTCATAGTTATATGGTTTCTAATGCAACTTGGGGTGAAAGTTGAAGGCAAATATAATAGAAAGTACTATATAATACATAGTACTTGGTTATATTTTAATTAAACCCCTGTGTTTCTATCACAATTCGAAAGTAAGCAATTGAATAAAATCTATTTAGAAGAATATACCAGTGCAGGTATTTTATAGATATTGACTAAGGAGAGCGTTGGTCGGTAAAATTCAAGCTTTAATCTATAATTTGTGCTTTCATATATATTCTAAACAATGAATTGTTCATTTTTGGGGTTATTTGTATTGTAAAAAAATGAGTAGATGGCTTGTAGGGCTTCAGCAGGTAGCTCGGAGTCCTGAGTCAAGCCAAATAAAAGGTCATAACAAGCAACAATACTTGAAAACAAATCTTTTGAGAGTCATTAAAATTAAAAATACGGGTAACATTGCCAATCTAGCACTACACCTACTCTTTTGGGGTATTCTGATTTTTATGTTGCTGTTTCGGGACTTCCAATTACACAGTCGAGCCAAAAACTATGGCTATGCCTATATGTTTTTGGGGTTTGCCACTCACATGTTGCTTGTATTGGGCTTATTTTACTTCAACTATTTTAGCATTACTCCCAAGTATTTCCGTACACGTCGTTTCAAAAAGTTTGCCTTATACATTCTCTTAGTTTGGATACTGGGCATCGTTGTGATGTCCTTAGATAGCTACCTATGGCATTGGGGGCTCGACTTCAAACTAGGAAAACGAGATCGTCCTTGGACCAATCGTATCTGGGGCAATAAACTGATTGCATCTACTTTTGTGGTTTTCTTTTACTTATGGTCCAGCACTCAAATCCGCATTATGTTGGATTGGTTTCGCAATGCCGAAGTTCAAAAAGACCTGGAAAATCAAAAACTCAAAGCTGAGCTCTCTATGCTCAAGCTACAGATTAGCCCTCACTTTTTGTTCAATACACTCAATAACATTTATTCTTTGGCTTTTCAGCAACGTGCTCAAGCTCCTGAGGCCATCCTCAAGCTCTCTGAGATTATGCGTTATATGCTATACGAAACCAATGCCGACCAAGTCTCGTTACAGCGCGAAATCACCCATATTGAGAATTTTATTACGTTGCACAAACTACGTCTGCGCAAAACTGAGGTCCTATTTCACATTGAGGGAGATTACCAGGGTAAGCAAATTGCCCCTATGTTGATGTTGCCTTTGGTAGAGAATGCCTTCAAATACGGGGTAAGTACCAAAGAAGCCACCAATATTTGTTTCAACCTGAGTGTGGTAGACAATAAGTTGAGCTTCAGAACCGAAAACCGCATATTCAAACAAATGGAACCCACTCGCCAAGAGGAGGGAGGCATTGGCCTACGTAATACCCGCAAACGCCTCGATTTTTTGTATCCTGACAAACATCAATTTGCCACTCGTTCTAAAAATGGAGTATTTGTGGCAGAGCTAGAAGTTGCGTTAGATTAAGTTTCCTTGCATTTGCTTGTTGGATTAGTACGTTAGACGATGCACACTTTTTAAGTAGGTTGGCAAACAAAGTCTTCGTGAATAAGTATAGTATTCAGCAATAAACCTTTATCGAACATTCATTAAGTATCCTGTAAATCGTAAGATATTTAGTTTACAGAGTAGTAAGTAACAAAACCATATTTACCTTTATGAATACCCAAAAAATACGCTGCATCATTGTAGATGACGAACCACTGGCGGCCGATATTTTAGAAGCCTACGTGAGTAAAGTATCTTTTTTAGAGTTGGTAAAGACTTGTGCTGATGCCTTTGAGGCGATGGAGTGTCTTAAGCAAGCCCAAGTAGATTTGATTTTTCTGGATATCAATATGCCTGACTTGTCCGGAATTGAATTTTTGAATGCTTTACCACACAAGCCAGCGGTTATTTTTACGACTGCCTATGCCGATTATGCGGTAGAAGGTTTCAACCTCGATGCCATAGACTACCTGCTTAAGCCCATATCATTTGCACGTTACATGAGAGCCGCCAACAAAGCCGAAAGTGCGCTCCAGGCTGGAAGTAAAACACCTGTGGTAGAGCAAAGTGCGAATCCACCTTCTTCCTCTGAGCATTTATTTATAAAAACTGAATATAAAATTGTAAAGGTAGATCTCAAGGACATTTGGTATGTAGAGGGCCTCAAAGATTATATCAAAATTGTGACTCCGGATGGCCCCTTGTTGACACTTCAAAGTATGAAGAACATGCAAGAGCATTTGCCCGATGCCCAGTTTATGCGAGTACACAAATCCTACATCATCGCCATTGCCCATATAGAGAGTATCGAGCGCAACAAAATCAAGATTCAAGACAAGTGGATACCGATTGGTACAACCTACCGCGACCAGTTCTACAAGCGAATTGATAATTGAATTTACTCTATTGTTCCGCCTACGGCTTATTGTTTCATTGCTAAATGGTTGCGCGAAGCGACGTATTGATTATTAATGTTTAATTGTTGATGATTGATTCTGCAAAGCAAAACTATGGACCATCGACTGTGTACTAAAGAAAACTCCTGACTACGAACTACTAACTAAAAAAACTATGGACTATCGACCGTGGACTATGGACTAAAAAAACTATCGACCAAATACTACCAACTCCTGACTCCCAACTACTAACTAAAAAAATCACTGTTCTTTTGCCAAAAACAAATCTTTAGTCGGCCATTTTTTGATGGTTTTCAGGCTTCGGCGCATCATCCCTTCAATCTCGTAGCTAAATCCAGGTCCCCGCCAAGTACTGGTATTGGTAATCACAACATAACTAATACCATCCTGCCGTCGTTTTACTACAATTCCGGTGCCTGCCAAGCTACCCGTACGCCACCACCTTTGCGGATTGCAAGTTTTCCAACCCAGCACCCGATGCGCACTACTATCACGGGGGGTAGTCATCTCCAAAATGCTTTCAGGAGTCAAAAAATCGGGTTTGGTGTCAAAACCATCTATGGCCACCACCAAGCGTAACAAATCAGTAGGCGTAGTGAGCCAACCACCCGCTGGCCCCAGTGCCTCAATGTGGGTAGCATCATAAGTACGCGATACCGAATCACCGGTACCATAACAAGACAATTTCTTTTCTGCCGTTTCGTGTTCGTAATATTTTACTTCGGTAAAAGCCCGATCTTTCAACTGGTTTTTGGCCAATCGAATCCGGTGTATGCTCAAGGGTTTGAGGATTTTTTTGACGTATTGCTCATAAGGCATACCACTTACTTTTTCTATGACTTTTCCCAATACACAATAACCAAAATTGGAATAATCGTAAAAAGTACCCGGCTCGAAAGCCACCTCCTGAGTGAGCATAAACTTAAGGGTAGTCTCAAAACTTGGAGGAGAGGGTACTCCCATATGCTTGGCTACTTGCAATGGAGCAAACATCGGATCGGTACGGTATACATTCCGCCAGCCTCCGGTATGGGTCAGTAGGTGCTCGATGTTGATTTTAAGCAAGTGAGGGCTTTTGTAGTTCAGGTAAGCGGCATCGTTTAAGATTCCATCCTTGCCAAATACTGGTTGTTTGAGGTGGAGTTTGTTGGCTTCGACCAGTTTCATAATGGCCACGGCCGTAATGAGTTTAGACACGCTGGCGGTACGAAACAAATGGTAAGGCTCTGTTTTTTCGTGGGCTTCAGCATCGGCTTCGCCATACGCTTTGACGTACAGCAATTTGCCATTTTTGACCACTCCCAGCGAAAGTCCGCGTACGCTCCAGTAGTTCATAAAGCGATGCACCATCGTGTCAAAAACCACAAAATCTTCGTGATTAGAATGATGGTTTCGCAAGGGGAAATCAATGGTAGGTTTGGATGGAGTAGGCGCAATGGCCGAATCCAAAGTTTCGATAGCAATGCTTTTACTTTTGGCGCCACAGCCCATCATCCATATGGCCATGGCCAACCACAATACATTTAACCAGTTCTTTTTCAATATCTTCATGATTAGGAATTCGAGTGATTCATTGCTCTAGGGGTGAAGGAAGGAGATTGAGTATTAAACTACAGCACAATAGCGCAACCGCAGCGTAAAAATCACTGCAATGCTACAAAAAAAATGTAACATTCATAGGGTAGGAGAGGGGCAAAACCTTGTTTTGCTACAATATGTTATAGGGTAGCTGTTAATCTTTATGTAAAAAAAGTGTAATATTTTATCAGCAACGAATACTTATGTAACATTGAAGTAAGAGTACGTCTAAAACGTACTCAAAGATTGTTATTCTACACATAATTATGAGGATGAAAAGATTATTTAATTTACAATACTTGCTATTGCTATGCTTGATTGTAAGTATGAGTCAACCTGTATTGAGTCAAACCAAACTCATTGAGAAGGTGACCAAAAAAGGGAATGAGCTGGTTATTCCTTACGAAAAATACCGATTGCCCAACGGGCTCACTTTGATTATTCACGAAGACCATTCCGATCCTTTGGTAAGGGTAGACGTGACCTACCACGTAGGTTCGGCTCGCGAAGAAATTGGAAAATCAGGTTTTGCTCACTTTTTTGAGCACATGATGTTCCAAGGTTCCGAAAATGTAAAAGACGAAGAACACTTCAAAATCATTACCGAAGCCGGAGGCACCCTCAATGGAACTACCAATCGTGACCGCACCAATTATTTTGAAACGGTACCCAGTAACCAATTGGAATTGATGCTTTGGTTAGAAGCCGATCGAATGGGATTTTTGTTGAATGCAGTAACCCAAAAGAAGTTTGAAGTACAACGGGCTACTGTAAAAAACGAAAAAGGCCAGAGCTACGACAACCGCCCCTATGGTCGTTGGCAAGAGGTCAATGCAGAGGCGTTGTATCCTTACGGTCACCCTTATTCGTGGCTTACCATTGGTAAATTAGAAGATTTAAACCGAGTAGATGTCAATGACCTCAAACGCTTTTTTATGCGTTGGTATGGCCCAAACAATGCTACGGTCACTGTAGGAGGCGAAGTAAAGCCCAAGCAAGTAATCAAGTTGGTAGAAAAATATTTAGGACCTATCAAGCCAGGACCTGCGGTGAAAAACATGAAGTTGGATGCGGTGAAATTGGACAAAGATCGTTATGTGTCTTATGTAGATAAAAACATCCGCTTCCCCGCATTGTTGGTGACCTACCCAACGGCACCACAATATACCAAAGACGAAGCTGCTTTGGATTGTCTGGCGGACATTTTGGGTACGGGTAAAAAATCTTATTTCTACAATAAATTTGTAAAAACCCGTAAGGCCATTCAAGCCAGTGTATTTCACAGCACCAGTGAGTTGGCGGGAGAGTTTATCATGTTTGTATTGCCTTTTCCTGGCACTACCTTGGCCGACTTCGAAAAGCAAATGCGCGAAGCCCTCAAAGAATTTGAAAAAAATGGGGTAAGTGATGAAGACGTGAAAAAATTTATAGCCCAATATGAATCTCGTACCGTAAACAGCCTGGCCAGTGTAAGCAACAAAGTAGCACAGTTAGCGGCTTACCAAACTTTTACTGGTAACCCAAACCAAATCAAAGAAGAGTTAAAAAAGTATACTTCTTTGACCAAGGAGGATGTAATGAATGCTTACAACAAGTACATCAAAGGCAAATTTGCCATTTACCAGAGCGTATTGCCTACTTCTATGAAAGGAATGGCAGCGAAAAAAGACAACTATAAGCCGAAAACTGAAGGTAAAAATCCTTTTCCAACGACGGATTATAGTGGATTGACTTACAATCGCGCCAAAGATAAATTTGATCGTAGTAAAAAGCCGGTACCTGGCCAGGCTCCTTTAGTAAATGTACCTGATTTTTGGAAAGCTGAAGTCAATGGTATCAAAGTAATTGGAACCAAGAGCAACGAAATTCCTACGGTTACTTTGAGGTTCGATATCAAAGGAGGACAAAAATTAGATGCCAAGGATTTGAAAAAGGTAGGTTTAGCCAATATGACGGCGGCCATGATGAACGAAGGTACTCAAAAATTTACCTCAGCTGAAATATCAGAAGAATTGAGAAAACTGGGAAGTAATATTTCATTTTTCAGTGATGACAATAGTACGGTAATTCAGGTGAGCTCACTTAAGAAAAACTTAGGTGCTACCCTCAAGTTATTAGAAGAAAAACTCTTGCGTCCTCGTTTCGACCAACGCGATTTCCAACGAGTGAAAAAACAAGCCATTGAAGGCGCCAAAGCGTCGGCCAAACAGCCCCAGTCTATTGCTGACAATGTATACCGTAAGTTGTTGTACACCGAAAAAGACGTACGTCGTTATCCAGTGTCGGGAACTGAACTTTCTATTTTAAACATTAAGTTAGACGATGTCAAGAAGTTTTACGAGGACAACTATTCTCCTACCGTAACCGAGCTGGTGGTAGTAGGTGATATCACCAAAAACGACATCATAGATGACCTGAAGTTTTTGAATAACTGGAAAAAGAAGAAGGTTAAAATTGATAAACTTCCCAAGCCGGCCAAGATAGACAAAACCAAAATCTATTTGGTAGACAAACAAGCTGCACCCCAGTCAGAGATTCGCATTGGTTATATGACCAACATGAAGTATGACGCTACCGGTGAGTATTTCAAATCTTTCTTGATAAACTATCCGTTGGGAGGTGCTTTCAATAGCCGAATCAACCTCAATTTACGCGAAGACAAAGGATATACTTATGGAGCGTTCTCAGGCTTTAGTAGCAACGAAGATCCGGGCCCTTTTACTGCCCAAGCAGGAGTGAGAGCCAATGTCACCGATTCTTCGGTAACCGAATTTATGAAAGAAATCAAGGGCTACTACAAAGGTGGAATCACTAAAGAAGAACTTGAGTTTTTGAAAAAATCAATCGGTCAACGTGATGCCCGTAGTTACGAAACGCCTTTCCAAAAGGCGGCTTTCTTGAGCCGAATCCTTACCTACGATTTGGACAAGAACTATGTGAAAAAGCAAAAGAAAATTATTGATAAAATCAATAAAAAAGAAATCAACGCTTTGAGCAAGAAACATTTGAAGCCGGAAAAAATGAATATTTTGGTGGTAGGTGACAAGGCTACCGTAGCGCCTGGTTTGAAAAAACTAGGGTACGAAGTGATAGAACTAGACGCCAACGGTAAAAAAGTAGACAAAAAGACCAAGAAAGAGTCGCAAGCTGGAGGCAAAAAGAAGGACTAAGCCCATAGTGAGCCTAAGATTTTGACCCCTGTCTGTGTTCAAGCCTAGGGCCACCAACAAACTTGATCAACGCAAAACCTGTTTTCAAATGGGTTTTGCGTTTTTTTATTTTAGACTGGGTTACCTCATCTCCGAAATTTTATTTAAAGTAGCTGCTAGAGCATTTGTTTTGAGGGTAAAATAAAACAGACTGGAAAGAAAAATTCAAGCCATCCCAGAGGTGACTTGCCAGGCTATTGTTTTACCTTGAAAACCAGGTTTGGGCAGCTTTTTTCATATATAAGCGATAACTTAAGTAACCTGAATCTACTATGAAGAAAACACCACGTACCCACGCCCTCATCATTACCCTGATTATTTTACCATTATTAGTGACCAGTTGTGGGGGCAACCAAGAACAATCGGCCAGCGATAAAGTGCTAGAGTTTGCCAATAGGTTGGTCAAAGTGATCGATGAGTTTGAACTGGCTCGTACCAAAGTGCTCAAAGTAATAGACGAATCGGCTAAAAACATGGAAAAGTACCTATCGGGCAATGTATCTACCAAAGAAAAAGTAGACAACTACGAAAAAGACTGGGCCAAAGTAGCCAATGAAGTAAAAGTGATGGAAGCTCGTTTTACCAGTATCCATCGTAGTTCGGAGTCTTATTTCAATCAATTATATAGCCTCAAAGAAGGGATTAGTAATGATGACTTAAGAAAAAAAGAACAAGAGAAAAATACCCGATTGCGTCGCAACTGGGACAAAGTATATGCTGGAGCAGACAAAGATGTGAGTAAAATAAGAAAGGTTCTTCAGGAAGGAAAAGATTTTCACAAGGTGCTGTTATCCAGTGTACTGAGGGCCAAAATCAGCGACAACATTTCCCAAATGAAAGATATTTCGGGGCGGGCTCGTCAGATATTGAAAGAACTGAGTCGTTTTTCGGTAGAAGGTAAAAAAATCTTGAAAGGTGACTTTACCGATTTCCCAGCCAACAGCGATGAACCTACCAATAACAACAAAAATGCGGGTAAAGAGAATAAAACCAATTCGGGTGAACAACCTGAACCCAAGCAGCCGACCAACGTATCCACTACTTTGACAGAAGTAAAAGTAGATGAAATAACCGCTTCTAGTTATTTAGCTGCCGACGGATTTGTTTATAAGCCAGCCAATGCCATAGACGAAAGCCTGAAAACTTGGTGGACCCCTCAACGAGCCGATATGTCTAGTAGCTGGTTACAGTTAGCGTTTGACCAACGCCAGAACATTCGTTCTATTGAGATTCATGGAGGGTCGCATTACCCTAATTTTCCCAACTATGGAAATATTTATCGGAAAAACTACCGGGTAAAAACCGCATTACTAGAGTTTTCGGATGGTACTACCGAACAAATTACCCTCAAAGATATAGACGCCATTCAAGAATTTAGTTTTGAACCCCGAAACACCCGATATGTAATTCTGAGAGTGAAAACCTGGTACCCTTCCGAAAAATGGAAAGACCTTTGTGTATCACACTTCAAAGCATTTAAATAATGAAGCATTGTTTTTCAAAAATACCATTGCTCATTTTTTGTTTGATGGGGTTGGCCAACTGTAGCCAATCCCACCAGACGAAAGACCAGCAAGTAGCCAAGGCAACGAATGTAGCAGGAGATGTAACTATCGACTCGGTAAAAATAACCAAGGAACCAGAAAAACCAGCCCCTCCTCCTGATTGCCTTCCCCTCAAGCAAATGCAAACCTTAACGATTGCGGGCCATCAGGTAGATGTAGCAATACCCAAGGACAGTAGCCAAGTCAAGGCCAACCTACTTATTTTGCAAGGCTGGAGCTTCCCCAAAGACGATTGGTGTAAAAAATCGTCGTTGTGCAAAAAAGCCCTGGCTCAAGGATATCGCTTGATTATGCCCGAAATGGGAAAGAGCACTTATTCCTCGCAATTGTATCCGCAGACATTGGGCCAGTGGCGAAAGTATCCCACCCTAAAGTGGGTCACCGATTCTTTGATTCCGCATTTACAAAAGCAATACTGTGTGATGACACCCCAACAGGCCAATTTTGTGGTGGGGCTATCTACCGGAGCCCGAGGCGCGGGTTTGGTGGTGATGAATATGCCTCATTTGTTTAAAGCCGCCGCTGCGCTGTCAGGCGATTTTGATCAACGAAAAATTCCTTACGATAAAATTATGACCGGATTTTACGGCAGCATTTATCAATTTCCCAAGCGCTGGGCAGGAGAAGACAACATGATCGTCAACATCCAAAAGTTTCGAACCCCCTTTTATTTAGGGCATGGCAAGTTAGACCGGGTGTGTCCACCAGCCCAAACCCAGTTGTTTTACCAAGCCCTGAAAAAGCACCATCCCAAGTTACGTGTTATCTTGAGCATGCCACCCTGGGCCGCCCACAACTACAAGTACTGGGACTACGAGGTAGACAAGTTTTTAAAGTTTTTTGCTGAGGTGAAGAAGTAGTTTTTTTTTAATGGTTCCGCTACACTCATTGTTAAATGGTTCCGCAAAGCGACGTATTGATTAGCCTTCGGCAGAGCTTGAACTTCGTTCTGCGGTTATTGATGTTTAATTGTTGATGATTAATTCTGCGAAGCTAAATATCATTTTTCATTTTGCGTTTTTCACTTTGCATTCAATCAGTGGACTATGGACCATCAACTATGGACTCAAAAATAAAACTAAAAAGCCTCCATTACCTTCTTCACCATTTCACCAATTTTGCGAGGTTCCAGCCAGCGAGTCACAATCACCAAATCATGGGCCTTGTCTACAATAATAAAGTTGCCCCCAAAACCTGCGGCGTAAAAAATGTCTTCAGAGACTCCTTCCCAATGGCGAGGACCTTTTTGGTTGAGCCACCACATAAAACCATAGTTTACATTGGCTTTGGAAGGAGTCGTAGCCATTTTGATCCATTTTGGAGAGACAATCTGTTGGTCATTCCAACGGCCATTGTTCAAAAACAACAAACCGAATCGGGCGTGGTCTTCAGTACTAATAAACAAGCCCCCTCCCGAATGTCCGCCACCACTGACCGACTGCATCATGAGGCCATCTACATCAGTCCAAGAATGTTTGTAGCCGTGCCAGCGCCAAGTACTCGAGGCTCCAATCGGGTCCATCACCTTTTCCTTGATTATCTGAGGCAAAGGCTTTCGCCAAACCTGCAACAGCGAATACGCCAGTAAATTGACCCGTACATCGTTGTACTTAAAGTGGGTACCTGGTTCGTGCAACTTGCGACGCTTCCAATCATCGAGGCTGCCTTGGCGAGGTGGACGATCGGCCCAGTCGTAACCTCCCCACAATTCTCCGTACCAATCAGAGGATTGATTGAGCAAATGCCGCCAGGTAATTTTAGCGTTATGGGCACCATCAAACTTGCCATCCCATACATATTCACCTACTTTGTCGTCTACCGAACGAATGAGGCGGGCATCCAATGCCAAAGCAGCTACCGTAGACAAATAACTTTTCGTAACACTGAATGTCATATCTACCCGTTTGGTATCTCCCCACTGGGCCACGATGTACCCGTTTTTTAGAATCATTCCAGCCGGACCTCCTCGTTTTTTGGTAGGCCCCGAGATTTTATGAAAAGGCTCACGGGCAAATCCCTTCGCAATGGCGATTCTCAGGTCACGATCTCCGCTGTATTCGTTGGCTTTGGCAAAATCGACCGCTGCCTGGAGCTTTTGTGTATTTATTTTAAAGCTTTGAGGAGATTGGACCTTCCAATTGGCCCCTCTTTCGGGAAAGTAATATTTTTGTTGGGCTTGGGGTAGTAGAGGATAAAAGGCCATCCCCAACAGTAAAACGAGGGTCAGTGTTTTTCTATGCATCATTTTAGTCATTATAAACCAGGGTTTGAATACTACCAAAACTAGGAGATAATTGGGTGATGCACAGAACAACCCTGGTTTTTAACAAAAGTTTAAATACTTGAGCTACCAGTCATCAAAGCAAAATTTGAAACTATTTGCCCCAGTTGGGCAATTTTCGCTTGAAAATCAAACGATGGGTTGCCACTTTTCCCTTTTGTTTTATTTGGAGCACTACTTCCATTGTATGAGGACCTTTTTTGATATAACTAATTCCCTCAAATACGAGGCTGGTAGGAGTCGCTTTTACAAACGGAAAAGAGATGTACTTTTGTTTCTCTTCCCAACCCTCAAAGCTGGGACTGAAATGCTTCAGTTCCAATGCCTTTTGGTTCATCCTGAAAAACTCGTAAAAAGTAGTTTTCCCATCTTTGTCAAAGTGGCGAAACGTGCCCACCATTTCCTGCTGAGTAGGAAGAGACCAGGTTTCTTCGGTGGTACCTCCAAAACCCTGCCCGTGCCAAGTGCCCGCCATCCAATGGCAAAATGTATTGAAATGATGGTTCGTTTGGGCCTGAGCCTGTTGAATATTTGCAAAGGTAACAAGTAATAAAATAACGAGGTATTGATTTTTCTTATGCATGAGTAGATATGATTTGGAAACCTTGAATTTGAATTTTAGTATTAAATATTTTTGGCTTGATAAGCCAAAAGGAGTTTTTTCAAACGCCCTCGAGCCTTGAAAAGCTGACTTTTGCTGGTGCCCTCCTGAATCCCAAGGATTTGCCCAATTTCTTTGTGCTTATAGCCCTCCAGATCGTGCAACACAATGATTTGGCGATAACCATATGGCAACTGAACCAAGGCGTTTTTTAGATCAAATTGAGTACACGAAAACCCTTCAGTAAAAATGTCTTCTGGGTGGGAGTCATCTTTGTCCGATAAAAAATCCTCTTTATCAGTTTTGCGACGTTTTTCTCTAATCACATTGATCAAAATGCCCGTAAGCCAAGTACTGAGCTTAGATTTTCCTTGAAATCCGCTGAGTTTTTGTGACATAATCAGCCACATTTCCTGCAAAGCATCTTCGCTCAGGTGGGTGTCGTATCCAGTGAGTTTCAGGGCCAAGTTATAAAGCCGGGGAGCATACTTCTTGTACAATGCCCTAAATGCCTTCTCGCTTTTGTTTTTCAGAAAACGATTGATCAAAATTTGGTCTTCCATTGTCCGACATTTACTGGTTTAAAATAATGGGTTTAATTTCTATTTGTCCACCGTATTTCACGTGAGGGCAGCTTTGAGCAATGGCTTGAGCTTCTTTGAGACTCGAGGCTTTCAGCAAAAAGTATCCTGTGGTAAAGTGGCTTTTGTTTGAAATAATGGGATGCACATTGGCCCCTTTCCGAGCGAGTTCCTGCCCGTCAATTTTGAGCCCTTTTTCGTAAATACCTCCCATCCATTGGGCGTATTCCTGAAATCGCTGCTCAGGATTTCCCGCAATAAATTGGTCGTCTTCGTGTAGTAGCAGCATATAATTAAACTCAGTCAGATAACCGTCATTGGCAGTAGTCAAACTGGCATTGACATAAAACCCCAGCAAAAAGAATACGATAGAAGCCGCCAGACCAACTCCCCACCTCCGGATGCTGCGAGAGCGACCGGGGGCGATCAAACCTTTTTGGCGAAGTGTCTGAACCACTTGGTGCTCCAAATGATCAGGAAGTGGTTGCGTATCCTCAAAATCTTTCCAGGAGTTTACTTTTTGTTTTTTATTATGATCCATAATTGATGATTTTTTTGTGAGTTGTATCATTGGGTGGGCCTCAATCCCCAAAAGGTTGCCCGCAGGGAAAAAAATATTCATTACTTTTGTTTCACAGAGGCCAAAAGTTGTGATGGCTTTTGTGATTGTCAGTTAAAACACGAGAGAATGAAATTAGATGTATTGGCTTTGGGAGTGCATCCCGACGATGTAGAGTTGGCCTGTAGCGGAACCGTGATTTCGCATTTGGCAAAAGGTAAAAAAGTAGGAGTGGTAGACTTTACTCGAGGTGAGTTGGGTACCCGTGGTACGGCAGAAACCCGTTCGGCGGAGTCGGCTGCGGCTTCCAAGATATTGGGCATTCAAGTACGAGAAAACCTGGAAATGGCGGATGGGTTTTTTCAAAACGACCGGGAACACCAACTGAAACTGATGACGGCCATTCGAAAGTTTCAGCCTGAAATTGTGTTGGCCAATGCACTAGACGATCGACACTCTGACCATGGCCGGGCTGCCAAACTTACCATTGATACTTGCTTTTATTCGGGATTGGTAAAAATCGAAACCCGCGATGAGCAAGGAAACATTCAGGCTCCCTGGCGACCCAAACAGATTTATCACTACATTCAGGATCGCTATAAGATACCTGACCTCATTGTAGATGTGACCCCTTTTTGGGAGCAACGTATGGAAGCGGTGAGGGCTTTCAAGACCCAATTTTTTATTCCAGGGCAAGCCGATAATGAACCTGCAACCCCTATTTCTACTCCTGATTTTATGTTGTTTTTAGAAGCCCGAGCTCGAGAGTTTGGCCGCCTGATCGGGGTAAAGTACGGGGAAGGTTTTGTGAGTCGTACCCCGGTTGGTGCTACCAATTTATTTGATTTGAAGTAGTTTTAATTGTTCCGCCTTCGGCTTATGGCTATATGGTTAAATGGTTGCGCGAAGCGATGATTTTTTGCTATTGTTCCGCTTCGCTCATTGTTCTATGGTTAAATGGTTGCGCGAGGCGGCGAAAAACTATGGACTAAAAATTAATGATTGCGCCTTTGTCTCATTGTTGCATTGCTCTATTGTTAAATGGCTGCGCGAAGCGTCTACTTTTCACTTTACGTTTTTAATTTTTCATTCAATTAGTGGACTGTCGACTAAAAAAAACTACCAACTCCTAACTACGATCTACCAACTAAAGTAAAAACAATGATCCAGATTGCCTTCATCGTGTTGCCTCAAACCCAAATTTTAGACTTGGCGGGACCATTACAGGCCTTTTATGAGGCCAAAAACGATTATGGGCAACCATTTGACATCTCGCTGGCAGGTTTGAGCAGTCAAGCCCAGGCAGTACAGGGAGTATTATTGGCCAATATGCAGCATTATACCACCCTTGAGCTCCAGGCAGGCGACTATGTTTTTA
>ERZ1740067.1636-NODE-1636-length-14934-cov-6.943477_pt1 | contig 14934 bp, 13 predicted proteins | sample MGYA00581736_ERZ1740067 | MGnify/ENA primary metagenome ERZ1740067 (study PRJEB43018, sample SAMN04849236) | marine metagenome | isolation source: floating plastic debris | place: Pacific Ocean | collected 2008-08-27 | study: EMG produced TPA metagenomics... | reverse complement strand
GGTCGATCTGGCTCGACAGCAGGATCTGCTTGTCGTCGGCCATCACCTCTTCGAGCGCTTTGACGGATTTCTCGCGTCCCACAAACAGCGGCACGATCATGTGGGGGAAGACCACAATATCGCGCAGCGGCAGGACCGGGTAAGAGGCGTTGAGGGGCTCTTGCATGCTCATTTCCTTATCATTGGCAAGCCAGCGCGGCCCCGCTTGGCGGCGGCCCTTGGCTGGCTCCTTGCGTCGGACGCTTATACCTGTGGTGCGCATCCTGTTGTTTCAACCCGCACCATGACCCCGCGCACGCGGGGGTGCAATGGGATGACGCAAACTGTCCCCAGTTTTTTATGCTGATCTGCACGACTTTGACGCAGCGCGCGCAACAGGCAGGCGCGCGCAAACGTCGCGTCACCGCGGCGCATAGACAAAAAGAGGGACTGTTGGGGAGGGCACATACGCCCTTCAAGTTTCGCTCAGACGAGTGTGACCACCGCCAGAACCGAAACAGCAAACCAACTCACCGCGAAAATCGTAAACTGCATGACATCCCTCCCCAGGGCGTGTGACTGGAGGTAAGGTAGCCGATTGGGCCATGCCTGTGCATGGGGGAATTCCTGACCATCGGTCCCCGGCGGACCTAGAGCGGGTCGATATCGCCCATGGCACGGGTGGCGTGAAACGCCGCCGCGAACGCGGCAAAGCGTCCGTCGGCAATGGCGGCGCGCATGTCCGCCATCAGCGTCTGGTAGTAGTGCAGGTTGTGCCAGGTCAGCAGCATGCCCGAGATCATCTCCTGCGCGCGGAACACATGGTGCAGGTAGGCGCGGCTGTAGCCGCGGCAGGCCGGGCAGGTGCATTCCGCGTCCAAGGGGCGCGGATCATCCGCATGGCGCGCGTTCTTGACGTTCACCACCCCGCGGCGGGTAAAGGCCTGCCCCGTCCGACCCGAGCGCGAGGGCAGCACGCAGTCCATCATGTCGATGCCGCGCGCCACGGCGCCCACGATATCATCGGGCTTGCCCACACCCATCAGGTAACGCGGCTTGTCGCCGGGCAGCTGTTCGGGCGCGTAATCAAGACAGCCGAACATCGCCTCCTGCCCCTCGCCCACGGCAAGGCCGCCCACTGCGTAGCCTTCGAACCCGATGTCGGTCAGGGAGGCCGCACTTTCGGCGCGCAAGTCTTCTTCGAGCCCGCCTTGCTGGATACCAAAAAGCGCATGTCCGGGCCGATCACCGAACGCATCCCGCGACCGCTGCGCCCAGCGCATCGACAAGCGCATGGAGTCCGCGATGCGGTCACGGTCAGCAGGCAGCGCGGGGCATTCATCAAAACACATCACAATATCGGAACCGAGCAGGCGCTGGATCTCCATCGACCGTTCGGGTGTGAGCGCGTGTTTGGAGCCGTCGATGTGGGATTTGAAGGTCACGCCCTCTTCGGTCAGCTTGCGCAGCCCCGCGAGGCTCATCACCTGGAACCCGCCTGAATCGGTGAGGATCGGCTTGTCCCAGTTCATGAAATGGTGCAGCCCGCCCAGCCGGTCGATCCGCTCTGCGGTGGGGCGCAGCATCAGGTGGTAGGTGTTGCCCAGCAGGATATCCGCGCCCGTGGCCGCCACGCTTTCGGGCAGCATCGCCTTGACCGTCGCCGCCGTGCCCACGGGCATGAAGGCGGGCGTCCGGATCTCGCCCCGCGGGGTCGAGATGACGCCCGTGCGCGCCCGGCCATCCACGGCCTTCAGATCAAAGGAAAACTGGCCCATACCGCCCTCTCAGCCTGCAAGGCCGCCCTCTTACCGCCCTGCCCGGCCCCTGCCAAGGGGGCCGGACACGCCGGGCGCAAGACGGCACGCCGAAGGGTCAACCATGCGGTCGCTCAGCGGGGACCGGCATCACTCGCCAGCGACAGGCTCACCGACGGGATCGCCCTTATCCTCGGGCAGCACCAGCGACAGGATGATCGCCGACAGGCCCGCCAGCGTGATCGGCGTCGCCACCACCTGCTTGAGAAAGGCCGGCATATGCTGCGTCGCATCCGGCACCAGCGTCACGCCCAGCCCCAGACCAAAGGAAATGGCCATGATGTAGACCTTGCGCCGGTCCATCTCTTGCGTCGCAAGAATACGGATGCCCGCCACGGCGATGGTCCCAAAGAGCACCAGCGTCGCGCCGCCCAGCACCGGCTTGGGCACCAGCAGAAACGCCGACCCGATGATGGGAAAGAACCCCAGCACCACCAGGATCCCCGCGATGAACAGCCCCACATGGCGGCTGGCCACACCCGTCATCTGGATCACGCCGTTGTTCTGCGAAAAGGTGGTGTTTGGAAAAGTGTTGAACAGCGCGGCAATGCCCGAATTCACCCCGTCGCCCAGAATGCCGCCCTTGATCCGCTTCATATAGGTCGGCCCCTCAACCGGCTCACCGGCAATGATCGAATTGGCGGTCAGATCGCCCGAGGTTTCAATCGCCGTCACCAGATAGATAAAGGCAATCGGGATAAAGAGGAACAGATCGAAATCGAGCCCGTATTTCAGCGGCATCGGCAGGGCAAAAAACGGGGCCGTGCCAAAGCCCGACACATCCACCTGCCCCAGGACCGCCGCCAGCACAAAGCCCACCACAAGCCCGATCATGATCGCCGAGATGCGCAGCATCGGCCCCCCGTAGAAGGTGAAGGCGAGGATCGTGACCACCACGATGGCCCCCATTGCAAGGTTGACGGGCAGGCCCAGGTCCTCCCCCGCGCCGACGCCACCCGCAAAATCGGTAAAGCCCACCTTGACGAGGCTGAGGCCGATCACGGTGATGACGATGCCGGTGACCGTGGGTGTGATGACCTTGCCCAGCTTGTCCACGAACTGGCTCAGCACGATCTCCACCAGACATCCTGCGAGGCACAGACCAAAGAGCATGGCGAGGATATCCTCGGGCGTCCCACCTGCCCCCTTCACCGCAAAGCCCGCCGCCAGCAGCGCGCCCAGAAAGGCAAAGCTGGTGCCCTGCAGGCTCAGTAGGCCCGCGCCCACGGGGCCGATCGTCTTGCACTGGATAAAGGTCGACACGCCCGACACGAAAAACGCCATGGCGATCAGGTAGGGGATCAGCGGGCCAAGCTCGAGCACGCCGCCGATGATCAGGGTCGGTGTCACGATCCCGACGATGGAGGCCAGGATGTGCTGCACCGCCGCCAGAAGGCTTGGCCCGGGCGGCGGCACATCCTCCAGACCGTAGATCAGCGTGCTGTTGGTGGATTGGGTCATGACGGTCCTCTCGCGTGGCGGCGCATCTGCGCCTTTTGGTGCGATCAGCGTCCGACCCGCGGGGCGCAAACGCCAAGCTTCGCTGGGGTTGCGACCTGCCGTGGCACGCACTGCCGCTTTATTGGGCAGCGCGCTGCGGCGCTGTTCATTCTCGCAGCAAGGCTGAGAGATCTGTGCGGGACGCGGCCCGTTGTCACTTTGCTGTCACCCCGCGCATGTCGGCGGCCCCCGGACAAGCATCGCAGCCCGTCTTTGCCGCAGCAGCGCAACACGCCCGGTGCGGCACCCGCGCCCGGCCCCGACGCTTGACCGAACGCCCGGAGGCCACTCATACTCGCGACGATTGAACCCAAATGCATTGAGCCGATGGCCGACACTCCGCCGCAGATCGAACGGATCAACGCCCTGACCGTGAACGCCCGCAACACGTGGTTCGTGCTGCTGGGTGCGCTGGTCTTTGTCGGCATCACGCTGATGGGGGTGGAGCATATCGACTTCTACGGTGTCGACCGCGCCACGACCCTCCCGCTGGTCAATGTCGAGGTGCCGACGCGTTTGTTCTTTGCCGCAGCACCGATCCTTGTCGCGGCGATCTACAGCTATTTCCACCTCTACCTCATCCGCTTGTGGGACGCGCTGAGCGATGCGGACGCAACGGTGAATGATCGCCCTCTGGGTGATGCCATCACACCATGGCTGATCACGGACGCCGCACTCTATCTGCGCACGCAACTCAGGGACGAGCCCACGCCAAGCGCGCGCCACCGGCTGCTGGAAGGCTCGGCCATGGTCCTCAACTTTGCCATCGCGTGGGCCTTTGGGCTGATCGTCCTGTTCTTTCTGTGGTGGTTGTCGATGTCCGCCCGCACGTTCTGGATGACCCTTGTCGCGGGCCTGAGCCTCTTTGGCGCGACCTTTGTGGGGGCCACCAGCCTGTTCCTGCTGCGCGCGCGCATGAAAGAAAAGCAGACCGGCACACAAGGGCACGTGTTGGCCACGATCCCGGCCCTCTCGGCCCTCATCATTGCCGTGCCCCTCGTGATTGCGGTCAGTTCTCAGCGGACGCAGGGCAGCATCGGCCGTCTCGCACCGGTCTACCTCGTGGACGAAGCGGTAGTGGAACGTCCTGCAGGCTGGTTGCCCTATGCGCTTGCGCGGGACGCGTTTCTGGACGCTTGGTGCGCGCGCAAGGGCCAAGAAAATTGCGCCGCGTTATCACCATCAGCTGAGCGGGCATCTGAAGCGGCATGGTCGGCGCAGCGCAATACTGCCCTGGCTGACATGCGTCGCCCGGACTGGAGTGATGCGACCGTCAACGGGCAGATCAACTGGCAAAACGGTGACTTACGCAGTGCCTTTCTGGTCGGGGTAAACTTGCGTGGTGCGCGTCTTAGCGGCGCTGATCTTTCGCGCGCACAAATGGAGCGCGCCGACCTGCGTGACGCGGAACTCGAAGAGGCCAACCTGTCTTCTGCGCGACTGGAGCGCGCCCGGCTGCGCACAGCACGTTTGAACGGCTCAAACCTGCAACACGCATCTATGGAAGGCGCAATCCTTATCAACGCGAAGTTGGACGACGCGCAAATGGAGGGCGTGCATCTGAGGGATGCCAAAATGCAATATGCACACCTGGCAGGAGCTACTCTCAATGGTGCATATATGGAAGGCGCCGACCTGTCGCGCGCCGATCTGTCCCAAGCACGGCTCGAAAGCGCGCACATGGTAAATTCTACTCTTTCACGGACGGATCTGACCGACACAAATCTCGCGCTGGCCTTCGTTGCCGGGCAAAAAGGCGCGCGTCTTTCCTTGTACAAAACCAATTTGAGTGCCGCACGAGCAACCGCGGGCGCATGGCGCCATGTGGACATGACGGCCGCGATCTGGGACGCCGAAACCGACTTTCGGAACACGTTTCTAGAAGAACGAACGGTGACGCTTCCCCGAGGCTTTCGCAAGCGTATGAACGATCCCTGCCAATGGGTCGATGGACCGTTGACGGATGCGGAGTTCCATGCGCTTTGGCGATGGTGGATTGCAAAATCCGGGATGCTTGTTGTGCGGTGGTGGAGTGAAGATCCGGGCTATCGCGAGGGCCTACAGGCGTCGCCGGAGTTACTGGCGCGGCACGGTCTGACCGACTGCGAGCCGGGCCAACCCTTCGGTCCCATGCCCACCGACTAGCCACGGCTCCGTGCCCATGTTAGGCCGGGCGCCTTATGACAAGGGAGACGCGGCATGGACACGTTGAATTTCGGGTGGGAAGAGTGGATCAGCCTGCCCGAACTGGGGCTGCCCGCGCTCAAAGCCAAGGTCGACACCGGCGCGCGGACCTCTGCCTTGCACGCGCACGACATTGAGGTGTTCGGCCCCGACAAGGCGCCCAAGGTGCGCTTCAACGTGCATCCCGTGGCGGGCAAGGACCATATCTCGATCACCTGTTCGGCGCCCATCCTCGACCGGCGCGAGGTCACCTCGTCCAATGGCGAGAGCGAGCTGCGCTACGTGATCGAAACGCGGCTCGAGGTGGCGGGGCAGTCCTGGCCCATCGAGATCACGCTGACCGACCGGTCCTCGATGACCTCGCGCATGCTGCTGGGTCGTCAGGCCCTGCAGGACCACATCACCATCACCGCCAGCGAAAAGCGCCTGCAGCCGGATCTGAATTTCGACGTTTATCACACCGCGGCCATGCGCAAGACCGCCCCATCCCGCGCCCTGCGCATTGCGGTGCTGAGCCGCGAGGACAACTATTCCACCCGACGGCTCGTGTCCGTGGGCGAGGCGCGCGGGCACACGGTCGAGGTGATCAACACAACGCGCTGCTACATGGCGATCAACGCGATGGCGCCCGAGGTGCATTACGACGGCAAGCGCCTGCCCCGCTATGACGCGGTGATCCCGCGCATCGGGGCCTCTGTCACGGCCTACGGCACCGCCGTCATCCGGCAGTTCGAGACCATCGGCACCTATTGTGTGAACGGCGCCGACGGGATCACGGCAAGCCGGGACAAGCTGCACGCACACCAGATCCTCGCCGCCAAACGGATCGGGATGCCGACGACGGCCTTTGCCGCCTCCCCCCTCGATACGGCCAACATCATGAGCCTTGTGGGCACCGCGCCTGTGATCGTCAAACTGCTGGAAAGCACGCAAGGCAAGGGCGTGGTGCTCGCCGAAACCAAGAAGGCCGCCGAATCCGTCATCGACGCCTTTCGCGGCCTCAAGGCGAACTTCCTCGTGCAGGATTTCGTGAAGGAGGCGGCGGGCGAAGACATCCGCTGCCTCGTGGTCGATGGCCGGGTCGTGGCCTCGATGAAACGCACCGGGGCGGAGGGCGATTTCCGGTCGAACCTGCACCGCGGCGGGTCGGCCAAATCGGTTCGCATCAGCAAGGAGGAGCGCGACACAGCCGTGCGCGCCGCCCGCGCCTTTGGCCTGGGCAAGGCGGGTGTCGACCTCTTGCGGTCCGAGACGGGGCCGAAAGTGCTCGAGGTCAACTCGTCGCCCGGCTTTGAGGGGATCGAGAATGCGACGGGCAAGGATATCGTCGGCAAGGTCTACGACCTGATCGAGGCGCGGGTGAAACCGCGCCCCGCCCGGCGGCGTAAATAGCGCGCGATCAGGACACGCGCCAGACCTTGACCAGCTGCGCCTCGCGCGTGCGGGCGCATATCTTGGGCCGGGCATTGGCGAGATGGAATGCGACCGTACGCTCGCTCACGCCCAGCGTGTGCGCGACGGCCGACACAGGCAGGCCGTGGACCAGCCCGGCGATGCAATCGCGCGCTGTGTGAATTGCCTCCCCCGATGTAGGTTTTGCCACCATAGTGGTCAGGGCCTGCATCTCTTCGCTGTAGGCCGCACAGCGTAGCGCAAACTGCGGGGCCGTTGTTGTGCGCATCTGGCAATAGCCCTGCTCGAAACAACACCTGCGCCAAACGTCAGGTACCGTCGTAAACGACACAAGATCCCTGTCCGTGATCAAGACCCGGTACGAAACGTTGACGACGTCGAAAGCATCCCCATGCGGAAAATGCAGGCGACGCACCCCCATGATCGGCTGACGCGCCGCCGCACTGCGGCGAAATAGTGCACTCACGCCGCGCGCGCGGCATCATACATCACAACCATGATCATGGCGCTGACACTCATCCTGCCGCTGGGTCTGCTGATCTGGGTGGTCTACCGGGGGTGGCCCGTGCTGCTGGCGGCCCCCGTGATGGCACTGCTGGGCGCGGGCATCGCCGGTGATCCGGTGCTGGCGACGCTGACGCAGCGGTTCATGCCCGCCGCGGGCGGGTTTGTGATCGCTTTTCTGCCGCTGTTCCTGCTCGGCGCCGTCTTTGGCAAGGTGATGGAGGCGTCGGGTGCGGCGCTGGCACTGGCGCGCGCCATCGTGGCACAATTGGGCGTGCGCCAGGCGCTGCCTGCGGTGGTCCTGTCTTGCGCGGTGCTGACCTATGGCGGCGTGTCGCTGTTTGTCGTGGCCTTTGCCGTCTACCCGTTGGCGGTTGCACTGTTTCGCGAGGCGGCCCTGCCGCATCGGTTGATCCCGGCGGCGATTGCGCTTGGCGCATTCACTTTTACCATGAGCGCTCTGCCCGGCGCGCCTGCGATCCAGAACGCGATCCCGATGCCCTATTTCGGCACGACGGTTTTTGCCGCGCCGGGCCTGGGTGTCATTGCCGGGCTGATCATGGCGCTGGGTGGGCTGGCCTTTCTAAGCTGGGCCGCCCGGGTGTCCCCCGGCGGCACCGAGGCAACCGAAAAACCTGTCAGCACAGGGCCAGACACTGACTTGCCACCCGTCTGGCACGCCGTTGCGCCGATCCTGATGGTGTTTGCGGCCAATTGGGCCCTTGCCACCCTGATCCTGCCCCGCGCCGATCTGAGCTACCTGAATACTCCGGACTGGGGCGGCGTGACGGGCGCGCAGGTCATTGGGCTATGGGCGCTGATCGGGGCGCTGACGCTAGCCATCGTGATGCTGCTGGCGCTGACATGGCACAGGCTGGGCAGCCCGCGTGCCACCTTGGGCGCGGGCGCCGAGGCGGCGCTGCAGCCGCTCTTCAACACCGCCGCGCTTGTGGGGTTTGGCGCGGTCATTGCCGCCTTGCCCGCCTTTGCCACCGTCAATGCGCTGACCGAAGAGATGCCGGGCGGCGTGCTGACCAGCCTTGCCGCCTCGGCCAGCCTGCTGGCTGGGCTGACCGGGTCTGCGTCCGGCGGCATGTCCATCGCGCTTGATACGTTGGGGCCGCGCTACCTGGCCACAGCACTGGCCGAGGGTGTCGATCCCGCAGCCCTGCACCGGATTGTCGCGCTCGCGACCGGCGGGCTCGACGCCCTGCCGCATAACGGCGCGGTCGTGACGCTGCTGGGCATCGCGGGGCTGAGCCATCGCGCGGCCTATGGGCCGATCTTTGTCGTTGCGGTGCTGATCCCCGTGGCCGCGATGCTGGTCGCCCTGATGCTGGCCACGGGCTTTGGCGCCTTTTGATCCGGGCCGGCCCCGCGCGGTTCGGACGCGGCACTTGGCGGGGCCGCAGACTACCCCGGCCCTTTACCCCCTGCCACCATTTCCCTATATAAATGCTCAGGAACAGCCCGAGGACGTTCATGGACCAGGCCAAAGAGATGCTCGAAGGTGCGCCGCTGATTGCGCCCTCTTCCACCGATCACCCGCTGCACGAAGCGATCGTCGAGGCGTGCCGGTCGGTCTACGACCCCGAGATCCCGGTGAATATCTTTGAGCTGGGGCTGATCTACACGATCGACATCAATGCCGAGAACGAGGTGAACATCATCATGACGCTCACCGCGCCCGGCTGCCCCGTCGCCGGTGAGATGCCCGGCTGGGTCGCCGATGCGGTCGAGCCGTTGCCGGGGGTGAAACATGTCGATGTGCACCTGACCTGGGAGCCGCCCTGGGGCATGGAAATGATGTCGGACGAGGCGCGGCTCGAGCTGGGCTTTATGTAGCTGCGCGCCTGCAGCGTCACAAAACGTTCGTAAAAGCATCACCGCCCTGTGAGCAAACCGTCACACCTGCACGGCAGGCTGACGGCGCCAAACGTGCTGTCCTGCATATCCCCGTGTGCGTGCTGCGCGTCGGGCCTCGCGTCCCGCACATCGCGCCATCCCCGCGCATTCGAGGCCCAAAGGGCCGCCGTGTCCCCGGCGGCCCTTCTTTCATGCCTCAGAGCCGTCGCAGCACCCACATCAGGGCCTGCCGCCGCCGTTTCCGGCGTTTGCGATTTTGATCTTCGGCTTTCATTTTTGCAAATAGCGCCTGCTCTTGTGCGTAGAGCGACTTTGTTTCCAGGGATATATAGGGTTGTTTCATGGCGAACCTCCTGTGAATGATCCCAAGATGGCCGCATGGCCTGCCGATTGTCAGACCCCGGTTTCGCAGCTAGATTTGCAAACATGCAAATCACCGATTGGACAGACTTTGGCCTTTTCGCTGCGGTGGCCCGCAACGGGGCCCTGTCGGGCGCGGCCCGCGAAACGGGGCTGAGCCAGGCAACGCTGTCGCGGCGGATGACGGCGCTGGAGCAGCGGCTGGGCCGCCGCCTTTTCGCCCACGGGGCGGCGGGCTACACCCCCACGACCGAAGGGCGCGACCTGCTGGAACGCGCGAAAAAGATGGAGGCCGCGGCACGCGACATCGCCCAGTGGAATGCCGGGCGCGCCGGGCCGCCGCGCGTGCGCGTGTCGGCAGGCACCTGGACCACCGACTATCTGGCGCGGCGCGTGGCGGACTACTGGGCGCCGGACGCACGCTGGCAGCCCGAATTCGTCAATTGCAACCGCGACATGGATATCGAACGGCGCGAGGTCGACATCGGCGTGCGCAACCGCCGCCCCACCCATCCCTGGCTGGCCGGACGGCGGACCGGCATCGTGGAACACGCAGCCTTTGCCACAGACCCGAGCGTGACGGGCTGGATCGGGCCCAGCGACGATACCTCCACCCTGCCCTCCGAGGCATGGACATTGGCCCAGCATGGCGGCGACATCGTCGCCTTTTCCAACGACCCGCAGGTGCGCGGTGCGCTGGCCTGCGCGGGTGTGGGCCGGGTCGTGCTGCCCACCTTTGCCGGGGACGCGCTGCCGGGGTTGGTGCGCGTGTCCGAGGTGATCGAGGCGTTGACATCGGAGGAATGGCTGGTCTGCCATCAGGACACGCGCCATGACCCGCCCGTGCGCGCCGCGCTGGATGCCCTGGGGGACGTATTGTCCCGTCCACGCCCCGCGCCCTTGCAGGTGTCGGCGTAAAGCCCTACCTTAAAGGTCGGATAAACGAGGCCCGATCATGTTTGCGATCCCCGGAAAACAAGCCGTCACCATCACCGACCGTGCCGCGGCGCAGATCGTGAAGCTGATGGACAAGGACGGCCATGCCGGCCTGCGCATCGGCGTCAAGAAAGGCGGCTGCGCGGGCATGGAATACACCATGGAATACGTGGATGTGGCCGACCCCAACGACGAGGCCGTCGAACAGGACGGCGCGCGCGTGCTGATCGCGCCGATGGCGCAGATGTTCCTGTTCGGCACCGAGATCGACTATGAAACGTCGCTGCTCGAGTCGGGTTTCAAGTTCAACAACCCCAACGTGACCGATGCCTGCGGCTGCGGCGAAAGCATCTCGTTCAAGGATGTCGAGGAACTGGCGGCGGAACAGCGCAACGGTTAACGTTCCGTTCTTCGCGCCGGCCCCCCATGCCCGCGGCTCGCGGCTCGCATGAGGTACACACCCCATGTGAGTGGCCCAACGCGCCGCGGAGTTTCGCACCATAATGGGCGCGGCACCGCCCTCAGGCGTTATCGACAAAAGCGGTCCGACCCTGGACCATGTCGAGGCCCATGCCATCTTGACCGTCACAGGCACAGGCGGCGGAAACGAACACTGGTGCTGAGCCGCAGGACGCTCTGACGATCTGCGCTGCGAAGACGCGTGGGATGGGCGCTCTGCCCAGCCCCGTCACACAGCCCCTTCACGCGCAAGCGCTGCCTGAAACGCTCGCATCAGCGGCACACGCTCGGCCGCGATCGCCCGCGCAGGTGCGGTGTTGAGCGTATCCGGCAAGCCAAAGAGCTTTACCTCGAAATGATCCAGCGCAAAGCGTTGGTCGGCAAGCGGCCGCGCGGTGGCCAGCGGGTCGTGCCCATCGACGATTCCCGCCCCCAGCCGACCCGCCGTCAGAAAACAGCGCGCAATGCCAATCGCCCCCAACGCCTCGAGCCGGTCGGCATCCTGCAGCACCTGCGCCTCCAGCGTCTCGCAGGGATGACCTGCAGAGTAGCTGTGCCCGAGGATCGCATGCGCCACCGCATCCTGCCCCGGCAGATCGCGCGCCGCCATCCACGCCACGGCGTGATCGGCGGACAGTTGCGCCGCCTCTTTCCGGCGCGGATCATCCTTGGGCAGGTTGACGATGTCGTGCAGATAGGCGGCGATCATCAGCACCTGCCGATCTATCGGATGATCCAGCGCATCCGCTATGCGCAGGCACGTCGCCCACACCCGGCGGATATGCCAGATGTCATGCGCCCCGTCGGTCTGATCCGCCCAGGCACGCGCCACTTCCGCCTCAAGATCACCGTGCATCGTCATGATTTTGCTTGTAAATGCAAGTAGGTTTCGCGAAAGCGCGCGCTCAGATGATCTCCAGCCAGCAGGACCTGCTCGGTCCCGGCGGGCGCCACATTGGTGTCATAGGTCGGATTGAAAAACAGCGGGACCGAGACGCGCTCGGCCAGCCCGCCCACAACCCGGTGCGGCGTGGCCTTGACCTTGCCAGCGGTCCAGAACTCCAGCATCTCGCCAAAGTTGATCACGAACTCCCCCGGCGGTGCGCTGACCGGGATCCAGCCGCCACCCCGCTTGCGTACCTCAAGCCCGGGCGAGCCATCGGTGGCCAGCAGCGTCAGACAGCCATAGTCCGTATGCGTCGCGATGCCGAAATCCCTGGCGCCGGCCCAATCTGGCCGCGCGGGGTAAAAATTGCCGCGCAACAGCGCCATGGGCGTCTCGAACGCCCCGGCAAAATGGTCCACATCCGCTTCGATGCTGAGGGCAATCGCCCGCAGCAGGTCCAGCGCCACGGCGCAGGCATCATCGTAATAGGCGGCGATGACGCGGCGAAACGCCGGATCCGCAGGCCACAGGTTTGGCGCATAGAACGTCTTGTCGGCCAGGGGATGGCCCGCAGCCGGGACAAAACCCACGTCAAAGAACTGCTTGTAATCCGGGTTCGCCTCCGGATCGACCTGTTCGGAGCCTGCCGCCCCCCAACCCCGGTGTGCGCCCGTGCGCGCCATGTCGAGGTCACGCTTGGCCGCCTCGGGCAGATGAAAAAACGCGCGATAGGTCTCGATCACCTCGGTCACCCGCGCGGCACTCAGCGCGGTGTTGTGCACCGTGGCAAAGCCCACGCCGGTGGCGGCCTGCCCCAGCGCCGCAAGGCTGTCCCGGTCGCCCGCGGCCAGGGCCGCTGCATCCAATCGTGGGATCATGTCGTCCCCCCATCGCTTCATCGGCGCAGCCCTAGCGCAGTGCCGCAGCGGATGCTAGGACCATCGAAACGGGCGATCACGAGGGGGGCGGCACCATGCGGCGGAAACTGGCAGCGGGCAACTGGAAGATGAACGGCGATGCCGCCATGCTGGGCGAGCTGGCGCAGCTGGCCGGTCAGCAGACCGAAGACGCGCCCGAGATCCTGATCTGCCCACCCCACCTGCTTTTGGCACACGCCGTGTCGGTCACCGATGGCAGCCCCGTGGGAATCGGCGCGCAGGACTGCCATGCCGCAGACAAGGGCGCGCATACCGGCGATGTCTCCGCGTCGATGATCGTGGCCACGGGCGCGCAGGCCGTCATCGTCGGCCACTCCGAACGCCGCGCCGATCACCACGAGACCAACGCCGACGTCCGCGCCAAGGCGCAGGCCGCCTGGGCCGCGGGCCTCACCGCCATCCTCTGCATCGGCGAAAGCGAGGCGCAGCGCACAGGCCCCGACACGCTCAAGATCATCGCCGAGCAGATGCACGCCTCAGTCCCCGACGGCACGACCGGCGACAATACCGTGATCGCCTACGAGCCGATCTGGGCCATCGGCACCGGCCGTGTGCCGACCCTCGACCAGATCGTCGAAACCCACGACATGCTGCGCGATGAGCTTGTGGGGCGCTTCGGCGTGGATGCGATGACCATCCGCCTGCTCTACGGCGGCTCCGTCAAACCTGGGAACGCTGCCGAGATCTTTACCGCAGACAATGTCGATGGTGCCCTCGTCGGCGGCGCGTCCCTCACAGCCGCCGACTTCCAACCCATCATCGCCGCCCTCGCAGCGTCCTGATCCACTTCATCTTGCCAGATAACCCGCGGGGGTTTGGGGGCAGAGCCCCCATTCCATACATGAATCAAGTCGCCGAAGGCGTCCTTTAGGTTACTGGATGATCGTCTCGGGCCCCATCATCAGCGTTGGCAACCAGGTCGAGATCGCCGGGATATAGGTGACCATGATCAGGAACACGAACAGCACCGCGAGGAACGGCAGCGCCGCGCGCACCACCCGCATCATCGGCATGCCCGCCACGCCAGAGGTCACAAACAGGTTCAGACCGACGGGCGGCGTGATCATCCCGATCTCCATGTTCACCACCATGATGATCCCGAGGTGAATGGGGTCGATGCCAAGCTCAATGGCGATGGGAAACACCAGCGGCGCCACGATGACCAGCAGGCCTGACGGTTCCATGAACTGCCCGCCGATCAGCAGGATCACGTTCACGATGATCAGGAACACCACCGGGCCAAACCCCGCATCGAGCATCGCCGCCGCGATCTGCTGCGGGATCTGTTCGTCCGTCAGCACATGTTTCAGGATCAGTGCGTTGGCGATGATGAACATCAGCGTCACGGTCAGCTTGCCCGCCTCGAAAAGCGCATTCTTGGTATCCCGGTGCACCAGCGCCGTCACAATCGCCCAGGGCTTGGCCAGCAGCGAATGGTTCCGCTGGCCTTCCGGCGTCGCCAGCGGGCCCATATCGCGGTAGACGAAGACCGCAATCAGGAATGCATAGACCGCGGCCACCGCCGCCGCCTCGGTCGGCGTAAAGATGCCTCCGTAGATGCCGCCGAGGATGATTACGATCAGGAACAGACCGCCCGAGGCGTGCAGACCCGATTGCCAGACCTCGCCCCAGCCCATCCACTCGCCCTTGGGCAGGTTCTTGACCTTCGCCATGACATAGATGGTGATCATCAGCATCGAGCCTGCCATGAGCCCCGGGATCACGCCCGCCAGAAACATCCGCCCCACGGACACATCCGTCGCCGCCGCATAGACCACCATCACGATGGAGGGCGGGATCAGGATGCCCAGCGTGCCCGCATTGGCGATGACCCCTGCGGCAAAATCCTTGGTGTAGCCCACCTGCCGCATGCCTGCGATCACGATGGAGCCGATGGCGACCACGGTCGCCGGGGACGAGCCGGACAGGGCGGCGAACAGCATGCAGGCGAACACGCCCGCAATGGCCAGGCCGCCGGGAAAATGCCCCACGATGGCGATGGAAAACCGGATGATCCGCTTGGCCACGCCGCCTGTGGACATGAAGGTCGAGGCGAGGATGAAAAACGGGATCGCCAGCAGCGTGTAATGCC
>ERZ1740067.1632-NODE-1632-length-14983-cov-29.792805_pt1 | contig 14983 bp, 9 predicted proteins | sample MGYA00581736_ERZ1740067 | MGnify/ENA primary metagenome ERZ1740067 (study PRJEB43018, sample SAMN04849236) | marine metagenome | isolation source: floating plastic debris | place: Pacific Ocean | collected 2008-08-27 | study: EMG produced TPA metagenomics... | reverse complement strand
AGCAAAGGAAAGCTATCGCTGGCTGGAAGCCCAGCGATCCGCAGAAGAGGGCTTAGATGATTCAGTGACGATGGTGCATGTGGGTGATAGGGAAGCGGATATCTTCGAATTATTTGCCCAAAGCCGTCATCGTGGCAGCGAGCTACTGGTGCGGGTGTGTCATAACCGACGCGTCAAAGAAGAACTGGGTTATTTGCTACCCACCGTTGCCCAGGCACCTGTCATAGGCAACGCCACCGTGTCCGTAGAGCGCACCCCCACTCGCTCCCCTCGTGAAGCCAAAGTGCAAGTGAGGGCAATGGCAGTGACGGTGGAGGTGCCCACTCGCTGTCAGAGCACCAGCGGTTTGACGCCTCAGGAGTTGAATATGCTGTCGGTGGAAGAAGTGGAGTCCCCTGAGGACGAAGGCAAACCGATTCACTGGATTCTTGCCACTACCTTACCCATTGAAAGTTTTGAGGACGTGTGGCGATGGGTGGAGTGGTACAGCTTTCGATGGCGCATTGAGCGATTCCATTACACCCTTAAAAGTGGCTGCAAGATTGAGCAATTGCAGTTGAGCCAGGGCGTTCGTCTGGAGAAAGCATTGGCAACCTACACGGTCGTGGCAGTTTACGTGCTGCGGATGGCGTATCTATCCCGATTGGAACCCCAGCGCTCCTGTGAAGAAGTGTTTGAGGAGTGGGAATGGCGATTATTGCGCCGTAAGTACACTCCCAAGAGCCGCTCCAAGAAACCGCCTACGTTGCATCAGGCGGTGGTGTGGGTAGCGCGTTTGGGGGGATTTTTAGCTCGCAAAGGAGATGGCGAACCTGGAGTGAAAGTGCTGTGGCGCGGGCTGCATAGCTTTCACGATTTGTGTCAGGGGGCGCAGCTGATGGCGAAAAGCTATGCCAAGTAAGGATTACGCCGACTTGTGCCTAATGGATAGCTTGATAAGAGGGGCTTTGGTTGTTGGTGTTGGTTTGGCTTTGTTGCTTGGGGGCTGTGGCGAGGCTGGTGAATCGGGCAACATTGACGATATTTCGGTGCCGCCCTCGGTGTCTGAGGCTGTGCCTTCACCGGCAGAGTCTCCCGAACCGGAAGCCACAGAGGATGAACCGAATAATGCTTCAAATGCGCCAGAGCTTGAGGTGCCAGAGGGGTGGGTGCCTTACATTGCGCCGGATAATAGTTTCGCGATCGCCTTTCCCGAGGAGCCGGAGCGGCAAACCATTCCCAATATGAACGCCAAATACGACGGGGGATCGCGGTTTTATTTTGCCCGGGCGGATTATCCCGAGCCGCCGCCCCAGCGTCCCTCCCAAAACGAGGTGCGGGACTATTTGGAGCTGGTGATGCCGGGGTTGGCGCGGGCTTTTGGGGGCGATCGCATTGACTATTGGGAAGGGCTGCGGCTAAGTGGGCACGAAGGACGGCGGATGGTATTTCGAAACGAGCGGGGCATTCAATTTGAAACTCGATTCTTTTTCGATGCGGCGCAAGGACGGTTATTTGTCGCCACATTTGGGCTAACCGATGACAACATCGCAGTGCCCGACGCCAAAGCCTTTTTCGACTCTTTTAAAATTGCCCCCTAAGGTTCAACGGGGTTTAACGGGGTTCAATGGGGCAATTTGGCAAACTCCACCCCAAGTTGTCCGCAGATACTGGGCTGAAAATGTTAAGTTTCGTATATCGCCTACCCGGTTTGTCCAGCTATGCCCGAGCTACAGTCTCCAACCCAATCCGCCGTTTTGCCTAACCAGGCTGCCCTGTCCTACTCCATTGATGATTGGAAGCGGGGCTATGAGTCCCAGCCGGGGGAGTTTGACTATTGGATTGACGATGTGGACGGGGAAATTCCGGCGGCATTGACGGGCACCCTGTTTCGCAACGGTCCGGGGCTGTTGGAAATTGGTGGTCAACCCTTTGCCCATCCCTTCGACGGCGATGGCTATATTTGCAAAATTACGTTCCAGGACGGTCACGCCCATTTCCGCAGTCGCTACGTAAAAACGGAAGGGTATTTGGCGGAACAGAAAGCTCAAAAGATTTTGTATCGAGGGGTGTTTGGCACGGAAAAAGCTGGGGGATTTTTGGCGAATATCTTCGACCTTAAGCTGAAGAATATTGCCAATACCCACATCATGCCCTGGGGCGAAAAGCTGTGGGCCCTATGGGAAGCGGCGGAACCCCATCAGCTCGATCCCGAGACTCTGGATACCCTTGGGCTGGATTTATTGGATGGAATTCTGAAACCGGGGGATGCTTTTGCGGCGCACCCGCGCATCGATCCCGGTGCGGTGACCAAGACGAATCCTAAGGGCGATCGCCGCCTGGTCAATTTCGCCGCTAAGCCGGGGCTATCCACTGCGATTACCATCTACGAATTCGACGAGTCTGGAGCGCTGGCCAACACCAATACCGTAACCGTGCCGGGGTTTGCGTTTCTCCATGATTTTGCCCTGACCCCCAACTACGCCATCTTTTTCCAAAACCCGGTGCAGTTCAATCCGTTCCCGTTTTTGTTGGGAATGCGCAGCGCTGGACAGTGCTTGAAGTTTGATCCGAAGCAGCCAACGCGGGCGATCGCCATTCCTCGTGACCCCAAAGGCGAGGTGAAAACCTTTGAGACCAATCCTTGCTTTGTATTTCACCACGCCAACGCCTTTGAGCAGAACGGCAAGCTAGTGGTGGATTCGGTGTGCTACGAGTCTTTCCCATCGGTGGATCCAGATATGGATTTTCTGGATATCGATTTTGACACCATTCCAGCCGGTGAACTGTGGCGCTATGAGCTGGATTTGGAAAGCGGCGGCGTTGACTCAAAAATCATCGAAAAGCGATGCGTGGAATTTCCCGTGGTTCACCCGGACTATGTGGGGCAGTCTCAGCGCTATGGCTATATCGCCGCTACCCATAACGCCACTGGCAATGCGCCGTTGCAAGGGGTGTTGAAGGTGGATTGGGAAACCGGCGATCGCCAGCTCCATAGTTTTGCTCCCCGTGGCTTTGGCAGCGAACCGATTTTTGTGCCGCGCCCCGATGGTACGGCGGAAGATGACGGCTGGGTGCTGGTGCTGTCCTACAACGCCGCCGGTCACCGTTCCGAGTTGGCAATCTTAGACGCCCGCGACCTCAATTCGGCTCCCATTGCCACCTTGAAATTGAAGCACCATGTTCCTTATGGGCTCCACGGCAGCTTTACCAACACCGTTTACGGTGAACAAGCTTAAGGCAACCCGTCTCGGAAAAATTTGCGCCGATAATTGACCTAGCTGCGTTATGGCGAAGGTGACTATGGGCTATTTCCGTTTCGATGTGGAGGCGATGACGGGCTATAAGCCGGGGGAACAGCCGCCGCCGGGCACGCCGATTATTAAGCTCAACACCAACGAAAATCCCTATCCGCCGTCACCTCAGGCGATCGCCGCCCTGCGAAACTACGATCCCGAACGGCTACGGCGCTATCCCGATCCCTTTGCGCGAGAATTTTGCCAGGCGGTTAGCGATGCTCTGGATGTGCCCAAGGACTGGATTATTGTGGGCAACGGCAGCGACGAGCTGTTGAATTTGATGGTGCGGGCTTGTGCGGATCGGAATCGTGCGATCGCCTACCCCACGCCCACCTATGTGCTGTACCGCACCGTAGCGGCAATGCAGCCCTGCCCCACCATCGAAATCGCTTACCCCGACCACCTAACGCTGCCCATCGACGAACTAACTGCCGCCAACGCCGCCGTTACGTTTCTGGCAACCCCCAACAGTCCTACTGGGCACCAGATTTCCCTCGATGACTTGCGGAAAATTGTGGGCGAGGTAACTGGGGTGGTGGCGATCGACGAAGCCTACGTAGACTTTGGCGAAGGTTCAGCGCTGCCGTTACTGCAAGAATTTAACAACATCATCATCCTGCGCACTCTTTCCAAGGGCTACAGCCTGGCGGGATTGCGTCTGGGGTTTGGCATTGCCCATCCTGATTTGCTGGCGGGGCTTTTTAAGGTCAAAGACAGCTACAACATCGACGGAATCGCCACCCAGGTCGGCGCAGCAGCAATGTGGGACCAGGCTTACAAAAACGAATGCTGTGACAAGGTGAAGGAGTCCCGCCAAATTCTCAGCGATAAACTTGCCAAGCTGGGATTCTCCGTACCCAAGGATCCGCGCGGCAACTTTCTGTTGGTGACCCCACCGCCAGGGAGCCTTGATGCCAGCCAACTGCAAACTGGGTTAAAGCAACGGAATATTTTGGTGCGCTACTTCGCTGAGCCGGGGCTTGATCAAAAACTGCGCATAACCGTTGGCACCGACGACCAGAACCAAAAATTAATTGATACGCTGGGCGATTTGCTTTGGGCGAAGGGTAGTGCTGCGACGTCGTCACTATAGCCTCGGTGAGTTGAGGAGTTTCAATAAATTGCCGCCCACAGCCACGGCAGCGATAATTCTGTTTAGAGCCCCAGAAGCCATTTTTTGAAAGGGCGGTGGACTGACAGCGAGGGCATTGCATAGGTCGGGAGAGTTTGGATTCGACGGCTGATCACTTCCCATCATCTCTCAATCTTGCAACGCCAATTAAAGCGACGAGATTGAATCAGCTGATACAGAATCCCAGTAATAACACACGAAATCCAGTAGACGGATGCGGATCTTGTGCTTTAAATAACAATCATTGTGGGATCGACAATTTGTTTATTTCTCAGCTCTTGCCTGCCGACAATCAAGAGCCTTAGCCCCTGCGCCGGTAAATACGCAGTGCGTTTCAAGAAAAATTGAACCTTATTTAAGGGATCTACAAAGACTTCTTAAAACACCCCTGGGATGAATGCTATGTCATGGGTTATTCATCACTGCGTAGATTTACGGGGGTTTACACCTTAACATTGTCACAGCTAATGTAATTGCATAAAGGGTTCTGCGATGGTGAGTGCATCTTTTCATCATCGTTTGTGTTGGGGTGCATCATGCGAATCAGGGAAAGTACGCAAGGAATAACGTATGAATCTACTCAATCGTCAGGTGGGATCTGCTCAATCTAGACAGGCAGCCCATCTTCAACAGGGGCATTTTGATGCTCTTGGAGAGTCGTGGCTAGCTCTTATGGTGGGAAATTCCCGGTGGCACTGGGGACAGTTTTTAGGATCCACCCTGCAGCACCAGTGGGATGTGCCTGAGTCCATTGGATTTACCAGTATGCCCACGGATTTTAATGGGGCTGTGGTAGCAGCATCGGTGGTGCCTAACGCAGTGGAATTGCTGAGCAGTAGCGTGCGGCTGGCCCGTCCAGTGCGATCGCTAACCTTAGATGATGTGCCGCTGCAGAATATGTATCCCACTCTGGGCATTGACCGGGCGCTGGGGGTATATGGGGCGGGTGTAACCTACGGTTTTCCGACAATCGCTATCGATGCAGGCACGGCGTTGACCATTACTGTGGCCAATGGCGATCGCGAATTATCCGGTGGTGCAATTATGCCGGGCTTCGGGCTACAGCTACGAATGCTATCGGAGCAAACAGCTGGATTGCCCCCGGTCACGGTACCGTCAGGCGCACTACCCGAGCGCTTTGCTCGTGGAACCGCTGACGCTATTCGCAGCGGGGTGGGTTACACCTTGGCGGCAGGTATTCGAGAATTTGTGTCGTCGTGGCGCTCCGTTTATTCCAACACCAGCGTGGTACTGACCGGCGGTGACAGCGTGGCCCTGTGGCGGCATTTAAATTTAATTGCGCCAGACTTGGCAGGCTGTATGGAATGTGACCCCAATGTTATCTTCTGGGGCATGCGAGCAGTTATGGAGCGCCAGTAAACGGTACACACATTGGAAGAACCAGCGGCATGAAGGCGTAGCATTATTAACGCCTTCACCACTCTTGCATCACTTTTTCCATATTTCGAAGCGCTGAGTGTCAGTTTTTAGGACCGGGGTTGTTCCGCACAATTTTACTCCCCACAACGGAGAAAGGCGTCCGCCCCCTTCGCTTCCTCTCTTCTCAGAAGCATGAAAGTCAATGAGAACTAAACGAAGTCGAAGGGTGGAGTTAGAACTTTGATTGAGCCATTGACAATGCAGGCATCCGCTAGGGGCTGTCATCAAACAGCGATTGATGACAGCAAAACCAATCCTCCGTCCGGAAGCCGAACCACAGTCATTCAACAGCCCACTTTCAAAACCACAAACTTAAGGGGCTGAGTGCCCCCATAGGATTGAAGCAATAGGGGTTAGTTTTATAAAACCGTGGCGCTGAGGCGATCGCCCCCTGCAAAACGTCTACAGACGCACCGTATAAGCATCCCGGATACCCGGCACCTTCATAATTTCCTCCTGCAAACCGTCCGGCAACGGGTCATCAATACTCAGCACCATCACCGCGTCACCCCGCACAATCTTGCGACCCACCTGCATACTGGCAATATTGACGTTGAAGCTACCGAGCAACGAGCCAATTTTACCGATAATGCCCGGCATATCCCGGTGCAGGGTCAGCAGCATATAGCGGGTGGGGGTAACGTTAATGGGAAACTCATCGATGCTGATGATATGCGTCTTTCCGTCGCTAAGCACCGCCCCCGTGGCCGAGTGGTCTCCTTCCGCGCCGTGGGCTGACAGGAATAGGGAACCGGTGTAGTCCCGCTCTGCTTCATCGCGGGTTTCAATTACCCGAATGCCCCGCTCCTTTGCTTCGATGGAAGCGTTAACGTAATTCACCCGCTCCCGCAGCGCCTGGGATAGTAGCCCCTTGAGAGACGCGATGGTGATGGGCTTGCTATCCTTGGTAGCCAGCTCCCCTTGAAGGCGAATGGTGAGGGAGTCGATGCGCCCACCTGCTAACTGGCTCACCAAATTGCCCAAGGTTTCCGCCAGGGTCATATAGGGGCGCAACTGCTCCAGCACATCGGGATAGAGTCCGGGGATATTCACCGCCGATCGCGCCGGCAGCCCCAACAGCACATCGCGGATTTGTTCCGCCACATCGATCGCCACATTAACTTGCGCCTCTTCGGTGGATGCTCCCAGATGGGGCGTTAGTATGATTTCCCGATCCAAAGTGCGCAGGGGCGAGTCCGCAGCCAAAGGCTCACTGTCGTACACATCCAGGGCAGCGCCAGCGATTTTCTTTTCTTTCAACGCTTCATAAAGGGCTGCCTCGTCGATAATGCCGCCGCGAGCGCAGTTAACCAGCCTTGCTGTGGGCTTCATCCGCTCAAAAGCTGCCGCATCAATTAAGTTTGTTGTTTCCGGCGTTTTGGGCATATGGAGGGTAATGAAGTCCGCCTCCGCCAGCAGCCGATCTAAGTCCACCAGCTTGCAGCCCATTTGCTCGGCCCGGTCAGCAGAAATAAACGGGTCGTACGCCAGCAGGGTCATCCCCAAAGCTTTGGCGCCGTTGGCCACGTGGGAGCCGATTTTGCCCAGCCCCACAATGCCGAGAGTTTTCTTGTAAACTTCAACACCGGTATATTTCTTGCGATCCCAGCCCCCAGCTTTCATGGTGGTATTTGCTTGGGGAATATGACGAGACACAGCAAACATCATGGCGATCGCATGTTCTGCCGCCGCAATAGTGTTGCCCTCGGGGGAATTCACCACCACCACCCCTTGGCGAGTGGCAGCAGGCACGTCGACATTATCCACACCAACCCCTGCGCGCCCAATAATTTTCAAGCTGGACGCCGCTTCAATCACGCTTTCAGTGACCTGGGTGCCCGAGCGAATCATTAGGGCATCGTAGTCGGCAATAATTTTTACCAACTCCTCCGGCGACAGTCCTGTTTGCACGTCCACCTGCGCAACTTGGGACAAAATATCAATCCCGGCTTGGTCAATGGGATCGGAAACAAGAACCTTGGGCATGGCGTCCTGGGCATAAACAATTTAATTCGGTCTGACCCTCGGTCTAATTCTGTCTAAAACGTTATAAACCTTTCGGTAGACCCCAACCGGCTCTGATTCTACTATTGTCTGGCAATTTTCTTATGTAAAAATATCGCGCCGTATATAACGGCACCGTACACAACTTCAAACCATAATCTATAAAAGCGCCCAGGCAATGTCTGAACGCTTTTATGGATTCTTTTATGGATTATGGATGCTGTGGTCATTGAATCTCTAAATTTGAGATCCATAGGGGATTCGCCCTCCGACACTTTCTATGGCGAAAGACACGTGCTCTTCACAATGCAAAGCGTCTAAAGTTAGAGGCTGACATCAACCAAAGCCCTAATCCCAATTCCTAAACAAGAAATAGAAAATATATTGCACCTACAGCAGCGCCGAATTTTAAGGGGCACTAACATTTCTAAACTGTGGAGAATTGGCATAAGTCAATAGTCGTAAGGGGTTTATCCCACAGTTTTTTATCCTCAAAGGACGTGGCATCAATAATCTCCATTGCATAAGGCTTCTGGAGATTATTGATGCCACGTCCTAATGGCGACGCGCCTGAGTCGGCGTTATTAGACAGCGTTACGACGCTTTAGCCCTGCCGTTACCAAGCTGCCGCCGAGGATAGACAGCCCCAGTAAAGACGCGGGTTCTGGCACCGGAGTGACCCGAGCAAACTGGCCAGATCCGTCGTTAGGCTCTACCGGCTCACCGTTCGGCGGCAGGTATGCTGCTCCAACCCTGCCAGTGGCAATCAACTGTGCCGTGGTGCGGGTGGGGAAAGAAACATCCTCATGGCTTGAAAAGCCGATGGGGAAGCCGAATTCGTCAGCCCAGTCGTCAATATGCAGGTGAGGCGTGCTGCTGCGAGGTGGCTTGGACCAAAAGCTAAGCCCCGCTGCCTGGCTTGGATCGTTGCCGCTTTCACGATCAAAGTTTGGAGCACCTAAATTAAGTCCGGTGGACTCGTTGTAACTTCCCGTTTGCAGCAGGGTTTGGGTGTTGGTGTCGAAGTTAAAGTTGACGCCTGGATCAAGATGATTGTTGACGTAGGACTTCAATAAGGTGCCATCGGGAGCGAAGAAGAAAATGTTGAGGAAGTCCAAGTCGTCGGTTCTGACAATGCCGTCGGTGTAGCTTTGGGTCTCGTCGTAGCCGAAGGATCCTTCGACGCTGAACCCGGCGATCTGCCCGCTCCAGTCGAAGTCAAACTCAATGGCTACGGCACGGACAGGGGCGGCTAGGGTTAGGGCTAGGCCGACAAAGAACGCTTTTTTGAAGGTAGAAAACATCGATCAAAAATTTTTAAGTAAGAGGACATCGTTTGAATCATCGAAACTAGAGTGAACACTTTTGCCCTGCTTGAAGCTGTGGGCTTTCCGCCCAGGAGAAATCGTGGGTTGTAACCGGACGTGGCGGACAAACAGGTACGTTCAGTGGACTGTGGAGACCACTGGGGAGAAACTCTCACCTGCGCTGAGCTTAATGCATCTATCTTGCAATAGACAAGGGCGTTTTAGGATTGTGGCGCTGGGCGATCGCGCAAGCCAGAAGCAAGGAAAATATGTCGCGAACTCCTGTATTTGCCGTATTTACTGGAATAGAGCGCTTTTCAAAACACAGGGATTTGTGGAAAGAGTAAGAGATACATCCCTTGATGAAGTCAGAATGCGAGGCGAAAGCGGGACAACTATTGAAAATAGGAGTCAACTGCAAAGGAGCTTTGGCGGCGCTCCTATGAAGCTTGGGATTTCTGACTCGACGATCGCAGGGGGATTTCCACAAAAAACGCTGACCCTTCTTCCGGTGCAGATTCACACCAAATTCGTCCCTGATGATTTTCCACCACAATTTGATAGGCGATCGCCAGCCCTAGCCCTGTTCCCTGTCCCACGGGCTTAGTGGTGAAAAAAGGATCAAACAGTTGATCGCGCACTGCCTTTGGAATCCCCGTTCCATTGTCACGAATGCACACTTGCACCTTGGGATATGGCACCACCGCTGCGTTGGTTGCTAATCGAGGCGCTCCAGGGTCGGGATCTTGATCCGAGATCTCCTCCGGTGCTTGGTTGGGACTCTGCTCCGGCGCTTGGTTGAGTAATTGGGTGGCGATCGCAATTTCCCCCGTCCAATCAGGGTTGCGCCCGTACCTACGACGCTCCGCCAGATAGTGATCCTCCAGAGCATCAACGGCATTGCTCAGAATATTCATAAACACCTGATTAAGCTGTCCGCCATGGCACGGCACCGCGGGCAGCTGGGCATAATCTCGCACCACCGTAACGCCGCAGAATTTTGGCGTTGCTTTTAAACGATGCTGCAAAATCATCAGAGAATCGTCCAGCCCCTCGTGCAGATCCATCGGCGTCATCCCAGCTCGGTCGAAGCGAGCAAAGTTTTTAAGGGACAGCACAATTTGGCGAATGCGCTCAGCGCCAATTTGCATAGAGTTCAGCAGCTTGGCAAAATCCTTGCGCAAGAAGTTCACGTCCAGATGGTCGTAAATTTCCTGTACCGCCGCTGGCGTCTCTGGGTAGGATTCCTGGTAGGCGTCCACCACCTCTGACAGCTCCTGAAGATACTGGCTGGCGTAGGTTAAGTTGCCATGGATAAACGCCACCGGATTATTCACCTCGTGGGCGATCCCCGCCACCATTTGCCCCAGACCAGACATTTTTTCCGCCTGAATCAGGTGGGTTTGGGTGGATTTAAGGTTTTTCAGCGCCTGAGCTAATTCTCCCGCCCGCTCCTCTGCCTGACGCGCCGCGCCCTTCGCCTGGGCATAAAGCGCTGCCTGATCCAATGCCGTGGCCACCTGATCGCCGATGCCTCGAAGCAGTTCCAAGTCGGTGCCGGGCCAGGGACGATTGTCCCCCAGTTGGGCACATACCAAGGCTGCACAGTTCTTGCTCTCCCGCCCCTGAACACAAGCGATCGCCACCGACGTTAGCCCCAGTTTCTTCATCAGGGGATCCAAAATTGGCGGCGATGCTTCCCCATAACCGTCGTAATTCAAAATGCCGAAGTGCAGCAGCGCTGGCCATAGTGCCGCCAAGGGACCACTGAGCAGATCAACGGCAGGGGTAGGAATCCCGGGGTGCAAGGTGGTGGCTGCGGTTTCGGTCCAGTAGGAAGTTTCCTGGGGACGTTCAAAGGACTGGATAGGTTGGGGATGGTAGTGCCAAACGCCACAGTAGTCCACCGTTAGGAGCGATCGCACCTCCTTAACGGTGGTATCGAGCACAGCCCCCACATCCAAAGAACTGCGAATTTCCCCCGCTAATTGCAACAGCAACGTTTCCCGGCGGGATAGCAGTGCCTGTCGAGCGCGATCGCGGTCAATGGCCACCGCAAAGGCATGGGTCATCCACGCCAGCACATTACGTTCCACCGCCATTAGCCGCTGCCCGGTCATCACCACCAGCACCCCCACCAGGGCATCTTCCGACACCAGGGGATAGCCCGCGAAAGCAGCAATACCTTCGCGACGGAACCAGTCCCGCTCCACCGCTGGAATGTCGTCCACCTGGTGGGTCACCTGACTTGTGCGTCGTCGGGCCAGCTGCCCCACCACCCCGATGCCTATGGGAATACGCCCGGGGAAATCCACCGTAAAACTATGCTGCCCCGCTGAGGCGCACATATTTAAAAGCTGAGTGTTGGGGTCATATTGCCAAATGCGCACAAACCGTGCCGGTAGATATTGGGCCACCTTTTGGCAGCAAGTTTCAAGCACCTTTGTCAAGGTGCCCCCCTCCGCCAAGGTGCGACCAATTTCCGCCTCCAGCTCCGCCAGGCGCGATCGCTCCATCAGCGCCCGTTCCGTTTGCTCCCGCTCTCGAATGTCATAGCAATTCACCACCATCCCCTGCACCGTCTCATCGTCAAGGAGCGCAGTAACAGTGGCATTAAACATGCACCAACTGCCGTCGGCGTGACGAACCCGATAGCCCGATAAATAAGCTGGCATGCTTGGGGTGGCGATCGCCTGAGCCATCACCTGTTGCACCGCCGGACGATCCACCGGATGCACATACTCGTCAGCGGACAGCCCTCGCACATCCTCCAAGGAATAGCCCAACACCCACTGACAGGCGGGATTAACGTAGCGAAAGTTTCCCGCCATATCCAAAATGACAACCACGTCCACCGCCCGATTTTCAGGCGAGTCCTCGTGAGCGGACACCACTGCATCTGACATAGCCCTATCTGACATCGTCATAGGGGACTCCGGCGCCGCAGATACCGTTGCCTCTGACTGAGCGGCTTGATCACCAGAAGAGGCGGATTCTGAACCCGGTTGAAAAATTTGTAGGTCGGCTTGCTCCTTGCCCGTAAGTTCCATTGCAGTTCCCTACGCTGATACACCCTGCGCTTAGATGATCTTTCCTAATAACCTCGCCTTTAACACCAGCCTTTGAAACTAATTTTCAAAAAACCAGTTTGCAAAAAACTAGCTTGCAGAAATAACCTCGCAAAAACTAATTGGCAAAAAGCAGTAGAACTTACCAAGCAAAAATCGTTAGCGCTTTGTTTTACCAGTTTCTGTCACAGGAGCTCCAGGTTCAATAGCTTCTACAACAACTTTGAGACGTAACCGAAAAGAAAGAGAGAAAATCCCCCCTTAAAAAAAAGGAAATCTGGGAAATCTTCTCTCCTAAATTCCCCTTGGATATTTTTTTCTGGGCACCTCTTACGCTCTGAATCGCAACCAAAATTAACCGCAGTCAAAAAAACTCTTTCACCACTCAAAAGTCACTGAAAGCCCTCATCCCCCAGCCCCCCTGCGACTACGCCCAGGACATGCTTCTTCCCGAGGAGAAGGGAAACAGGAATAGCGAAAAAACGGACTTTCCTGAAGTTCCTCTCCCCGGAGAGAGGGATTTAGGGTGAGGGTGGGGAGTTATGCAAACGGTCTATTGGATTCCTAACCCAGTGACCATAAGAAGCTGACCTGAATATTTGAGGCCAAGGGCGTGTATCTCCCGCAACGTGAAATTTTTCGGGGCACACACCCTAACTTCGCAACCTAGCCCTGCAAACGGGTCGGCAGGCAGTCACCCCGGAGCAAGTCCTCCGTTGTTTCCCGACGCAAAATGACGTTGGCTTCACCATCATTTACCAATATCGCGGCTGGACGAGGCACCCGGTTGTAGTTGGACGCCATACTGGCGTTGTAAGCCCCCGTTGCTAACACCACCAGCACGTCGTCTGTTTCCAGAGGTGGCAGCTTGGCGTCGGGAATCACCACATCCCCCGACTCACAGTGTTTTCCGGCCACGGTTACGGTTTCGGAGAATGTGGCCGACATACGATTAGCCACCACCGACCGGTACAGAGACTGGTAGGTGATGGGACGGGGGTTGTCGGACATGCCGCCGTCTACGGATATGTAATTGCGAATGCCAGGCACGGTCTTTTTGCTGCCCACTTTGTATGCCGTGACGCAGGAGGAGCCCACCAGCGATCGCCCCGGCTCGCAAATCAACTTGGGCAGCGCCACCTGATATTTCTCGCAGGCAGCGGTTACGCTACGGGTCACCACCTCAATCCACTCGTGAATGCTCGGGGGATCGTCCTGCTCGGTGTAACGAATGCCTAAGCCGCCGCCCACATTTAGCTCCGCCACGGGCAGCCCGCGATCCTGAGCCTTCTTAAACCAGGACACCAGCACGTCCCCTAGATCGCCATGGGGCTGTAGCTCAAAAATTTGCGATCCAATATGGGCGTGAATGCCAATCACCGAAATGCAGTCCTGCTGGGTCACAAAATCGAACACCTCTTCCACCTGGGTGGGGTCGAACCCAAACTTGCTGTCAATATGCCCGGTGCGAATGTACTCGTGGGTGTGGCACTCGATGCCCGGCGTTAGGCGCAACATAACCCGCACGGGACTGGCAGGCTTTAGTCCCACCAAGTTATGCAAATCAAACCAGTTGTCCGCAATAATGGTGCAGCCTTTTTCCACCGCCAGAGCCAGCTCCTCCACGGACTTGTTGTTGCCGTGCAGGTAGATTTTCTCGCTGGGCACTCCCGCCTGAAGCGCCGTATGGAGCTCGCCCCCAGACACCACGTCCATGCCAATGCCTTCCGAATGGGCGATCGCGCAAATAGCGGTACAGCTCCACGCCTTGGAGGCGTAAATCACCAAGCTTTCGCCGCCGTAAAGATTGCTAAGGGCGTTGCGGTATTGCTGACAGGTTTTCCGCAAATTTTGCTCGTCCAAAATGTAGAGGGGCGAGCCAAATTTTTTCACCAGTTCCGGCACATCACAGCCGCCAATTTCCAATGTATCGCGATCGCTCACCTTGGCATTTAGGGGCATTAAAAACTGGTTCGGCGACGCATCATCAGCTCGGGCGCTGGCGTCAGGCAAATACTGCAAGCTGGAAGTTTGGCGGGAAACATCCTTGTCTAAGGTCGGTGTAGCCATTGATCGTTCAGTAATTCAGTTTAGTTAGTGGTACGTTTGCTTGCGGGAAATGGTGCGTTGGTAATGCGTGGAACTTTAAAAGGTAAAAGCGCTTTGTAGGGAAAGTTCAGCAAAACGGCAAAATTAGCAACCCAAAATTAGCAAAGAAGTATTATCGCACGACCGTATCGGGTATATCTGTTTTCCCTCGGCATGGGGCAGGGGATTTATTTTGGGTAGCGATCGCTACGATCAGCTCTTAAAGGACGTCGAAATAGATACACTTTTCAAGGAGAAAAAACGATAGCTTAAAAAGTACGATCAAGCAGACTTTAGAGACAGCCAGCAATAGCCGAGTATCCCTTTGAACAGAGTTCTAGCGCTTATTTAGGCGGACAGACTATGAATATTGGCAAGCGGAATTTATTCAATCAAAATAGCAATCTCAACAATTAGAATTCTGAAAGAAGTCGGAGAAGAAAAGGTCCGACGGCACAAGTCTTCCCAGTTTTTACAGTCTTTGGAAAGCCCTTAGAAATATTTGAGTTTGGGATTTAAATCCCAACGAATTTTTGCGTCAAAGAAATCAACGTAACCGCTTTTATTTGAGGAGATTACGATGAAAAGCGACTACAACGTGCGTCAAACCACCCTTATAGCAGCGACGGAGTGAGTTAAGACATACTGAAGAAAGCTGTTTTCTTC
>ERZ1740067.1631-NODE-1631-length-14994-cov-6.109311_pt1 | contig 14994 bp, 14 predicted proteins | sample MGYA00581736_ERZ1740067 | MGnify/ENA primary metagenome ERZ1740067 (study PRJEB43018, sample SAMN04849236) | marine metagenome | isolation source: floating plastic debris | place: Pacific Ocean | collected 2008-08-27 | study: EMG produced TPA metagenomics... | reverse complement strand
ACCTCAGCGCCTCTGGTTCTCACGGCTGCAAATGATCTTCTGGTGCGCATTGACCGACTGCTTGGAGAGAATGAAGGCCAGTTGTCGGCTACGGTGCGTGATGTTGAAACTGTGTCGGGCACCATCGCAGCCAATCATGATGAGATCGATGAGATCCTCAAAAATCTCGCCAAAGCCTCTGAGCAGATTGCCGAGATCACGGAAAAGATGAACGGGGCGGTTGGTGAGATCGAAGTCGCCGCGGGTTCCTATGGGGCGCTTGCTGAAGAAGCGCGGGGGCTGGTTGCGGAAACGCGCCCTGCGCTTGAACAGATTTCCAACAGCAGTGTTCCTGAAGTTGACCGATTGCTGCGGGACACGCGCCGTATGATCGGATCTGTCGATCGGCTGGTCGTGGAACTTGAACGCAATCCGACGGAGTTTCTGCTCGGAAGCGAGCCAGCGGAGTATGGCAATTGATCACTTTGAGACCCGGCACGATGCGCGCCCTCTGCAAACTGTGCGCGGTGGGATTTTTTGCAACGGCGTTGGCGGGGTGTTCGACTATTCTGCCGGGGGGCGATACGGCCAATACGCTCTATGGCCTGCAGGCACCAAATGCTGACGGCATGCCCATCAGCAGTGCCGGCTGGCAGCTGATGGTGGAAGAGCCTGTGGCAGAACGGGCGTTGGATACGGACCGGATTGCGATCTACACAGGGCCGCATGCGCTTCAGTATTTTACCGGTGCGCGCTGGACCGACCGGGCGCCGCGCATGCTGCAGGACCTGATCGTTGAAACGTTTGAGAATGCTGGACTGCAGATGTCGGCCTCGCGCCAGGCCGTTGCGGTGCGTCCCAATGTGGCGCTCATCAGTGATCTTCGGGATTTTGAAGCGCGGGTCACGTCTACGGGTGAAGACGCTGCTGCGCCGGAAGTTGTTGTGCGGCTCAGCGCAAAGGTCATCTGGCTGGACGGGCGCAAAGTACTGGACGGACGAACCTTTGAAGCGCGTCACATGGCGGTTTCAGACAGTGTGGCCGATGTCGTGGTTGCCATGAATGTGGCGACACAGAGCGTTGTGAGGGACATTGTGTCCTGGGCAGCTGCAACCAGCAATCAATCGGTACCGGCCGGCTAGCTGATGCGGCCTGTGGCCTCCGCCAGCAGGGCATAGACCTTGCCAGTGTCGGATGACATGTAGGTCTCAGCCAGCAGACCATCCGGGTTCTTGTCCGCAGCATCGCTCAGCAGCGCTTCAAACTGTGCCATGTAGCGGTCTGCGTCTCCGCGGAATTCAGCATTGCTCTGGTAGCGTTCAGCGATCTTCGCGTGCGGCTCCTTGCCTTTAAGGCTTGCAAGCCGGCGCGTGAAGACATTGCGCTCACCTTCGCGGTATCGCTTCCACAAATCCATTTGCGGTTCTTCTTCAAGCGCGCGGTCGATGTCGATGGACAGGGACTGCAACGTTTCGATGATGTGGTGCGCCGCGCGCGGTACGTTCGTGGTGCGATCCTCCCGGGCGCGGGCGGCTGAGAGGACATCACCCAGGCGCCATTGTGGCGTCTCTTCAGTCCTGGCTGGTGTGGCCTCTACTGACGGTGTTGATGTGAATGTGGCGGGAGAGGGGGTTGCCGTGGGATCAGCAGGCGGCCAGGAGCCGGAGACCGGGCCGGGGCCCATTCGTTCAAGTGCGTCTGCCACAGACTCTGCCACCGCAGCGATGGCGCCAATCTGTTCGCCCATGACGGCCCGCAGACGGTCTGCCTGGGCGGCAGCTTCATCCGGCAGCTGCTCGATGCGGTTACCCAGTTCGTCGCCGGCATTGGCCATGTCCTTGGCGGCGGATTGAGCCGTCGCGCCAATGTTATTGAGCACAGCCTGCAGACGCTCGCCGCTCGCATCGACGTTTTTGGTTGAGAAGTCGATCGCTTGTGACAGATGGTCTGTTGCTTCAGCCATGCGCGCCTGCATATCGCCGGTGCGGCTTTCCATCAGGCCAGTGGTCTGTTCGATCTGGCTCGCCGCGTCACGGGCGGCTGCGGTTAGTTTTTCAGCTTCGCGGGTGACGCGGGGCCCCAGACCCATGGCCTTTGAGTCTGCTGTGTCCAGTGCGTCACTGATGACGTCCGCGTGGCCCGCGATTGCGCCTTCGATCTTGGCGGCGCGCTCGCGCAGATCCTCGGCCAGAGCGTCCAGCGTCTCGCGCTGTTCGGCAAAGGCGCGAACGGCGCGCTCATTGTCGTCAGCCAGCGTTCGTGTGGTTTGTGTGATTGCGGTGCCCTGGTCAGCAAAACTCACGGCAAGGTCTCCGGCGCGGGCGACCGCATGTTCCGCAGTGGCATCCAGACGGTCCGCCTGTGCTTCTACATTCTCGCGGACGGCCTTGGCAGATCGCGCGACTGCTTCGAGGGTCTTGGATAGATAGTCGCTGGCGCGCCCGATACCGGCCTGTGCTTCGGTCATCTGGTCAGCGGCGCGCCCTGTCACGCCGGACACGAGTTCGACCTGGGCACGGGTTGCGTCGACGACACTGGCGGATTCCTGCTCAAGAGCCTTGCCTGTTTCAACCAGGGCCTTGCGCTCGGTCCCGATCAGGTCCCGCAAGGTGCGGGCGCGCATCTCTGCGCGGGCGCTGGCAGCTTCCAGGCCGTTCAATTCGCCATTGATGGATTTACGCAGATCAGCAGCGCGTGCCTCAGCCTGCTTCAACGCCTGCTCCATGCGCCGCATTTCGCTTGAAACGGCGTGGCCGACGCTTGCGGTTGCCGCCGCTGACGCGTCCGCCGGTGTGAGCAACGCCCGCGAGGCTTCTGCCATATGGTCCGCACTGGCACGCATCTGTGCGCCCCACCAGATGATGCTTGCAAATCCCCAGATGATGGCAAGGGGGGCGAACAGGGCTGCGGCCAGGAGCGCAACACTTACGGGCGGCAGCGTGAGTAGGCCTGCGGGACCATAGTAGCCGATGGCATAGGCGAACATGATGCCGGTCCAAAACGCGCTGGCGATGGCGCCGAGATAAAGCGGCGTAGGTGATGCCTTGCGGGGCCCACGCATTTTGGGGGGGCTCGTCCGCTGCCGTGTCGGTGCGTCAGGCACAATGCGGCGCTCGAACAGTTCTTCGTCCTCGTCAGGCGCCTTGCGGGCCGAGGTGGACGCTGCAGGTGACGGTGGTGTCTTTGCCTTTACCGGTGCCTTGGCAGGGCTGTCTGCACCTCCCGGTTGGGTCCGTGGGGCGTCCTCAAAGTCACTCACCGTCGGGCGTAATTCGGCCGCCACTGATGGCTCTATGGCATTTTGACCCGATTCCAGGGGGCGAGTGAGGGGACGTGTGAGTGTAGGGCGCTTCAGAGGGCGGTCCGGCAAAGGTCCGTTCCTTCGATTTTGGGGGTTTTAGGATGCAGGCACGGTAACCATTTGTTTACTCTAACGTGGCTGTGCGAATGCTGCCAGTATCCGTGCAGGATCATGGACAGCGTCGTGACTTGGGATGAAACCCGGAAAAGGCGGCACGAAGCCCGCCAGATTGGGAGCGCCACCCATCGTGTGGCGAGACGGGGCACAACATGATTGCAGATCCAACGCTAAACCTGGTGGCCGCGTGTGCGTGCTTCCTGGGTATTCACATTTTCATTTCCGGAACGCGCCTGCGTGACGTGATCGTCGGCAGAATTGGTGAGGGGCCGTATATGGGCCTTTTCTCATTGCTGTCGCTGGGCGCGATCGTCTGGATGGCGATGGGTTACAACCGAGCGAGTGACGAGACCTTTACGCTGCTGTGGATTGTCGAACCCTGGTGGCAGCATGCCGCCATGACCGCCATTTTGTTGGCCGCCATTCTTGTGGTGCTGGGCAACGTGACCAAGAGCCCCACAGCCGCCGGTAGCGGCGATCTTGTAGATGATCCGGATGCGGCCAAAGGCATTTTGCGCGTGACGCGGCATCCCTTCCTGTGGGGTGTTCAATTGTGGGCGCTGGCGCATGTCGCCATGAACGGGGACCTGTCCTCGGTTCTTTTCTTTGGCACGTTTGCCGTGCTTGCGCTGATTGGGCCGCCGACAATTGACGCCAAACGGGCGCGGGCGCTCGGGGAGCGCTGGGATGGATATGCAGCGAGGACATCCAATGTGCCTTTCGGGGCTATTCTGACGGGGCGTAACTCGCTGAAGCTTGGTGAGATTGGTGTCGTCTGGCCCGCGGTCGGCATCGCGCTCTACTTTGCGCTGGTCTACGCGCATGAGTGGCTGTTCAGCGTCAGCGCGTTACCGGTTCGTTAGGCATAAGCTAACAGGCGGCGCACTTTTGGGTGCATCCGCGTGCATTGCGGCGGCGGGCTTAACATTTCCTACGCTCTTTGTTTGTAGGCTTTCCGTGCTGTAACGATTCGGAAGGACACCATCATGCAGCCCGCGACTGCGCAAACATCTGATTCCCGTACCGCTGGCCCAGAAGGCCCGGCAGGTGCGGATAGCCGGCCCATTGATCTGGTGCATCTCTCCAAATTCACTATGGGGCGCCGGGACCTTGAAGCAGAAATTCTGGGCCTCTTCCGTCAGCAGCTCTCTGTCAGCCTGGACAAACTTGCCGCTGCCGCCGACAAGGCGGGAGACGACAAGGCCTGGAAGGAAGCAGCGCATACGCTTAAAGGGTCAGCGCGCGGTGTTGGGGCATGGGCCCTTGCCGATGCAACGGCTGACGCGGAGCTCCTGACATCCGGTGCTGAGCGTCTTGCGGTCATTCCCAGCCTTGACGCGCTGGTGGTTGCGGCCACCAGTTTCATCGACGAACTGCTGGAAGACTGGCAGAGCTAGCGCGCGCCAGTCAGCCTAGTGCGCCGCGAATGAGTTTGCGAAGCTCGTCCGGGAACGCCTTTTTTGTTTCGGTAAGCGTCTTCTTTCCGAATATCTGCAGCAATGTGGGTTGGGAGAGGCTGAAGTAATTTACTGCTCCCAGCAGTTGGTACACGACCGCGAGCAACTCACCGTCGGAGCGTGAGTGGTGGCCCGGCACCTGTCGTGCCATGTCGATCAGTTTTTCCAGAAATGGCTTCAGGTACCAGCTGCGCGCCTGTTCCGCCCGACTGACGTTGTCCAACAGTTCTCGCATGATGACCCGGGCGCCCAAGGTGGCCTCGGGCCCGGGGCCATACAGCGCGACTATGGTCTCTTCGAGATGGTGTTCAGGCGGCGACGGTCGGGTCTGAAGCGCCTCCATCTGCTCCAGCATCTGGTCATTGATCAACTGAAGCACGTCTCCGTAGAGCTTCTCCTTGGTGCCGAAGTGGTGCAGGAGTGCTTGCTTAGTCAAGCCAAGTTCCCGCGAAATCTCGGCGATACTGGCGCCGTAAAACCCTCGCTCCGCGAACAGAGTAAGCGCTGCCTGCAACAGATCCGGTCTGGTTGTGGTGCTCATTGGATCAGATTCCCCGCATCGCCTGTTGACTCCTTACCGATCGGTAGGTAAATGCTTACCGAGTGGTAAGTAGCAGTCTACGTTTTGACATCAATAGCATCGTGGAGGAACCCCATGTCGACAGAAACCGTCCTTTTGGAGAAGGCTGATGGCGTTGCAAAGATCACGCTCAATCGTCCGGAGAAATACAACACGCTGCGGTATCACCTGATTGAGGCGCTGAATGCCGCGCTTGCAGATGCCAATCATGATGACGCCATCAAGGTCATTGTGTTGCAGGGCGCCGGCGACAGCTTTTGTGGCGGGTTTGATTTCTCAAACGGCCTTGAGCATTTCGGGAACATCACGGAAGACAACTATGACCCGGGGATGGATGTCATGGCTGTTACCAGCCAGTACAACTCCTACATTCCAACCTTCATGGGCCTTTGGCGCGGTGGCAAGCCGACCATCGCCAAGGTTCACGGGTATTGTGTCGGTGGCGGGTCGGAGCTGGCCCTGTGCGCGGACATTGTCGTGGCGTCGGATGATGCCCGCATCGGCACGCCCTATTCGCGCGTGTGGGGCTGTCACCTGACGGGCATGTGGGTGTATCGGCTGGGGCTTGCCAAGGCCAAGTACTATGCACTGACGGGCGAGTGGGTCAGCGGCAAGGAAGCAGCCGACATTGAGCTTATCAATTTCTCGGTGCCGCTTGAGGACCTTGATGCTGAGGTGGACCGGATCACCGACAAGCTCACCCAGATCCCGCTGACACAGCTTGTGTCCATGAAACTCGTGGTCAATCAGGCGTATGACAATATGGGGCTGCAAAGCACCCAGACGCTTGGCCCCATTCTTGACGGCATCATGCGCAACACGCCGGAAGGACGGCAGTTTGTGCGTGATGCGGCGAGCGGTGGCGTCAAGTCCGCTGTCGTCAAGCGGGACGGACCTTTCGGCGACTACAGCCAGGGCAGGCCTGAGGACCATCCGCGCAAGAAGTCGGAGCTGGGCCTCGCCTAACCCTTGGACACACGCTAGCCTCCTCCCAATCATAATCGACAGCATCATATTGGGAGGAGAGTGGCATGGCGGACGCATCATCGCGGGTGGACGGGCTCAGGCGGGAGGATCTTCCGGAGCTTGAAGGCATGTTCCAACTGATAGAAGGGGCGATGGGCTTTCTGCCCAACTCGATGCTGATCATGGCGCGCAAGCCGGGGCTGGTGGAGGCCTTTGCGGGCCTGGGTCTGGCTGTTCAGGGGCCGTCGGCTCTGCCGGACGAGGTCAAGCGAATGGTGGCGTTCATGGCCAGCCGCGCCGCTGGCTGCGTTTACTGCCAGACCCATACGCATCACCAGGCGGCCAATGCGGGGATTGGCGCGGACAAGCTGGAGGCGATCTGGTCCTATGAGACGTCTGATCTTTTCTCCGAGAGCGAGCGCGCGGCGTTGCGGGTGGCGCAGGCCGCGGGGCAGGTGCCCAATGCAGTTACCGGGGACGACATGGCTACCCTGAGGCAGCATTTCAGCGATGAGCAGATTGTTGATCTGGTTGCCGTGATCTCACTGTTTGGTTTTTTGAATCGGTGGAACGATACGTTCGCAACGCCCCTTGAAGCGGACCCCATCAAGCATGCCAAGACCCATATGGCTGACCATGGCTGGGACGTAGGCAAACACGCCTGATGAGGGTCAAAAGCTCTCCTAAAGGCCTGCATTGCTTGGTTTTTCGACAGTTGCGTGACGGCGCTGTTGAGTCTTCGTTAACCATTCAGGGGCAGAGTCTTACGCACAGGTAAATGACAGGCTGCTCGAGGTGCGTGTTGGCGCGCGTCTTCAGCCCAAACTTGATGCGTGAGAGCCATGACCCTTCAGGATACGAAGCTGCCGGGCGCAGCTGCCAAGACCGCCATTCCCACCGGCAAGAGTGGTGGCCCGGCGCGGGTGTGTGTCGTTGGCGGGGCGGGCTATGTTGGCTCGGTTCTGACCCGCACATTGCTGGCGCGCGGCTATGGCGTCACGGTGCTCGACGATTTTCTGTATGACCACAGCTTCTCTGTTGAAGGTGTTTACGACGAGCCGGGCTATCGTCTGGTGCGTGGGGATCTGCGCGACAAAGACGTGGTGGCGCGTGCGCTGGACGGTGTGGACCATGTGGTGCTGCTGGCCTCGCTGGTGGGCGACCCGATTTCCAAGAAATATCCGGATCTCACACGGTCCGTGAACCTTGATGGCAGTCAGGCGCTTTATGAGGCACTGGATGCGCATGGCATTGAGCGGTTCGTCTTCACATCCACCTGCTCCAACTATGGTCTGCGCGAGGATGACTCGCTGGCGGACGAAACCTCGGAGCTGAACCCGCTTTCGCTGTACGCGGAAACCAAGGTTGGATTTGAGCGCTTTGTGCTGTCGCGGTTGCAGGACCAGAAGGTGTGCCCGACGCTGCTGCGCATTGCGACGGCATTCGGTATGAGCCCGCGGATGCGCTTTGACCTGACCGTCAATGAATTCGGCCGCGCCATGTCCATGAAGACGCCGCTTGATGTCTACGACAAAGACACGTGGCGGCCCTACGCCCATGTGCGGGACATTTCCGCCGCGATCATCAAGGTGATTGAAGCGCCCGCGGCCAACGTGGCCGGTGAGGTGTTCAACGTGGGGTCCGACGCCAACAATTACACAAAGGCGATGCTGGTAGAAGAATTTGCGCGGCATGTGGATGCGCCGGTGAATTTCGTCGAGAAGGGGTTTGACGCGCGCAATTACCGCGTCTCCTTTTCAAAGATCCGCACACAGCTTGGCTTTGAAGCGCAGCACTCGGTGGCGGAATTTGTGCCGCAGCTTATCAGCGCGGTGCAGGACGGGTTGTTTGGCCGGGTGGAAGACATCAACGGCTATTACGGCAATTACGAGGTGCGCGAGGGCGTGCCTCATTCTGTTTAAGGCTCGTATCTGGGAGCAAGCGGCATGAGTGCTGCCTTTGTTGACGCGCAGACCCCTGATGACATTGTCGTTGCCGGTGAGGCCGAGCATGATGCTTTGCCGTCCGGGGTTTTGGCGGCGGTGCGGGCTGTGCTGGGCGACGGCGAGGGGCCGTATCCGCTGCACGAACCGGAGATCGGTGAGCTCGAAGCGCAGTATGTCAATGAGTGCGTGACGTCCGGCTGGGTATCAACCGTTGGACCCTTCGTGGACCGGCTGGAAGCCGCGCTTGGCGAGACGTGTGGCGTCTCCAACGTGTTTGCAACGTCATCGGGAACGGCTGCGCTGCATCTGGCGTTGGTGGCACTGGGTGTTGGTGAGGGCGACGAGGTCATTGTTCCGTCACTCTCATTCGTCGCGACGGCGAACGCTGTGTCTTACACCGGCGCCGTGCCGCACTTTGCGGATGCGGATGAATGGACACTGGGGCTTGACCCGCGTGCGCTGAAAAAACACATGAATGATGCCTGCGTCATGGAAGCGGGCGTATGCCGTGCCAAGGCGTCTGGGCGGCGTATTGCGGCAATCATTGTGATGCATGCGTTTGGTCATCCTGCGGAAATGGATGCCCTGACGGCCGTTGCGGACGCGTGGAACGTGGCGCTGGTTGAAGACGCAGCTGAGTCGCTGGGTTCGTCTTACGAAGGCAAGCCCTGCGGGTCGCTGTCGCGCATTTCGGCGCTGTCATTCAATGGCAACAAGATTGCGACGGCTGGCGGCGGCGGTGCGGTGCTGACCAATGATGAGGCGCTTGCGCAGCGGGTACGGCATCTGGGCTCGACGGCCAAGCAGCCGCACAAATGGGAATATGTTCACGATGAGGCCGGGTTTAACTACCGGATGCCGAGCCTCAATGCGGCGATGCTGCTGGCGCAGGTCGAGCGGTTGCCGGACTTCATCAAGCGCAAGCGCCGGCTGGCGGCGCGCTACGCGGCCACGTTCTGCTCGGTACCCGGCGCGGACTTCATGGGCCAGCCGCCCGGCGCGCGCTCCAATTACTGGCTCAACACCATCCGGCTTGGGGTCAAGACAGTCGCTGAGCGGGACGCGGTACTCGCAGTGCTGATCGATGACGGCATTTTGGCGCGGCCCGTCTGGGAGCCGCTGCATCGCCTGCCGATGTATTCACATTGTCCGAAGGCGGACCTTTCGATGACGGAGCGGCTGGCGGGCCAGCTCATCAATCTGCCGTCGAGCGCCAAGCTGCAGCGGACTGACACATGATTGAGGTCTCCCGCCATATTGCGCTGGTGACCACCACACGGGCGGACTGGGGTATTCTGCAGCCGCTTGCTGTTGCCCTGCTTGATGATCCCGACATTCAACTGTCCATCATTGCCGGTGGGGCGCATCTGTCTGAGCGCCACGGTATGACGGTTGGCGAGATTGAAGCGGCGGGCTTTGAGATTGCCGCTCGCGTTCCCATGCCCCTGGAGGATGATACAGCGCGTGGGGCGGGTCATGCTCTTGGAGCTGCCTGTGGTGGGTTTGCAGATGCGTTTGCCGCGCTTGGGCCGGACCTGGCAATTGTGCTCGGCGACCGGTTTGAAATTCTCGGCGCTGCGTCCGCTGCCTTGATGGCGCGGGTGCCGCTGGCGCATGTGCATGGCGGTGAAGCCAGCGAAGGGCAGATCGACGAACAGGTGCGCCATGCGGTGACCAAGATGGCGCATCTGCATTTTCCCGCCGCGCAGGCCTATGCGGACCGGATTGTTTCCATGGGGGAAGACCCGGCCCGGGTTTTTGCGGTTGGGTCGCTTGCGGTTGAAACGATCCAGACACTGCCGATCCAGGAGTGGGGTCCGATTGCTGTCGAGCTCGGCCTTGATCCTGCGAAAGATGTTCTTGCGGTGACCTATCACCCGGTGACGCTGGCGGACGACCACGGGGTCGGGCCGGTGCTGGCGCTGGGTGAAGCCCTGTCCCTGTTTGAAGACATGCAGGTGGTGATTACGGGCGTCAACGCCGACCCGGGCAGCAATGCGGTGGCTGACGGCATGCAGCGGATTGCGCGGACGCATCCGGCCGCTGTTGTTGTGCCGTCGCTTGGCCATGGCCGGTATCTGTCGCTTGTGAAGGCGGCGTCCGCTGTGGTGGGCAACTCGTCCAGCGGGATCATTGAAGCGCCGGCGCTTGGCACGCCGACCGTGAATATCGGCCCGCGTCAGGATGGACGGCTGCGGGCCCCCAGTGTGATTGATTGTGCGGAAACACCGAATGCTATTGCGGGTGCGCTTACGCAGGCATTGTCTCCAACGGCGCGGGCGATCGCCGTGCGGTGTGACACGCCCTATGGCGCTGAGAACACCTGTCGTCAGATGGTTCAGGCTCTCAAGACAGTTCCGCTCGATGGGCTATTAATCAAGCACATGCATTTCAAGGGCGCTGAGCGCAGCGTGGACGACATGCGCGTCGGCACAACTTCGCTGGAGGTTGTGGGATGAGCGATCATGTGACGGTCATTGCGGAAGCAGGTGTCAATCACAACGGCTCGCTGGACACGGCGCTGGGCCTTGTGGAGGCGGCGGCAGGTGCCGGGGCGGACATTGTCAAGTTTCAGACCTTCAAGGCAGAGGCGCTTGCGGCAGCAAGTGCGCCCAAGGCTGTATATCAGGCGCGTGAAACCGGTAGCGACCAGACGCAGCTGGATATGTTGCGGACACTGGAACTTCCCGCCGCGTACCATCATGAACTGGCACGGGCGTGTGAGAGTGCTGGCATTGAATTTTTATCCACGGCCTTTGACGGCGAGAGCCTGAAATTTTTGGTCGGTGAGATGGGCATCAAGCGCATCAAGATTCCCTCCGGAGAACTTACCAATGCACCGCTGGTACTGGACGCCGCGCGCAGTGGGCTGCCGATGATCCTGTCCACCGGCATGGCAACCCTCGGTGACGTTGAGACAGCGCTGGGCGTTGTGGCCTTCGGCATGATCGGCGGTAACGAAGCGCCGGGGCGTGATGCTTTTGAGGCCGCGTATGCCAGCAAACAGGGGCGCGATGCATTGAGGGACGCGGTGACGGTTCTGCATTGCACGACGGATTACCCGACGCCGCCGGAGGCGGTGAACATGCGCGCGATGGCGACCATGGGCCGGGCCTTTGGTGTGCGGATCGGGTACTCGGACCATACGGCAGGTCTTGGAGTGCCGGTGCTGGCCGTCGGGCAGGGCGCCTCGCTCATCGAAAAGCACTTTACGCTGGACCGCGCGATGCCGGGGCCGGACCACAAGGCGTCACTGGAGCCGGATGATCTCTGCAGCATGATCGCCATGATACGTGAGGCACAGGCAGCGAATGCCTCTAAGGAGACGGCACCGGGTGATGCGGAACGCAAGAACATTGTTGTGGCGCGCAAGTCTCTTGTCGCGGCGCAACCAATCGCGCGGGGCGAAGCCTTTTCGCAAGACAATCTGACAGTGAAACGTCCTGGCGACGGGCGCACGCCTATGGATTTCTGGGCGCTTCAGGGACAACCTGCGTCACGCGACTACGCTGTTAATGAGGCCGTGGAATGAACGTGGTCTCTTCCATGGATGCAGCTATGCGCGACACCATTCTCGTCGGAGGTGGCGGGCATGCCCATGTGGTGGCGGATGTTCTAACGGCGCTGGGCCGGCCCATGCGTGGCTTTGTGGCGCCCACGGGCAAGACAGCCCTCACTGGTGTGGATTGGCTGGGCGGTGATGCCGTGCTTGACGACGTGGCACCGGGAAGCGCCGACCTTGCCATCGGGGTGGGGTCCACGGGTGATGTCAGCATCCGCCGGACCTTGTTTGAGATGTTCAGGGCGCAGCGGCATGGCCTGCCGTCGCTTGTGCACCCAAGTGCCCATCTTGCTGCTGATGTGCAGGTTGGCGATGCAGCACAGGTAATGCTTGGAGCGGCGGTGCAGACGGGCGTGGTGATTGGTGCCAATACAATCATCAACACGGGTGCCATTGTCGATCATGACTGCCGCATTGGTGATCATGCGCATGTGGCGCCGGGTGCTGTGCTGTGTGGCGATGTGACTGTTGGTGAAGCAGCGCATGTTGGGGCTGGTGCCCGTGTGCTTCAGGGCATCCAGATCGGTGCGGGTGCCCTTGTTGCTGCCGGGGCTGTGGTGATCGCGGACGTGGCGGATGGCGCACGCGTTGCCGGCGTTCCGGCCCGGGATATGAGCGGGGAGGACGCAACATGACGCGTGCGAACTGGCGCGATGTGTGCCTATCGCCTGAAACGCCTCTGGAAGACGTCATTCGTGGCATTACGGAAACCGGCAAGCAGATTGCGCTGGTGGCTGGCGACGACAACAAACTGCTCGGCACCATAACTGATGGCGATATTCGTCGCGGCATCCTGCGGGGCGTCAGTCTTGATGCGCCAGCGCGCGATGTGATGAAGCAGAACCCGATTGTGGCAGGACCGGACCTCGCACGCGACGTCATGCTGGGATACATGCGCGACGGAAGGGTCAAGCAGTTGCCGATTGTTGACGCAGACGGTGTGCTGGTTGGCCTGGAATTGCTGGATGACATTCTGGCTGCGCCAAAGGCCGAAAACTGGATCGTCATCATGGCGGGCGGGCTTGGTACGCGGCTTCGTCCGATTACGGAAGACATTCCAAAGCCGCTGGTGCCTGTCGGCGGGCGTCCGGTTCTGGAGACCATCATCGAGCAACTCGCGGGGCAGGGGTTCACCCGCATTTTCCTGGCGGTGAATTATCTAGCGGAGCAGGTGCGCGATCACTTTGGGGATGGATCGCGCTGGGGTGTGCAGATCGATTATCTGGAAGAAGAAACCAGACTGGGGACTGCGGGTGCGCTGACTCTGCTGCCTGACCGGCCCAAGGCACCCTTCCTCGTCATGAATGCAGACCTAGTGACGGACATCGATTTCCGCCGCCTTTTGGGCTTTCATGCAGACGAGACGGCAGACGCCACCATGTGCGTGCGTGAGTACAAGTTTCAGGTGCCTTATGGCGTCGTTGAAACACAGGGCAACCGCATCACCCAGCTGACTGAAAAACCACAACACAGTTACTTTGTGAACTCCGGCATCTACGCATTGGAGCCGGAGGTGCTGGACCTTGTGCCGGACGGCCACTTCTATGACATGACCACACTGTTTGATGACCTGCTGGCGCGAGATGGGCACGGGGTTGTTTTCCCTGTCCATGAGTACTGGATTGATATCGGCCAGTTTGATGATCTTGAGCGGGCGCGGACCGATTTTTCAAATGTCTTCACACCCAAAGGCAAGCGAGCCTGATGGCGCGGCTGGCGACAATACTAGCCCGTGGCGGCTCAAAGGGCTTGCCCGGCAAGAATGTGCGGATGATCGCAGGGAGGCCCTTGATCGCGCACACGGTGAGTCATGCGCTTGAGGCTGCACTGTTTGATGCAGTGGTCGTTTCCAGTGATGACGAGGCCATTCTTGCCGCGGGCAAGGCCGCAGGTGCCACGCATCTGGTGACCCGTCCTGTGGAGATGGCCAGTGATGAAGCGGGCAAGCTGCCGGGCTTGCGCCATTGTGTTGCGGAAATGGAGGCACGCCTCGGCGCCTCGTTTGATGTGATTGCTGATTTGCAGCCCACGTCGCCCACGCGACTTGCAAGTGACATACATGATGCGGTGTCCATGCAGGCGAAGCTTGGGGTGGCCAACGTGATTTCGGGAACGGAGGCCAAGTCGTCTCCCTATTTCAACCTTGTTGAAGAGCAGGCGGGGGGTGCTGTGGCCCTGTCCAAGGCATCGGTGGGCGATGTCGTGCGCCGCCAGGATGCGCCACGCTGCTTTGACCTCAACGGCTCCATTTATGTGTGGCGGCGCGATGCTCTGATGGATGGCGACGGCCTGTGGTTCGCGGACACACATCTCTATGAGATGCCGGCGGAGCGGTCTGTCGATATCGATACTGAAGTTGATTTTCTGTTTGCGGATTTTTTGATGTCGCGCGTCAACGCGGCTGGGGATTTGAGTGCGGCTGAGTAAGTAGTGTCGGGGGACTTTTAGATGCAGTTAGTCGATCGCGGCGTGTTTGCCCGCAAGGCACAGGCGAGTGAGGTCTGTCATGTAGAGCTTCATGAGCTTGAGGCGGGAACACATCAAACGGATGACATCATCTTCGCGCTGGATGACAGGGGAGATGTGCTGTGGGCCATCGACCGGGTGTGTGATCATGCGTCGGGCAAGCTTGTTCTGGACAAGACCGGGGCCTCGGCAACGTGTCCACTGCATGGCTGGAAGCTCAATCTGGAGACGCGCAGCTATGTGAACGCCCAGACCTCGAAGCATGCGCTGGAGTTTGAGGTGAAGGACGGCAAGCTGTCGTACGAGCGCACGCGCTATGTGCTCGAGGCACCGGCGCTGGATAGAAAGGTGAAGGCCGCGCCCATGACGGTGCGGTTCCTTGCTCATGCGTGCATAGCGATTGATGTCGCCGGTATGCGGATCGTGACCGACCCGTGGCTGATGGGGCCATGCTTTGTGACCGGCTGGTGGCATGCCGTAACACCGCCGGAAGACGCATTGGACGTGCTGAATTCCGCCGACCTCGTCTACATCTCGCACAATCATCCGGACCATCTGCATCGCGAGACGCTAGAGAAACTAAGACGTGATATGCCGATCATCGCGCCGGACTTTGATTC
>ERZ1740067.1630-NODE-1630-length-14999-cov-8.796373_pt1 | contig 14999 bp, 16 predicted proteins | sample MGYA00581736_ERZ1740067 | MGnify/ENA primary metagenome ERZ1740067 (study PRJEB43018, sample SAMN04849236) | marine metagenome | isolation source: floating plastic debris | place: Pacific Ocean | collected 2008-08-27 | study: EMG produced TPA metagenomics... | reverse complement strand
TTAGTGGTGAGCCGTGCAGGGTTCGAACCTGCGACCCACTGATTAAAAGTCAGTTGCTCTACCAACTGAGCTAACGGCCCACTAGGCGGTCTGTCTAGAAAGGGTGGCGCGAAGGGTCAAGCCGATTCTCGGTTCATTTCCTGCGACATACTGGATTCCTGCAAACCCCAGCGTTATATGCGCCAAATGCAATCGCGCGCGCCCCTTCGCTGGCCCTTCGCCAAGATGCACGGCCTTGGAAACGACTTTGTCGTCGTGGACACGCGCGACCGGACGCTCGACATGTCGTCCGCGCTGGTCCGTGCGCTGGCCGACCGGCATCGCGGTGTGGGCTTTGACCAGCTGGCGGTGATCGCACCGGGCGACGCGCTGACCATCACCTTCTACAACGCAGACGGCTCCATGTCGGCGGCCTGCGGCAATGCCACGCGCTGCATTGCGGCACAGGAAATGGCACGGACCGGCGCGCGCAGCCTGCAGATCGACGTGACCGGGCGCGGCACGCTCAGCGCGGTCTTGCGGCCCGACGGTGTGACCGCGGTGAATATGGGCCCGCCACAGCTGGACTGGCAGGACATCCCGCTGGCAGAGGCAACGGACACGCTCCATTTGCCTATCGACGGCGACCCGGTCGGCACCGGCATGGGCAACCCGCATTGTACCTTCTTTGTGGAAGACGTGGCCTCCGTTGACCTCGCGCGCCGCGGGGCCGAGATCGAACACCATCCGCTCTTCCCCGAGCGCACCAATGTGCAATTCGCCCAGATCACCGGGCCGGATCATATCCGCATGCGCGTCTGGGAACGTGGCACGGGGATCACGCTTGCCTCGGGCTCGTCCTCCTGCGCCACAGCGGTCGCCGCACATCGCCGGGGCCTGACGGGTCGCGCGGTGACGCTCGACCTCGACGGCGGCACGCTCGAGATTGACTGGCGCGACGACGGCGTGTGGATGGCAGGACCGACGGCGCATGTGTTCGACGGCACCCTGACCCAATCCTTTCTGGACAGCCTGTGACCGCGCCCGTCTTCTCCAACCACGGCTGCCGCCTCAACGCCTATGAGACCAAGGCGATGGAAGAGCTGGCAAGCACCTCAGGCGTGCAAAACGCCGTGGTCGTGAACACCTGCGCCGTGACGGCAGAGGCGGTGCGCAAGGCGCGTCAGGACATCCGAAAGCTGCGCCGCACCCACCCGGATGCGCAGCTGATCGTGACGGGATGCGCCGCGCAGACGGACCCCGACAGCTTCGCCGCCATGGACGAGGTCGACACGGTCATCGGCAACACGGAAAAGATGCAGGCCCAGACGTGGGCAGGCCTGGCCGGGGATTTCGGCACAGAGCCGGTGCAGGTCGATGACATCATGTCGGTGACCGAAACCGCCGGACACCTGATCGACGGTTTCGGCACACGCAGCCGCGCCTACGTACAGGTGCAGAACGGGTGCGATCACCGCTGCACCTTCTGCATCATCCCCTACGGTCGCGGCAATTCCCGGTCGGTGCCCGCAGGCGTGGTGGTCGACCAGATCAAACGGCTCGTGGACCGCGGCTTCAACGAGGTGGTGCTGACCGGCGTCGACCTCACCTCATGGGGCGCCGACCTGCCGTCAGGGCCAAGGCTCGGAGATCTGGTGATGCGCATCCTGCGGCTGGTGCCGGACCTGCCCCGCCTGCGCATCAGCTCCATCGATTCGATCGAGGTGGACGAGGCTCTGATGCAGGCCATCGCGACCGAACCGCGCCTGATGCCGCACCTGCACCTGTCGCTGCAACACGGCGATGATCTGATCCTCAAACGGATGAAGCGCCGCCACCTGCGCGACGATGCGATCGCCTTTGCACAAGAGGCGCGCAAGCTGCGCCCGGACATGACCTTTGGCGCTGACATCATCGCGGGTTTCCCGACCGAAAGCGCCGAGGCGTTTGCCAACTCCGTGAGGCTGGTGGAGGAATGCGACCTGACCTGGCTGCACGTCTTCCCCTACTCCCCGCGCCCCGGCACGCCCGCCGCACGGATGCCGCTACTCGACGGCCCCACGATCAAGGCGCGCGCCGCAGACCTGCGCGCCGCAGGCGCAAGGCAGGTGGCCAAGCACCTGCAACAGCAGATCGGCCGGACCCATCACATCCTGATGGAAAACCCCCACATGGGCCGCACCGCGCAATTCACCGAAGTCACCTTCGACCAACCCCAACCCGAAGGCCAGATCGTCACGGCCACCATCACCGGCCACTCCGACACCGCTCTGCACGTTTCTTCTGACTGAAAATACCACGGGGGGGCCCGCAGGGCCGGGGGCAGCGCCCCCCACAGAAAATTCCTAATTTTCTGCCTCGCCCACGAAAAAGCCCCGCCAGATGGCAGGGCTCAATCCAGTCTCACAAGTCCAAACGCTTACTTGGTCTTGTAGCGCGCCTTGACCGGGGCCCAGAGCCGCTTGTTGGTCAGGTACAGCAGCACCGACAGGATGGTCAGAAACACCACGCCGACGAAACCGGCCTGCTTGCGCGCCATCATCTTCGGCTCCGCCGTCCACATCAGGAACGCCGCAACGTCCTCGGACACATGCGCCAGGTCGTTGGCATGCCCATCGGCATAGTCCACGTCCTCACCGTAAAGCGGTGGCGCCATGGCGATCCAGCCACCCGGATACGCCTTGTTCTCGTAGAGGATCACACCGGCCTCTTCCTTTTCCTCACCGGTATACCCCATGAGCAGCGACGCAATGTAGTCGGGCCCACCCATGCCCTTGAGGAACTGGTTGATGCCCAGACCGTACGGCCCGTGGAAACCGGCTCGCGCCTTTGCCATCAGGCTCAGGTCGGGCGCATTTTCCAGGTTGGAGCCCGGGAAATGATCGTTCGGCGTCGCCGCGCGAAAATCGTCCAGATCGGGATCGAAGACCTCGTAGAACTCCGCATAGGCGCGCACCTGATCTTCGGGCAGACCGGGGCCGCCCGCATCACCCAGCGTCCGCAGGGGCACGTATTGCAGACCATGACAGGCCGCGCAGATCTCGGTGTAGACCTGCAAACCACGCTGCAACTGGTTCTGGTCATACTGACCAAACGGACCATCAAAGGAGAAGTCGATATTCTTGACTTCACCCGCTGCACCGGCGGCAAAGACGCCGGTGCTCAGTGCAAAGGTCGCAATGACACTTGCCGCGAGTTTCTTGAACATAAACACTCTCCTTATTCCGCGGGCTGAGCGGCGGGCGCGGTCGCACCGCTGTCGCCTTTGCTCATCTTCGCGGCAAAGTCTTCTTCGATGGTCGCGGGCTGCGCATCCGGCTTTTCGAGCACGCCCAGCAGCGGCAGGATCACCAGGAAATAGGCAAACCAGTAGGTCGACCCGATCAGCGCGATGTAGGGATAGATGCCCTCGGCCGGCATTGCGCCCACCCAAGTCAGAACCACAAAGTTCACGACAAACACCCAGAACCACATCTTGAACATCGGGCGATACCGGCCCGACCGCACCGACGACGTGTCGAGCCACGGCACCAGCGCCATCACGGCAATCGCGCCGAACATCGCCAGCACGCCAAAGAACTTGGCGTCGATGATGCCGCCCGTGAGGGTCGACGCGATGATCACCACCCAGACGTCGCCGTCAAAGGCCCGCAGGATCGCGTAGAACGGCAGGAAATACCATTCCGGCACGATATGTGCAGGTGTCGCCAGCGCGTTGGCCTCGATGTAGTTGTCGGGGTGGCCCAGGTAGTTCGGCATGAACCCGACGACGGCAAAGAACACCACGAGGATGACCGCCAGCGCGAACAGGTCCTTGATCACGAAATAGGGCCAGAAGGGCAGCGTGTCTTTCTCCGCCTCTTCTTTCGACGTGCGGCGCACTTCGACCCCGGTGGGGTTGTTGTTGCCGGTCGTGTGGAAGGCCCAGATGTGCAGGATCACAAGACCCGCAATCACGAAGGGCAGCAGATAGTGCAGGCTGAAGAAGCGGTTCAGCGTGGCATTGTCCACCGCAGGCCCGCCCAGCAGCCATGTCTGCAGCGCCTCACCCACGAACGGGATCGCACCAAAGAGGCCGGTGATCACGGTCGCACCCCAGAAGGACATCTGCCCCCATGGCAGCACGTAACCCATGAACGCTGTCCCCATCATCAGCAGGTAGATCAGCATCCCGATGATCCACGTGATCTCGCGCGGGGCCTTGTAGGACCCGTAATACAGACCACGGAAGATGTGCGCATAGACCGCGACAAAGAACAGCGAAGCGCCGTTCATGTGGATGTAGCGCAGCATCGCGCCCCCATTCACGTTGCGCATGATGTGTTCAACGCTGGCAAAGGCCAGATCGACATGCGGCGTATAGTGCATCACCAGTACGATACCGGTGATGATCTGCAACGCCAGACAGAACGTGAGGACGATGCCCCAGATCCACATCCAGTTCAGGTTCTTCGGCGTGGGGATCATCAGCGTGTCATACATCAGGCCCACGATGGGAAGACGTTTCGCCAGACCCTTTTCCCAGGCCGCTTTCGGTTCGTAATGGTCGTGAGGAATTCCGCCCATGGTGTCTCTCCCTTAACCCAGTAGGATCGTGGTCTCGTCCACGAATTCAGCAACAGGAATCGGCAGGTTGGTCGGCGCGGGCCCTTTGCGGATCCGCCCCGAAGTGTCGTAGTGCGAGCCATGGCAGGGGCAGAACCAGCCGTCAAAGTCCCCTGCATCGCCCAAAGGTACGCACCCCAGGTGGGTGCAAACGCCCTGCATCACCAGCCACTCGCCGGCTTCGTCGAGCGAGCGGTTGGCATCGTCAGCCGGGACTTCGCCCAGATTTTCGTTCCGTGCAATGTCGTCCGGAAGGTCCGAAAGCTCCACGGCGCGGGCAGCCTCGATCTCTTCCTGCGTGCGGCGGCGAATGAACACCGGCTTGCCAAGGAACAGAACGGTCAGCTGCGTGCCGGGCTCGACGCCGGATACGTCAACGCGCTTGACGCTCGCCGCCAGCACGTCTGCTGACGGGTTCATCTGGTGGACCAGCGGCCAGACCGCTGCGCCGACCGCGATGGCACCTGCGCCGCCGGTGGCATAATACAGGAAATCGCGCCGGGTTTCGTCGTGGTCTTCTTCTGCGTGAGACACGTGGTGACCTTTCCAGTTTCGAGTGCCCCGGACGGGGCCGAATAATACAGTCTCGCCCGCGCACGCGCAGGCTGGTTCATCGGGGTATCTAGCGGCGTGATGCCCATCCGTCCAGCGCGCAAACTGACACAGTTGGTCGCAGGGGATTGTGTTAACCCTTTGATAAGACTCACGGGCGTACGCTGCGTTAATCCCGGGCGTGGTGTACCGGCGGTGCACGGTCTGTGCACAGGTTGTGTACGCGGTGTGACAGCCCGAAACGCCTGTGTCGTATGGCGTTAAGGCGTGTCGATCCGGCAGGCCGTGTCGTGCGTCACCGAACGTTGCGCGCAGCCGCTATCCGACCGGCGCTGTCGCCTGCATGGATGGCCGCGCGGCAAAGCCGTCATACCATTTGGCGAGCGCGTCGCGCCCCTTGCGCCAGTCCCGGTCGCCATGCCTAAAATCAAGGTAACCCAGCCCGCAGCCCACGCCGATATGACCAATGTCCATCGGCCCGGCCAGATGGCTCATCCAGCGCGCGTTGAGCGCATCCAGTGCACCCTCGACCTTGCCCCATTGCGCCTCGATCCACGCCTCGGACTGCTGCGCCTCCTCCCGGAATCGTTTTTCGTAGACCATGAGCACAGCTGCCTCCATCAGCGCGTCCGCCGTGGCCTCCAGCACCAGCACTTCCCACTGGCCCTGCACCGGGTACAGATCGGCACCGCCCCGATCATTCAGATAGCGCGTGATGACCCGGCTATCGTACAGCGTCGGCCCCTCGTCCCGGACCAGCGCGGGGATCTTGCCCACCGGATTCGCCGCCTTCAGCGTGGCATCCGAACCGCCCGGCGCCGCGGTGACACTCACCGTTTCAACATCATCCACCTGCCCCGTTTCATGCAGCAAAACCAATACTTTGCGTACAAAAGGGCTGGGCCCCGCCATCAACAGCTTCATCGCGATTCTCCCGTGTGAGTCGGGCGCAGCCTAGGCCCCGCGCATCAGCGCAGCAAGCAGGGCGGTTTCGCTGCCCATCCCGAACGCATCCACGTGATCAGCGGCCCGCAGACGGACGTCGTCGGGCTTGTTCTGGTTCAGCTTCCAGGTGCCGTCGACGCCGGTGATCTCCATCCGGCAGGGCACGATCTGGCGCATCATCCTGTCCAGCACATCCGGCGTCATCTTGGCGGTTTTCCAGGGGGGTTTCGGGGCCAACTGGTCTTCGAAATGCTGCGACTGACGGTCGAGCAGGTCACGCATCTCATCCTGTGGACGCCGCTCCATCGTGCCGGTCAGATGCACCGCCACATAGTTCCACGTGGGCACCTGATCCGGCACATCGTACCAGTCCGGCGAGATGTAACCATCCGCCCCGCTCACGGCGATCGTCGCCGCCCGCGGCGCGGTCAAAGCCCGCGCAATCGGGTTCGACCGCACCAGGTGCAGCCCGATATGGCCGCCTGACGCGTCCACCAGAAACGGCACATGCGCCAGCAAGGGCCCTTCATCGCCATTCACAGCCAACACCCCAAACGCCCGCTCCCGCGCAAAGGCCAGGTTCCGCGCGGCATCTTCGGTATGAAAGATCGGGTTGGGGTGCATGGCGGTGGTCCCTGAAACGTCGCGTCCCTCTTGCCTTGGGCGCGACAGCTTGGCAACCTGACGCTGTTCTCAGGGCGGGGCGGAATTCCCCACCGGTGGTATGCGGGCCTGACCCGCGAGCCCACGAGCGCCAAGATTTTTCGACGAAAAATCTCGGGACCAGCAGATCAGGTGAGACGCCTGAGCCGACGGTGACAGTCCGGATGAAAGAGAACGTGCAGCACAGCCTCCTTGTCAGGGGGCCCGTGCCTGTACGCAATCGCCTTGGGTGACGTGTCTGAACCAAAGGAGATTGCCATGACACACACCCGCTTCGCCTTCGTCAAAGCCCGCTGGCACGCCGACATCGTCGACCGCGCGCTTGACGGCTTCACCGAGCTGATCCCTGCCGGCCAGGTCGACGCCTACGACGTGCCCGGCGCTTTCGAAATGCCGCTCATGGCCCAAAACCTCGCCCAGACAGGGCGTTACAGTGCCCTGGCCTGTGCCGCTCTGGTGGTGGACGGTGGCATCTACCGGCATGACTTCGTGGCCCAGGCGGTCGTTGATGGCCTCATGCAGGTCGGCCTCAAGACCGGGGTGCCGATCCTGTCGGTCTCGCTCACGCCGCACCACTTCCAGGAAACGCCGCACCATATGGGCATCTACGCAGACCACTTCGTGATCAAGGGGCGCGAGGCGGCGCAGGCTGCCCTCGGCATACTCGAAACCCAAGCCAGCCTGCGCTCAGCCGCCTAGATAGGCGCGCAAGGCAGGCGGCGGATCAGCCAACACCGTCGCTGCCGGCGCGGGCGGTGCCACATCGCCCGCATCGACAAAAATCAGGTCATCCACCATCTCCGCCACTTCGAGCGGCGCGTGGGTGACCATCATCATGGTTGCCCCGCTCTCGGTCACAACCTCGGAGGTCAGCGCCAGCATCTCGGCCCGCAGGGCAGGCCCAAGGGCGGCAAAGGGTTCGTCCAGCAGCAACACGGGCGCGCCTTGCAACAGCACACGCGCCAGCGCTGCGCGGCTCTGCTGTCCGCCCGACAAGGCCCCCGGCTTGCGTCCCGCAAGGTCGCTCAGACCCACATGCGTCAGCGCCTCTTGCACGCGTTCCAACTCGGCCCCCGACAGCCGCAGCGACGGCCGCAGCCCCAGCCCGACATTCTGCGCCACGCTCAGATGCGGAAACAGATTGCCGTCCTGAAACAGCATCGCAATCCCACGCGCATCCGGTGCTGCTGCGGTCACATCCACACCGTCGATCAGGATTTTGCCAGCAACAGCAGGGATATACCCCCCCAGCACACCCAACAGCGTCGACTTGCCCGCGCCCGATGGCCCCGCCACCGCGACCCTGCGGCCCCGGGGCACATCAAACGTCCCCCGCAGCGCAAAATCTCCCTGTGCGGCCTCCAGCCCTTCAACCCGGATCACGGTGCCGCCCCCATCTGTCGCATATCCAGAACATCCCCAGCGCCAGCGCCAGCAGCAGCAGCGCCGCGCCAGCCGCCGCATCCGTGCGATAGCTGCCCAGCAGCCGGTACATCTGCAAGGGCAGCGTCGCCACATCCGGATCCGCAAAGAGCGCCACAACCCCCAGATCCCCCACTGATAGTGCCGCTGCCAACCCGGCCGCAAACCCCAGCGGCGGCCGCAGGCGCGGCAACAGCACGATCCGCCAGAACGGCCAGCCGCGCAGGCCCAGCCCTGCGCTCAGCCGTCCGTAATCCGTCATCACCTGACGCATGGGCGGCAACAGGATACGCACCGCAAATGGCAGCGCCATGAGCGCATTGACCGACGCCGTGATTGGCAAGGCCAGGCTCGCCGGGTTCACGAACGGAAAGATGAGGATGAACCACCCGGTCCCGAGCATCAGCGGCGACGCCGCCAGCCCCAGCAGCGTCACGCTTTCCATTCCGCCATGGCGCACCTGCGCCAGCCATGCCGTGAGCGGCAGGGCAAGCGCGACAAGCAACCCGGTACTCAGCGCCGCCACCCACACCGACGTCCAGGCCGACCGCCACACAACCGACGGCATGTCCATGAGGCCGCCCAGCCCGGCGATGACCACCGACGCCAGCGGCAGCAACAGGAACCCGGCGGCAAAGGCAATCCACGCCGCGTCCAGCACCCGCAGGCCGACACCCCGCGCATCCCAGCGCTGCGGCAGCCGATCCTGCCCGCGCTGCACCACCAACGGCGGCAGAACCCACAGCGCGATCAGCGCGGCCCCTCCCGCGACAGCCAGTTGCAACAGGCTCAGCACCGCGGCCCGCCCAAGGTCAAAGTCAAACCGGAACGCCTGAAATATCGCCAGCTCGATCGTCGTCGCGCGCGGCCCCCCGCCCAGCGTCAGCGCCACGGCAAAGCTTGTCAGGCAAATGACGAAGATCAGCGCAAAGGCCCCCGGCACCACCTGCCGCAGCATCGGCCATTCGACCGTGCGGAACACGACACTTGGCGGCAGCCCAAGCTGCGCGATCAGACGAAACTGTTCGGCCGGGATGGCCTGCCAGCCTTGCAGGATCAGCCGTGTGGCCAGCGGCATGTTGAAAAACACATGCGCCAGCACGACGCCATGCGCGCCATAAATCGACACCTCGGGCAGGCCAACGGCACCCAGCCCGACATTCAGCCAGCCGTTCCGCCCAAAGATCGCCAACAGCCCCAGCACCGCAACAATCACCGGCAGGATGAACGGCGCACCCAGCAGCGTCACCAGCAGCGCGTGCCCCGGCACACGCCGCCGCGCCAACGCGCGCGCCACCGGCACCGCCGGCACCACTGAGATCAGCGCCGAGAAAAACGCCTGCGCAACCGTGAACCGCACCGCCTGCCATTCGGCAGCGCGCAGGCCCGTCGTACCCTCCACCCGGCTGCCGATGGCAAGGAATGCCGCCAGCACCGCCGCAACGATGAAGGTCGCTGCGACGATGCCGGGTGTGGCGCTTACTGGCTGAGCGCTGCGCGCCATGTCTCGATCGCGCTCGCTTGCAGGTCGGCTGCCTCTGTTTCGGAGTAGAACAACACCTTTTCCGGCAGCGGCAGCTCGGACCACCCCTCGGGCCAGTCCGCCTGCGGCAGCGCCGAGGGCAGCGACCAGTTGGCCGTCGGGATGATCGTCTGGAAATCCCGCGACATCACGTAAGCCAGAAACCGGTCCGCCAGTTCCGGCTGATCGGTGCCCGCAATCTTGGCCACGGTTTCGACCATGAAATAGTGGCCTTCGGGGAAGATCGCCGCCTTCTTGGTAAAGTCCTCTTCGGCGAACATGTGATAGGCGGGCGATGTGGTGTAGCTCAGCACCATGTCGGCCTCACCGTCGGTGAAAAGGCCGTAGGACGCCGACCAATCCTTGGTCACGGTCAGGATATTGTCCGACAGCGCCTCCCACACCTCGGCGGAGCGGTCGCCGTAGACCGCCTGAACCCAAAGCACCAAGGCCAGGCCCGAGATCGACGTGCGCGGGTCCTGGATCACGATCTTCACATCATCCGGCAGCGCCAGCAGGTCGTCAAAGCTGGCAGGCGGCGCGTCCATCAGCGTTTCATTGTAGATGAAGGCCGTGTGGCCGTAGTTGAACGGCAGGAACGTGTCGTCGGTCCAGTCGATGGGCAGCGTCAGCGCGCTGTTGTCCTGGCCATGCGGGGCGAACAACTCGGTCGCGCGCGCCCGCGCGGTGACGTCCGAAGTCAGGCCGATGACCACGTCCGCCTTGGTCCGCGTCCCTTCGAGCAGGAGGCGCGGCAGCAGATCGCCCGTGGACCATTCCAGATCGCAGTCGCAGACCTTTTCGAACTCCGTCTCGATGATCGGGCCTGGACCCCATTCCGAGGTAAAGTAATCGCCCGCATAGACCGTCAGAACGGGCGTGTCGGCCAGTGCCGTGGATGCAGCCAAAGTGGCCGCCAGTGTCAGAGTGTATTTCATCGCGTCCTCCAATAAGGAAGGCGGCGGGATAAGGGTCTTGGGATAAGCCAAACCTTCCCTCCGCCGGTGTTAACCGGTTCAGGTTCTACGGGTTCGCCGGAATGGCATCTCAGCTGGCAAGCAGCACCCCGAGGTAGGGACGGGTATAGAACCGCCTTCGGTGAGTGGCAAGGTCGGTTCGGTCGCGTTAAGGCGTGCCAGCGCCGACCCGCGGGGTGGCGCATCATCGGTCTGATCTGCAGCGCTTTATGCCAGCCGTGGTAGCGCTCTGCTCAATCGACCCGCCAACGGTACCAAAGCGCCGCCCCGGGGGGCGGGTCGGCGCTGCCACGGCTCATTGCCTTCGGACTTCACATCCCGCAACACCCCGCGTATTCCCTCCCGAGCACTGTTCCGGAGCGCGTCCATGTCATTCAACACATTCGGCCACCTCTTTCGCGTGACCACCTGGGGCGAAAGCCACGGGCCTGCCTTGGGCGCAACCGTGGACGGCTGCCCGCCGGGTGTCGCCGTGGACGAGGTGATGATTCAGCACTGGCTCGACAAGCGCAAACCCGGCCAGAACAAGTACACCACCCAGCGGCGCGAAGCAGACGCAGTCAGGATCCTGTCGGGCGTGTTCGAGGGGCGCACCACGGGCACCACCATCCAGTTGATGATCGAAAACACCGATCAGCGGTCCAAGGATTACGGCGACATCGCCGAGAAATTCCGCCCCGGCCATGCCGACATCACCTATTGGCAGAAATACGGCATCCGCGACTATCGCGGCGGCGGCCGATCCTCGGCCCGCGAAACAGCCGCCCGTGTGGCCGCCAGCGGCATCGCCCGCGCGGCCCTCGACCACCTCGTGCCGGGGATCGAGATCAAGGGCTACATGACCCGCATGGGCGCGCACGAGATCGACCGCGAAAGGTTCGACTGGAACCAGATCGACCAAAACCCGTTCTGGGTGCCCGACGCCGCGGCGGCAGAGACATGGGCGGGCTACCTCGACGGTCTGCGCAAGTCCGGCTCATCCGTCGGTGCCGTGATCGAAGTCGTCGCCCGCAACGTCCCCGCCGGCCTCGGCGCCCCAATCTATGCCAAGCTCGACACGGACCTCGCAGCTGCGATGATGAGCATCAATGCCGTCAAAGGCGTCGAGATCGGTGAAGGCATGTCGGCAGCCATGCTGACAGGCGAATTGAACGCAGATGAGATCACGATGGGGCCCGACGGACCGGAATACTCCTCCAACCATGCGGGCGGCATCCTTGGCGGTATCTCGACCGGGCAGGACGTGGTGGTGCGTTTTGCCGTCAAACCCACCTCGTCCATCCTGCAAACCCGTCAGACGATCACCAAATCGGGCGAAGCGGCTGAAATCATCACCAAGGGCCGCCACGACCCGTGTGTCGGCATCCGCGCCGTGCCCGTGGGCGAGGCGATGATGGCGTGCGTGATCCTGGATCATCTGCTGCTGGATCGCGCCCAGACGGGCGGTCAGCGCGGGCCCATCGGCTAGGCCAGCATCACACCCACGCTGCGCACCGCATTCCTGAGCGTTTCGTCCGACACCCGCGCCCGCGCCATCGTGCGCAGGCCCACATATTGCGCCAGCAGCATATCGGCGAGGCCACGACGCTCTGCCGCGTCCAGATGCGCATGGCCCGGCGATGCAGCCAGCGCGACCTCCATTCCATCGCGCAACTGTGTCAGACCATCCTCGACCGCGGCAGCAATTTCGGGGTCATAGGCGCTGGGTCCCGCAGCGGCGGTACACAGCAGGCACCCCCGCTGATCCCCCTGCGTGACGGCCTGGTAAGCACTTGTAAACATCGTGCGGATACGGTCAGCGCCATTCGGAATTTCCGGATCGGTCAGCAGCGCGACACCAGCCTGCACCGCTTTTGCCTCGTAATGATCCAGCACTTTCAGAAAAAGTGTCTTCTTGTCCGTAAACGCTTTGTAAAGACTTCCGCGCGTCAGACCCATCCCGTCGAGCAGGTCTGGCAGCGACGCACCTTCGTACCCATGGGTCCAAAAGACGTGCATCGCCTTTTCGATTGCAACGTCGGTGTCAAAGGATCTGGGGCGGGCCATGGGCAGTTCTCCGTTTCGTGATCGGGATATAGATGTTCGGAACTGAATAGTCCAGAACTCACGACCTTGTGTTTTGAACTGATCGGTTCCTTATTGTATTCCTTAGGAACGGAACCAGTCAGTCCACAACAGGAACCCAGATCATGCTCAAGCTCCTCCCCATCGCTCTCGCCGCTGTCCTGACCGCCGCCCTTGGCCTTGCCGGCATCGCGGCCCATGCCGACCCGCTTTCTTCCGGGACATTCACCGGCGCGTCCGACCACATCACCACCGGCAGTGTCGAGGTCGTGGCCAACGCGGACGGCAGCCACACCATTGTGCTGGGTGATGATTTCAGCCTCGACGGCGCGCCCGACCCGCGCGTGGGTCTGGGCAAGGACGGACATTACGACGGCAACACCGACGCTGGCAAACTCGGCAACCTGACAGGCGCGCAATCCTTCACGGTGCCCGCAGGCGTCGATGTCTCCGATTTCAACGAAGTCTACATCTGGTGCGAGAAATTCAGCGTGCCGCTGGGCGTCGCGACACTGGGCTGACGCTTGCCATCGGCGGCATTAGCCGCCATGGGTCAGGGGGATGGATAGCCCCGCAACCTCGAACAGACCGACCGCCGCCATCACGCTCAAGCTGGTGGCGGTGTTTCTGTTCATGGTCATGGCTGCGATGATCAAGGCGGCCACCGAAAACGTGCCCGCAGGACAAGCGGTGTTCTTCCGTTCCCTCTTTGCCATGCCGGTGATCCTGGCTTGGGTCTGGCACCGCGGCGAACTGCGCGAGGCGCTGATCCCGCAGAACTTCATGGGCCATGTGTGGCGCGGTCTCTTTGGCACATCCGCAATGGCGCTGACCTTTGCGGGCCTCGGCCTTCTGCCCCTGCCCGAAGTCACCGCCATCGGCTATGCCACCCCGATCTTCACCGTGATCCTCGCGGCCCTCATGCTGGGCGAACGCATCCGGCTGGTGCGCATCAGCGCGGTGGCGCTCGGGCTGGTGGGTGTGATGATCGTCCTGTGGCCCCGGCTGAGCCTCGGGTCAGACATGCTGACCACCGCGGCAAGCCTTGGCGCGGTGATGGTCCTTGGTGCGTCCATCTTGCGGGCGTTCGTTCAGATCCACATCCGCACGCTTGTGCAGACCGAACACACGGCGGCCATCGTGTTCTATTTCTCCCTGACCGCGACGGCCCTGAGCCTGCTCAGCCTGCCCTTCGGCTGGATCGTTCCCACGACGGTCGATGTCGGCCTGCTGATCGGCGCGGGCCTGATCGGCGGCATCGCCCAGATCCTCGTCACCTCCAGCTACCGCTTCGGCGCGGCGTCGATGCTGGCCCCGTTCGACTACGCGTCGCTGATCTTTGCCGCTGCCATCGGCTACGTGATCTTCAACGAAGTGCCCACGCTCACCATGGTCGCGGGTGCTGCCCTTGTCGTCGCGGGCGGCGTGCTGATCATCTGGCGCGAACGGCAGTTGGGGATGGAACGGCGGCGAGTACGGTCGGTGACGGATCCGAAGGGGTGACGGTCAAGGCTGGTGGCAGGCCGACGCCTCAACCACCAAACCATCCGCGCCAAAGCGCAACGTCTCAGCCGCCAGTACATCCCGCTGATTGCGATACGTGATCACCATCATGCCATGGCCGTGCAGCACATCCACCACGATAAAAGACAGGTCCGGCTGCGCGTCCAACGCTCTGGCCCAGTAGGCGCGCAGCGCTGGCTTTCCATGCAGTTCACCCGATCCGACCAGTCGCATGGCCTTTTGCGAGCGAAAGGTCACATCTTCGGAATAGTGCGCCAGAATGCGGTCGAGATTATGGGAGTTCCATCCGGCCTCCCACGCCTCCGCAAAAGCTGCGTAGTCCAAGGACTAAGCCCGCACCAGCGCCTCGTAATCCTCGGCCACGTCACGGCACATCGCGCCGACTTCAAAGTTGTAGTCGCCGATCTGGCCCACCGGGGTAACTTCCGCCGCCGTGCCGGTCAGCCAGCACTGCTCGAACCCTTCCAGCTCTTCGGGCATGATGATCCGCTCGTGCACCTTGATCTGCTTGTCCTGCAAGCGACCAATCACCGTCTGGCGCGTCAGCCCGTTCAAGAACACGTCCGCCTTGGGCGTGTGCACCTCGCCATCCTTGACGAAAAAGATGTTGGCGCCAGTGCACTCCGCCACGTAGCCCCGGTAATCCATGAACAGCGCGTCCGAACAGCCCTTGGCCTCGGCCGCGTGTTTGGACGTGGTGCAGATCATGTAGAGGCCCGCCGCCTTGGCGTGCACCGGGGCGGTTT
>ERZ1740067.1628-NODE-1628-length-15006-cov-5.264932_pt1 | contig 15006 bp, 17 predicted proteins | sample MGYA00581736_ERZ1740067 | MGnify/ENA primary metagenome ERZ1740067 (study PRJEB43018, sample SAMN04849236) | marine metagenome | isolation source: floating plastic debris | place: Pacific Ocean | collected 2008-08-27 | study: EMG produced TPA metagenomics... | reverse complement strand
CTAAGTTCCCGCCCACATGATCCATATGATGATGCGTATTGAGGATATGCGTGATGGTCCAGCCACGTGCTGCAGCGGCTTCTAGCGGCGCATCGGCGACGGCAGGGTCCACCACGGCGGTGGCGCCTGCTTTGGGCTCATGCGCTAGATAGATGTAATTATCATACAGCACTGGCAGCTGCACGATATCGAGGGCGCCTACCATTCGCCGATATTCTCCATGCTGGCCCACGGCTCTTGCGGAGCTTTGCGTTCGCCCGCCTGAAGAAGCTCAATGGAAATGTTGTCCGGCGACCGAATAAACGCCATGAAACCATCGCGCGGCGGCCGGTTGATGGTGACGCCTTGGTCCATCAGGCGCTGGCAGGTTTCATAAATATCATCGACGGCAAACGCCAAATGGCCAAAATTGCGGCCGCCATCATAGCTTTCGGGATCCCAATTATAGGTCAGCTCCACCTGGGCATCTGGTTGATCTGGCGGGCTTAGAAAGACCAGGGTGAAGCGGCCCTCCTCAACGTCAATGCGGCGGCGCTCAACAAGGCCAAGCTTGCCGCAGTAAAAATCCATACTTTTGTCCAGGTCTGCCACCCGGACCATCGTGTGCAAATAGCGCATCGAAAGTGTTCCCTCTCACATCGTTCAGCAGGCCAATCGATACATCATTCCGTGCAACCAGCCTAGCATGGGATGTAAGAGCTCGGCAGCGCGCTGCAAAGTCGGTCCGCGCGAAACTCCGCACATTGACCGTGCGACGGGCTGTTTACTAATCCGCTCGTGGCTGCTTTCGGCCCTGTCTATGGGCTTGGCGGGCGAGCCTTTCAGGCCCGAATTCCAAAACAACATCTGTGACGGCATCACGTTGCCAAGTCGCGACCGCGTCGGGCGACGGGCTTATGGGAATTTCAATCACGCCCACAGTAAAGCGGCCAGCCTGCGGGCCCGCCACAACCTCCGTAGATGGCATCAAATTTGGCTGCCAATAGGGGTAGCGGGCGAAAACACGGCCAGCGACCGCAACATCCAGCTTTGGCGCAGGCTCTAAACTCAGCGTCAAACCAGTCACTGACGCTCCTATTGCGGCAATAATCAAGACATATTTTAAGATGAGTACCGCCCTTTTCATTCGCCCGCCGCGGAATGAAGTGACCCGCCAAGCCATTGCTATTTTGGCGCCCCAATCGCATAGTGCAACGGGTCAAATCCCTCTGCTGAAATGAAAATGCGGCAGCCGACCGGTATGTTGCAACAATTTTCAGACAATTGTTGGGAAAGATCGACAAACTGCGGCTGAATGGCCACCCTCAAGCGGCAGTGAAGAATCACGGTGGCAAGCGGTGGGATATTAAGTTGGTGGCGCAGGGACTGCACATCATCAAAATCGTGGCAGCATTTTCGTGCCTGGCTGGACTATTGTCTGCGTGTCAAGCCTTGGTCGAAAGCCCGCCACCCGTTGTGGAACAAGCGCCGGAGCCGACCATCGTTCAGGCAGGGCCGCCAGAGCCCGTCCCGCCGCCGCCGCGCGCACCTGTGGCTGCAAAACCAACACCAATCCCCGACAAGGCGGTCGCTCTCAATACGCCTCGTCCATTAGAAAAACCTCCTGTGACAACCCTTACGGAAGACCAGATTGTTGGCGCGGAATCGGCCACTCTTTTGTCTCTTTTCGGGGAACCAGAAAGCATTACAAGCACGGCACCGTCGCAAACCTGGTTTTACGCCAGCGGGCCGTGCCGGCTTTTTGTTCAACTTTTCAAGGACTTAGACTCCGGCGCATACCGCGCCCTTAAATACTCTATCGAAGGCGGCACCAGCGAACGCTGCCTCGCACAATTTGAACATCTTGGCTCCATACACTCCAAAGGATCTCAGCCGCCGGATGCGCCTATCGCAGCCGCGGCCGAGCCATCCGAGGGCTAGAGCCAGCATAAAAGGAGCAAACGCTATGCAAGCAAAGCGGGCACTGGAAATGAAACAAACAGTCTATGTCGTCGACGATGACGACCTTTTTCGGGAATCGCTGAGCCGGAACCTGGTGGCCTTCGGGCATTATGTGCGCACCTATAGCGACGGACAAACCTTTTTAGATCAAGTGGATGAAAGCGAAGGCGGCGTGATCCTACTCGATTGGAAAATGCCAGGGCTGAATGGTATTGAAGTGCTCCAAACGTTACGCGAATCAGGCAATCAAATGCCGGTGATTTTCCTGACTGTGCTGGGCGACCAAATTTATGAGGAGGCCGCTTTGGCTGGCGGCGCGGTTGATTTCATCGAGAAATCCCGCAGTTTTTCCATCGTGCAGCGCCGTATAGAGCTTATCCTGCAAGGGAACAGAGCCCAACCGAATAACGATAAAGCGCAGCGCGAAGAACTCATCACCGTGGGCCAGATGGTGGTCGATAATGTGTCCCGCAGGATTCGATGGAAAGATATCGATGTACCGCTAACGCTTACGGAATTTAAAATGGTACGGTATATGGCTGAGCAAGATGGCCGCGATGTGGATTACCGCTCGCTGTATGACTTGGTACATGGTGAAGGCTTTACCGCAGGGGAAGGCGAACACGGCTACCGAGCCAATGTGCGGGCGTTCATCAAGCGCATCCGGCAGAAATTCCGAGCCGTTGATGACACATTTGATTGCATCGGCAACTATCCAGGCTTCGGCTACCGCTGGCAGAGCGAAGGCGCTGGCAGCGACGCCTGATGGCCGTATCTTTATCGCAAGGGCAATGGCGCATAAGCACGCTGCTCATGATCACCCGTCATTCGCCGACTTGATCGGCGAATCCATTTTTGAGCACATAGTCCAGCCTTTACCATGGATCGCCCGATCAAGTCGGGCCATAACGTCTCGTGTTTCAAGGGTGCTTGTACATACAAATACGTTGTACGGTGGGCCTAAATTCAAGCGTGGTTTAAGCCATGGCGTCGGCTGAAGCCCTCTCCATATGGCATTTCATATCCCGGTCGCTCACCATGCGGCTGGCAGCGTTTTTGCTGGTCTTGCTGCTGCTCCCCATCTTTCTTGGCGGTACGCTGCGCCTGGTCGATAAGCAGCGCAATGCCATTCTTTTGGATGCCACGGCCCGGGAAGGGCAGATGCTGACCGAAGCGCTGCGCGATGAATTGATGGCCTTCTCCCGCGAAGGCACGGGCCCATTGGAAGCCCAGCTCGACCGCATGGCCAACCCGTCCCGCTCGGTCCGCGTGTTTTACCGGCCAGACCCCCGCGACGGCGGCTTTTTCTCCATCGCAGCAGAACCGCGCCTCAGCAGCGATGCCATTGCCGCCGAGCGCGAGCGTTTAGAAGTGGCGGGTCTTTTCGAGCCGCTAAAAACATCCTGCCGTGGCAATCGCCCCATTGCAGAACGCTATTTCAACCAAGGCGGGGAGGAAGAACTTCTGACCTTCATTCGTCCACTGGCGTTGGAAAATGGCTGCTGGATTGTGCTCATTTCGCACAATGAACCAGACCTTTTGCAGTCCAGTATCGGCCAATCCTTTTGGAAAAGTACGTCATTTAAATATGCGCTGGCCGCCTATGGCATTATCGCCTTGCTCTCCGCCTGGCTTTTCCTTGATATTTATCTCGATATGCGCCGCATCCGCCGCGCCGCAAAAGCAGGTCAGACGGGAGACCGCGCCAAAACCGGCTTTACCAAGCTGATCCAAGTCCCCGAGCTACGCGGCGTCACCTTAGAGATCGACCGCTTGCTTGCCACTGTGGACGCAGGGCAAGACTTGATGCGCCGAGCAGCAGAAGAAAACGCCCACGCGCTCAAAACGCCGATTGCGGTCATCCAGCAATCGCTTGAGCCGTTGCGCGCAGAACAATCGGCCCTCCAAGAGAACGCGGCCATCTCCATCGATGTGATTGAGAAGGCAACCTTCCGCCTTGATACCCTGGTCTCCGCGGCGCGCACGCTCGATACGGTTGCCGCCGACTCCCTCTCTGCGGTGCGCGAAGCGGTCGACTTAACGCAAATCCTGCGGCAACTGGTAGACAGTTACATTCCCGTCGCCTCCAACAAAGGCGTGCGGATCAATCTGCGTGCGCAGCAACTCTTGAAAGTCTTGGCATCAGAGGAAATGCTGGAAACGGTGCTTGAGAACCTCATCGAAAACGCGCTTAGTTTTGCCCCAACCGGCACAGCCATTCAAGTGGAGGCGGAGCGCACGGGGGATATGGTGAGTCTTGCGGTGGCGGACCGTGGGCCGGGCGTACCCGACGGTTCGCTTGACAAGATTTTCGACCGCTATTTCAGCCAGCGCCCGCAAGTCAATGGCTATGCGCCATCGCTCCATTTTGGCCTTGGCCTGTGGATTGTAAAGCGCAATGTGGAAGCCATTGGGGGGTCAATTTACGCCGAAAATAGAGACCGCACTGGCCTGCGCATGACCGTATCCCTACCGGCAGCGTAACAGACCTGCCCTAAAAAGGTCACGTCTCTACCGGTTATTGTTTCGCGCCTTTTCCAGCCCCCTGCGTCATGCTTTGGGAGTATTGAGTACATGCGTAGGGTAAGAGTGATGGAACACAGAATATTGGTAGGGGTTGGGCTGGCCATGGCTTTGTTATCTTCTCCGGTGTCGCTTGCGCGATACAGCGTTGATATCTCTGCAACCACGCAGCCAGGAGGTTCGCAGGTGGTAACCGCGCAATATCGCGGCGAGGCAAACAGCCATATGCTGGAGCTGGTTTCCGTCCTTGCACGCCCTGAACCAGTGTTAGCACCTGGCGCAACAATCGTGGCCCCAGACGGCGCCTTTGTTGGCCAAGTGGAGGATGTGGTGGTGCATCAATCCATCATTCAAGCGGTGATTTCCCTGCAATCAGCGCAGCGAACAGATGAGCTGCTTCTGGTGCCGGCTACCGCGTTTGAGACGACAAGTGGTGAGGTGGTGCTTGCAATTCCGCTGGACCAACTGAACCAAATGCAACGGCTGAGCCCCTAGCACGCAAGAAGATTGGAGATTTTGTACGAAAGGGACACATGTGTTTATAGGCGCACCCTGGGTAACCTGCCAACCGCCCAAGCCCCTACCTAGGAATACGCGTTTTTAAGCGGAAGAGCGTCCTTTGGCGTACAAGATACCCGGCAGGTCAACGCCATGATCTGCCGGGTTTTTTATGCCTGGCCCCAACCCGCCATGCTGGACTTGATCCAGCATCTCTATGAGCGAAAGGCTCAAGCCTTTTAACAAGGTCCTGAATCAAGTTCAGGACAGCGGGTTTTTTATGCCCGGTCGGCTGTCATGTCTTTGCGAAATTGCCTCTCCACAATGGCAGCCGCCAGGGACGGAGGCAGGATTTTCAAGGCAGCGGCCATAAGCTTGTTCTGCATCCCCGGCACCACCAACCCTTGCCGCTCGGACAGGGCTTTCAGCGCCGCTGCGGCAACGTCGTCCGCGGGCTGAAGGTGGCGTTGTTGGCTGGCGAATTCTGCGCCGGATGTCATCTCCGTGGCAATGCCGCCTGGCGCGAACGTTGTCACGCTCACACCCTGGCGCTTCCACTCCTGCTGCAAAGCCAAGCCAAGACTGACCAAATAGGCTTTGCTGGCGCCATAGGCGGCTTGATAGGGCAGCGGCGTGAGGCCACCTAAGCTAGCCACAAGCATTAATGCTCCTCGACCGGCAGATAACAGCGGTGCCAATTCCTGCGCCATCGCCGTTGTCGCGGTGACGTTAAGCGCAATCATCTGCTCACGCTTAGTCGCTGATTGCTTTGAGAACGGCCCCGTCAGCGTCATGCCAGCGTTCAAGATAGCCGCTGAAAGTGGCCCCACCTCTTGAAGCCATGCCTGCCGGGCAGGTGTATCGGTCACGTCCAGTACAACCGGCTCGATAGCGCCCGGCCATGCGTCTGCGGCCGCTGCTAAATCTTCAAGAGCGTCTTGGCGACGGGCGAGGGCCAACACATGGGCCTCATGGTCGCACGCCAAAGCTGCCGCCATAGCCCTGCCCAAGCCAGACGAAGCGCCAGTAACGAGAACGCGCGCACCGCGCAACTCTAGCGTCATGGTACCACCCTAGCGGCGGGCGTCTTTAAACGCCTGCACCGTTGCATCGGGGGCTTGGTTATCCATGTCAGCAAAAATCAGCCAGTTTCCGGATGCGTCGCGCTTATACATGAGCATGGAGCGGCCGGCGACGACCACAGGCGCATCTTTGCCCACATCAATCTCCATTATATACAGCGACACAAGATTGGCCACATCACCGAAGACAGTGATGTCTTCGACTTTGAAGTCGATGTTTGCGCCGGTCGTGTTCTTGAAGCTTTCAGCAAAATAACCACGAATAGCGTCCCGGCCGAAGAGGCCCGGCTGGCCGTTCGAAAATAGCTTCGCATCTGGATGATAGAGGGTCATCAGCGTATCTAAATCACGCTTGGCATAAAGCACAGACCACGTGGCCGCAGAGGCTTTGATTGCCTTGACCGCCATTTCATCAGGCAGATGTCCATCTGCGCGCGCGTGTCCGACAAAGCAAAGAACAAGAACTATTGCCATTATCCGCCCCATCATTGCCGCTCTCCCGATATGTTCGCTTTCGTAATAGACTGGCGCGCTCGCCCATTGCCGTCAATGCATGCTTGCGCTTAGGCTGGGCACATGTCGCGCAAGACTATTTTGATGATCGCAGGGGTTCTTTGGGCCGGGCTTTGCATCTACTCTTTTTATGCGGCGATGAACACGCCGCCAACCGGAGATGGGTTCACGCGCGGCCTCAACCGAATTGTTCTGTTTCTCACTTGGCATGGCGCAGCTATCGCGACCGCAATTGGGCTTTGCATTGTGGGCTGGCGCCTTGAAGAGAAAGGGTGGCGATGGCTCTCGCGGACACCAATCCTGTTACATGTCGTGGCCACAACGATATTTTTTGGCGTCGTGCTTTATACCTATCAGCAAGAACAAGAGCACCAAAAGGCTGCGCAGGAGCAAGGTTAGACTGGCCGCCCCGTTTTCTCGATGAGCATGCGCCGAAATTTGCGCATACCGCCCACCCAGCGGCCATAATTCTCGACTTTGTTTTTCCAATAGCCGAGCACAGTGTCATGCGCCGTGACGAGGAACTCGCCCTGCTCCGCCCCGTCAAAGGTCAAGTCCACCACTTGGTCTGGCTCTAAGACGCCGTCGACACTCGCCGCGCCGCCCTCGACAAGCTTGATGAGGTTTGTGTTCACAGCCTGCGGGCACAGCAATGTAACCCCAATACCGTCATCCCCGTGGGTGATGGCCAGGCTTTCCGCAAACCCGACGGCAGCATGTTTGGTGGTTGAATAGACCGCGTCCCCGGTCTGCGTAATAAGCCCAGCGGCAGAGGCCGTGATAATGAAATTACCCGTGCCTCGCTTTATCATCGAGGGCAAGGCAGCACGGGCGAAATAGACATGGGCCATGACGTTGATGCCCCAGGCCATGGCCCATTGGTCGTTGGATTGGCTGGTCGCCATCCAGTCAGGCCCGTCAGAAAAGCCGACACCGGCATTGGAACAGAGGAGATCAATATGACCATGGTCAGCAAGCGCACGCTCCACTTGGGCGGTGCAATCGGCCTCTTTGGAGACGTCACAGCGCATAGTGATTACAGTCCCACCAGCCATTTCCGCTGTTTTGGCAAGCTCGGGCTCATTCACATCGGAGGCATAAACGGCTTTTGCCCCTCGGGCGACGGCGCGGGTTACCATTGACCGGCCAATGCCGCTGGCCGCCCCTGTTACCAACACAACTGATCCGTCTAGCTGCATCATGAAGCCTTTTTCGTCTGCTTTTTGCTCGGGGCGTCTTTCGCTGGTCCGTAGAGCCCTACGATCTGTTCTTCATACACGCCCGAGATCACATGCCGCCGGATTTTTAAGGACGGCGTCATTTGCGAATTCTCGATGGAAAACGGCTCCGGCGCAATGGTGAAGCGGCGGACTTTTTCTGTGACAGTGAGCTTGGCATTGATCCGGCTGACGGCTTTATCCAAGACTTTATGAAGCTCCAGATCGGAGGCTAAGTCTTTAAGCTCCCCCTCTTTGCCGGTGCTGCGCTTCCATTCCGCTAACCACTCCGCATCAGGCACCAAAAGGCCAACGAGATAGGGGCGTTTATCCCCATACACCATGGCCTGACCGATCTCGCTTTCCAGCGCCAACATGCCTTCCACCCGCTGGGGCGAGACATTATCACCCTTATCATTGACGATGATGTCCTTCTTGCGGTCAGTAATTTTAACGTGGCCCTCAGCATCAATTTCGCCGACATCGCCCGTGTGAAGCCAGCCATCTTTGACCACCCTGGCGGTCGCTTCTGGATCGCGCCAATAGCCGTGCATCACCTGCTCGCCGCGCACCAGGATTTCCCCATCCTCAGCGATCTCAACATCTGTTTTCTCAATGGGTTAGCCCACAGTGTCCATCTTGTTGGAATTGCGGCGGTTGACCGAAATAAGCGGCCCAGCTTCCGTTTGCCCATAGCCTTGCAGCATGGTGAGCCCAAGAGAAGAAAAGAAGTCTCCAATTTCTGGATTAAGCGGAGCGCCGCCAGACACAAGCGCCTTGACCCTTCCGCCAAAGCTCTTGCGAACTGTCTTGCGCACCAGCCTGTCGAGCAGGCGGTTCAGTAGACGCTCCCAAAACGTCAGCTCATCTGGCCGGTTCCAGGCTTTTTCACCCAGCTCAAGCGTTCTGTCGAACAGCTTTGCCTTCAGGCCGCCCGCTTTCTGCACATCGCGCTGAATTTTCGTCCGCAAGACTTCAAACAAGCGCGGCACCACCACCATGATGGTCGGGCGCGCTTCGCCTAAATTGGTCGCCAGCTTATCAATGCCCTCCGCATAATAGATCTGGCCGCCAAGCATGATTGGCAGGAATTGGCCGGTCGTATGCTCATAGGCGTGGCTGAGCGGGAGGAAGGATAGGAATGCATCATCGCCGATGCCAAATTCCTCGACCACCGCCGCGGCACCAGAACAGTTCTGCAACAAAGCGCCATGATGCTGCATCACCCCGCGCGGCGCGCCGCCCGTCCCGGAAGTATAAATCAGGCAAGCGGTGTCACTGCGCTTGAGGCGTTTTGCTTGGTCTTCAATATCGCTGACTTTGGCCCGCGTTTCTTCAAGCAGCCCATACCAGCTGTAGATATCGGCATTGAGACCCTGCGTGATGTGCGGCTGCTCAATGGTCACGACGAAGTTCACATGATTGAGTTCGTGCGCAACAGGCAGAACCAGCTTTGCCAGCTTGCGATCTGACAGAATGATGGCCTTGGCGCCACTGTCTTCCAAAACGTGCGTATAATCACGCTCGGTGTAGGTTGTGTAGACCGGGACAGAAATGCCGCCGATGGCCATAATAGCTAAGTCAGCGATACACCATTCAGGCCTATTGTTGGCGATTATGGCCACTCGATCACCGCTTTCGATGCCCAGCTTTTTAAGCGCCGTCGCCATCTTAGCCACTTGGCTTGCCGCCTCGCGCCAAGAAATCGGCCGGTATTTGCCATCGACCTTATGCCATAGAAACGGCTTCTTCTTGCCCGCCGCGACCTGATGAAAAAACAATGTCACCAGGTTTGGCCAATCCTGCCGAAAAACCTCTTGCGCCATGCTTATGCCGTATTTTTATCTCGCTGATGTCGCCTTCTAGCGCCATCTTGGATGTTTGACCACCAATGCAAGCCCTAAAGCCGCCTGTTGTTTCAATAAGGTGACATTAGCGATAGTTTTGACGGGTATTTTGTTGCATCGCACTAGGAAAGTAGAAATCTGTTTGGTATATGACACGTAACACCTTGAAATACTTTCAGGATTATCCCCACCCATGAGTGTTCCTTTGCTGCAGGCCGCGAAAGTCGGCGCCTACATCATGAAACAAAAACTGAAGGGCAATACACGTTACCCTTTGGTCCTCATGCTGGAGCCTTTGTTCCGCTGTAATCTGGCCTGCGCCGGCTGCGGAAAGATTGATTATCCAGACCCCATTTTGAACAAACGCCTCTCTGCCGAAGACTGCTTAGATGCGGTCGACGAATGCGGCGCGCCTATTGTGGCGATCCCTGGCGGCGAGCCACTCCTCCATAAGGAGATTGGCGAAATCGTTGCTGGCATCGTCGCGCGCAAAAAGTTCGTCTCGCTGTGCACCAACGCGCTTTTACTTGAGAAGAAGCTCAAGCTTTTCAAACCGTCCCCGTACCTCTTCTTCTCGGTGCACCTAGACGGACTTGAAGAAGAGCATGACAAAGCTGTCTGCCAGGACGGTGTGTTCCAACGCGCAGTCCAAGCCATCAAAGTCGCCCAGAAGGCAGGCTTCCAAGTCAATGTGAATGCCACCATCTTTGACGGCACGACGCCAGAGCAAGTCGCCGACTATCTCGACTATGCGACCGAGATGGGCGTGAATATTACTATCTCCCCTGGCTATGCCTATGAGCGCGCCCCGGACCAGGAGCATTTTCTCTCCCGCCAAAAAACCAAGCAGCTGTTCCGCGATATCTTCAATATCGGCAAAGAGCGCGGCAACTTCAAAAAGTGGAACCTCAACCACTCCGGCCTCTATCTCGACTTCCTCGCTGGCAACCAAGATTTCCAATGCACCCCCTGGGGCATGCCGACCCGCAACATCTTTGGCTGGCAAAAGCCATGTTATCTGCTGGGCGAAGGCTATGTCTCCACCTTCCAAGAGCTTATGGAAGAGACCGATTGGGACCTCTACGGCACTGGCAATTATGAAAAATGCGCCGACTGCATGGCCCATTGCGGCTATGAGCCTACCGCAGCGCACGTTGCTGCCTTCAAGCCGCTAGAAGGCCTCAAAGTCGCTCTGCGCGGCATTCGGACAGAAGGCCCAATGGCCCCCGAAATCAGGTTCGAAAACCAGCGCCAGGCTGAATATATGTTCGAAAAGCAGGTGGAAGAGCAGATGGAGACCATCGAGGCACAAGAAGCGACCTCGAAGAAACGTCGCAAGGTGAAGCTTGCTGAGCGGAAGGTAGCTTAAGCACTCAGCTAAATGAAAACGCGCAGTATAAACCCGACCCCGTGGCTACAGCATTTCGGCTTAAACCACGGCGTTGAGGTCTCCGGCGCGACGCGAACACTCTATCTCTCTGGCCAGACAGCGTCTGACGCAGAGGGCAATCCCCTTTACGCTGGTGACCTTGTGGCGCAATTCAGCTGCGCTTGGGAAAATCTGAAAGATGCGCTCACAGCCGCTGACATGGCCCCCGCAAACGTCGTTCGGCTGAATTTTTACACCACAGATGTGGATGCGTTCATGGAAAAGGCTGATGAAATGCTGCCGCTCCTCACCGCAGATGGCTGTGCGCCAAGCTCTACCCTGGTGGGCGTCACCCGCCTCTACCACCCTGACATTTTAATTGAGATCGAAGCCACAGCCGTTGCTTAGAAACTGTCCTAGAGCACCCCTAGTCAGCAGCTTTTTCTAAAGCTTTTTGTACCAAGCCACTGTCTGTCTTTGGGTAACCTATAGTTTCACTGAGCATCAGATTCGAATTCGCAAAGGACAGGTTACGGCCCAGGGGCGCCAGGATCAGCCGCGAGCGAGGCTTCATGCGCCTCCAGGACCTCATAAAGCGGAAAATCCACCCAAGTGTTATCCAGATAATTCAGCTCCGGCACCTCTTCTTTGGGGTCGACAATCAAGTTATAAATGGACGGGTAAGCCATCTCTTTGATGGCGTAGGTATCCTCTTCCATCTCTTTGAGCAGGATTTTCCAGTTCTGCCATTTCGCGCCGAACAGCGTGTTGCCGATGTAAATGATAACGGACTCACGGGCGGACTTGACCGACGTGCCCATAAGGAAGCTGGATTGATCTGCACCATCCAGCGTGCGGTCCTTAGGAACCTCTCCGCCGGCGAAGGCTGCCAGTGTGGGAAAGATATCGACTTGGTGGATAATTTGGTTGGACACTTGCCCCGCTGGGATTTTGCCAGGCCAGCGAATAAGAAAGGGCACCCGCAAAGACCCCTCATAGGGCGAAAACATGCTGCCGCGCCATGGGCCGGTAAACCCGAAGGAGCGCGGAACGCCTTCACGGCCGTTGTCGGCGGTGAAGATAAAGATCGTCTCATCTTTCAGATTCAGATTATCGATCGTCTGCAACAGATCTCCCACATAGACATCCGTCTGTGCCAGCACGTCGGCAAAGGCCCCATAACCGGTCTTCCCTTTGAAATCAGGATGCGCATCAACGGGCTCATGGGTCTGTGTGTAAGATAGAAAGGCGAAAAAGGGGGCGTCAGCTGCCGCTTTGCGTTTTATAAAGTCGATGGCTGTGTCGGTCAGTTCTCTGTCCAGCGTTGCCTTTTTCGCTCGGTCTAGCAAAGCGCCTTTTTTGGGCTTTTCGCCGCGCTTTGCCGACAGGACATAGGTGAATTCCAAGCTATCAGGCGCGGTTTTAATACTGTCACTGTCTGGCCAGAAGGCACGGTCGGACGAGCGCGGCAGCCCCACCCATTCATCAAAACCCTGATCAATCGGAAAGCGGCCTTCCGTGTCGCCTAAATGCCATTTGCCGAAGATACCGGTGGTATACCCAACCGCAGATAGCATTTCCGCAAGCGTGATTTCCCATTTGGTCAGGCCATACCAAACGCCGCGCGTACCACCATCGGTTTGTTTGCGGGTGCGAATACCATAACGGCCTGTCATTAAGGCCGAGCGGGACGGCGTACATTCCGCCTCCACGTTGTAATTCGTGGACTGGAAACCCTCTTTAGCGATGCTGTCGATGTTGGGTGTCGGCGCACCGCGCAGCTCTCCACCACCATACGCACCCACCTCTCCATAGCCAAAATTATCCATCATCACGAGGACAATATTCGGTTTATCAGCGGCTGACGCGTTGAAAGGAATAGATAAAACGCCAGTGATGGCGATGAGACAAGAAACTGTAAATGGATGCATTATGGGTGCCAATGGCCGCGTTTATGGTGAGAGAGGTAGCCCAAAAAAAGCAGAACGCAACACGCTGCGCTGAGCAAAAAACACGTCGCGGACATTTCCTATCGCATATCGCGACTCAAACACGCACGTATCCAATTGCAAACGAAAATATTGCACCGCGATATGAATACACCATAAAATTGAATAGATAAAATCTATCAATTTTCTATTTATTATCTAGAATTATTAAATTAAGCCACTCAACGAAGTCATCTCATGTAAAAAAAAATTGAGGCATCCTTTCGCTCGGTAATACCTCTGTTTTTCGTATCAAAACTATAGTTTTTTTGTATTGGCGTGCCGCCTTCATCTCTCTCCAACGCTGTTAGTTAAGCAATCGACATGAATTGCTAATAGAGGTGTCCAAGAAATATTGGGCCCTGAGGAGAGACCAAAATGAAAAATTATTTTCAAAGGAGTCTACTCGCATGCAAATATTTCAACTATCGCGTTCAAATAAAACAGCGCTGATCAAATCAGGGCTGATTGCGCTCGCAACAGCCGTCTCAGTTCCGCAAGTACAAGCCCAAGAGGACCCAATGATGGGTCCGCCTCAGGAAGAACGGGAAACCTCTTACACCGTTACTTTAAACCAAGACTCATTTTTTGGCTTTTACCCCGCCTTCAATGGCTTGGTCCCCGTCAATGAAAAGATGGACTTCTCGTTCTACGGTATCTTGTGGACCAAGCCGGCCTTTGGTCTTGGCCAAGGCAACAGCGGTGATGACCTCTGGACCGAATTCGGCGTTGGCGTCAATTTCAACCTTTTGGATGGCGACCTTTTGGTCAAACCTCAAATCGGCCTTACCAACGGATCCCTGCTGTCCGGTGGCGCGATTATTGAAGGCGTGGGTGAAGAGCCAGATACAGTCGGCGGTGCAAACTTCGCCGATGGTGTCGTACCCAGTCTAACGATAAATTATAGCGGCGATAAGTATGAAGCCGAATGGTATTCCGGCTACTATGCCGCACTGCGCAACCGCAACAGCTCAGGCCTCGACTTCCTGCACCTGTGGGGCAATGCGGGTTACAAGTTTACAGACATCGTCTCTGCAGGCGGTCATTATGAACTCTTGTCCAACACCCGCAACAGCTATCCGGGCGGCTCATCCGCACGAGTCTATCAATGGCTCGGTGCTTATGTGCAATTCGCTCTGCCAAAGGGCTTCTTTGCACGCTTCACTGGCGGTGCCGATATCGAAAGCGGCAACACGGGAGACTTTTATAAGCTTAACGTAGGCATGAGCTTCTAAGGCGCTTCTAAAGGCGAAATAACAGTCAGGGTGCGGGGTTGTTTACGGCTCCGCCCCCTATTTCATATCGACCCTATACTCTAGCATCCGCACCGCGTTTTGTAGGGCAGAAACCGCCTTCTTCTGCTGCTTGCCCAGATGTATCAGCGCTGGCACATCTCCAGGCCGCGTGAGGAGACCAGCAGCGACACGAACCGGCTGCGTCTTGCCATCGGTTGACACGCCTTTCAGGGCGATGTCTGGGATGGTATCGCCTGCTTCATCGCAGATGGCGCGTAAAATTAGGAACGGCACACCATGTGCCTGCGCCACATCACGCACCGCGCTAGTCTCCATATCGACAGCGCAAGCGCCTGATTTTTTGTAAAGCGCCGCCTTATCCTGCGGCGTCATCGCTGGATCGGGGATTGTTGCTATACTATGTCCTTTTGCACTCAGGGCGGCGCCTAAAGCGTCGGGGGACGCAATGATGTCTCCCGCTTTGAGGCCGGGTTCAAGACCCCCAGCAATGCCAAAGCTCATGAGGGCAGTGGCCCCCTTTTCCACCAGGTGCTCCGCCGCCTGCAGTGCTTTCATCGGCCCTGGGCCGAGGCATAAGACGTCTGCGCTTTGAAAGCCGCGGGCGATCTCCGCTTCAAGCTGAAGACCTGTGACGATGCCAACTTTTTGCGCCAAGTCCCCCTCCCAAACCCTCCCCCAGAACGGGAGAGGGAATAGAAAGTGTTGGGTGCCCCCACCCCCGCACAGGGGGAGGGCAGGGGTGGGGGTCAGCGCCAAAGGCTGACCAACACAC
>ERZ1740067.1627-NODE-1627-length-15010-cov-6.443865_pt1 | contig 15010 bp, 15 predicted proteins | sample MGYA00581736_ERZ1740067 | MGnify/ENA primary metagenome ERZ1740067 (study PRJEB43018, sample SAMN04849236) | marine metagenome | isolation source: floating plastic debris | place: Pacific Ocean | collected 2008-08-27 | study: EMG produced TPA metagenomics... | reverse complement strand
CCATGCCGGGCATCATGCCGAGGATCGCGCCCATGCCGCCCATTTTCCGCATTTGGGAGAATTGTTGAGCAAGATCGTTGAGGTCAAACTCACCCTTGGCTAGTTTCTTGGCCGCCTTTTCCGCCGCCTCCTGATCAATTTGTTCGGAGGCCTTTTCCACGAGGGAAACAATATCCCCCATGCCAAGGATGCGGCCGGCCATGCGGGCAGGGTCAAACACTTCCAGCGCGTCAATCTTTTCGCCCATCCCAGCAAATTTGATCGGAGCCCCTGTCACCGCACGCATGGAGAGGGCCGCCCCGCCGCGACCATCGCCATCAAGGCGAGTGAGGACGACACCCGAAACGGGCACGCGGGCTTTGAATTTCTCAGCAGTCTGAACAGCATCCTGGCCCGTTAAACTATCGAGCACCAGGAGGGTTTCCGCCGGGTCCGAGAGGCCATGAATCTGGACCACCTCTTCCATCAGCTGTTCATCAATGGAAAGGCGACCGGCGGTGTCGAGGATCACGACATCATAGCCGCCAAGGCGACCTGCCTCCATCGCGCGCAGGGCAATCTGTGGCGGGGCTTGCCCCTCAATGATGGGAAGGGTGGCCACGTCCGCCTGCTCACCCAGGACCTTGAGCTGCTCCATCGCCGCGGGACGCCGCGTGTCGAGGGAGGCCATGAGGACCTTCTTTTTATCCTTTTGGGTGAGGCGCCGGGCGAGCTTTGCGGTAGTGGTTGTCTTCCCCGAACCCTGGAGGCCGACCATGAGGATTGCCGCAGGTGGGTTTTTCGCCAGGTTCAGCTCATGGGCATCGTCTGCAGCGCCTAACGTATCGGCTAGGACATCATGGACAATCTTGACCACCTGCTGCCCCGGAGTGACCGAGCGCAGGACCTCTTGGCCCACCGCCCGCTCTTTCACCTTGGCGACGAAGTCCCGTGCTACAGGCAGGGCGACGTCCGCCTCCAGCAAGGCCACCCGCACCTCTCTCAAGGCGTCAGACACATCTTTCTCGTTAAGGGCACCGCGTCCCTTTAACTTGTCAAAAACGCCAGAAAGCCGATCGGAAAGGCTATCAAACATGGGTCAACCTCAGTTTATGAATCGGTCAAACGCAGAACGCCGCCGTGAGGGCGTTACCCCGACGGCGGGACATCCCCGGCCTCATCTTCGTCCATTTGATATAGGAGTGAAGGATCGTGCCGGTAGACGCGAGCATGCTCGCTTTTGTCGATTTAGTAAGGCTCTATGGGCGAAGAAGGGGCCTTCGTCAATTGTTGGGCTGGCGCCGGTTTCTGATCGATGACCGTCGTCAACACTCAATTGAAGATGAACATTGGTTTTCGCGTTCCCAAAGGAATGGGAAAGCGATAGGCGCGCTCAACAAGGACGCTCGCCGTTCCTTTACGTTTGAATGAATGGGGCCTCTCGCCGTGCGCGCTGAAACGATCGATAAAGTCACGAACTTTATGCAAGCCAAGCGAATGACTCCGGCACGGGTGTTATTTGCCACGCAATTCAGCCGGATCTTCCTGCGCTTCGGCAGCAACGTTCTCATCACACGCCTTTTATTTCCTGAGGCCTTCGCCATCATGGTTTTGATGGCCACCGCCATAATGATCGTGGAACTGCTGACGGAAACGGGCGTCGGCCCCTTCACCGTGCGGCGTGAAGAAGCGTTTGAAAAACACTTTCGGGATTCGATTTGGACCCTCCTCGTCATGCGGGGGATCATCATCACCGTCGTGTTGTTCATCACAGCACCACTCATTGCCCGGATGTATGACTTACACGTGCTCGAAAACGCCCTAAAGGTCACAGCGTTCAGTGCCCTTATCAGAGGTTGTATTTCGCTCAGGGTACGATATTTTCAACGAACAGGTCGGGAAGGGTACAACGCGATTATCGATATTATCGCGTACATTTTGCAGCTCATCTTCATGCTCACCCTGGCAGGTGTTGGCAACTACCTTCACCATACGGGGCAATCGCCTCAGATGGCGGCCTTTCTCTATTCCCATTGGCCGCTCGTTTTAGGAGGGGTCCTTGGCGCATTATTGCGACTCATCGCTTCCTACACACTTTACCCCGAGCCATGGCACAGTTTTTCGGTTGATAAGAAGGTCTATAGTGAGCTTTGGAAGTTCTCTCGCTTTCTATTGATGTCCAGCATGATCACCATCGTGATCAAACAGTTTGACAAAATCTATCTCGCCAATGTTGTCGATCTGGCAGAGTTCGCCTTCTACTCGCTCGCTCTTATGGTCGTAGTAGCCTTGGATACGGTGATTATAGAATATTATACGCGGGTTTATTACGCAGCGATCTCCAAAGAAATGCGGGCCAATCAAGCAGGACCGGATATCTTTTACGGTTCGCAAACGCGGCCACGACTTGCACTGATCTTTATATGCGCGGGGGGCATTTTTGGCGGGCAAGCGCTCTTTGAGATCCTGTATGACGATCGATACGTTAGCGCTGGAACCTATTTCAGCGCCCTTGTGATCAAATGCCTCCTCACAATGTGGTCGCAAGGGGCTGAAAGTTATCTCCTCGCGTCCAACAAAACCAAAGCAAAATTGATCGCTGAAAGTCTACGGCTTGTTTGGATGGTGCCAGCAGTGGTTCTAGGGTTTGAGCATTTTGGAATGCTCGGTGTCGCAATGGCTGTCGCACTCTCAGATATCTTGGTCATACCTTACTATTATTTCCTCCTTGGGCGAATGAAGGTATTGCGCTTTTACGATGAATTCATTGCGTTGGGCACCGTGGGTGCAGGACTCTTTGCGGGGTTCTTCGGCCTGCAACTTTATCAGATGACGGTCGCGCCTTACTTTTCCGGCTGACAAGGCGGCACGTCAAACCGACCAACCTTTTCATTCTTACGCACCTCTGATGCAGCGAACACACGGCCGTTCATCACCCCATAAACCCCAGGCGGGAGGGTTTGCGCCGCAACAAGGGCGCCACCGAGATTAAGGCTCGCATCGGACACAAATAGGGAATAGGGCCGCATTGCCCCGGTCAATATAACCGTTTTATCCCCACACATCCCATCAAGATAGCGTGCCGTTTGCCCCATTGTGGACGTCCCATGGGTAACGACAATAGCCTGTTCAGGTGCCCCAACGATGCGGTCAAGAATAATGCCTCGGTGAACGTCAGTCATCTCTAGACTATCAAGCTGCAATACATGCTCGACCACCGGGAAGGAACAACGACCATGCTCAAGAATCTCGGGCACCTGGCTATTACCCTCCCCGGCAAAAGCAATATTCTCCGCTCGCCAATCATGAACCTTATCAAGGGTACCGCCGGTGGTGAGGACGCGAAGGGGGGCAGACCTCTCCGTCACCGCCGGAAAACCTCTTCGTCCAAAGCACCCTCCCATTTTGCCACAGTGGTAGCGACCGCCGCGTCACCTGTCACATTCGTCATGGTGCGCATCATATCAAGGAGACGGTCAAAGGGGAAAATAAGCGCCACAATCAACACCGCCTGTTCTTCGGTGACCCCGAACACCGTCAACACCGCCACGGCAAGAAAGAGGCTAGCCGATGGCACACTGGCGGTCCCCACACTGGCCGCCGTTACAGTTGCCGCAATGGCGAAATAGTCGGACATGGCAAGATCCATCCCCACCGCCTGAGCAGCGAAGAGAGCGACAATACCGAGATAAATACTGGTGCCGTCCATATTCACGGTGGCACCGAGGGGCAGCACAGATCCAGCAACGGATTTTTCGACGCCAAGATTCTTCGTCACATTAGACATGGTAACGGGAAGAGTGGCAGAGGAACTCGCCGTCGAGAATGCCGTGCTCATCGCGTCAAGCATGCCGCGGATAAACTTCACAAATGGCAGGCCGAGGATCACTCGGATCAAGCCGCCATAAACGAAAATAATATGGATGACACAAGCGGCATAAAGGGCGAGGGCCAGTTTCGCTAAATTCTCGAGAACCGCTAACCCCTGGGTGCCCAAGACCCACGCCATAAGGGCAAACACCCCATAGGGGGCAAGACCCATGATAAAGCCAGTGAGCTTCAGCACCGCCTCGGCCGCTGACTCCATACCCCGGCCCACACTTTTCTCCCCCTGACCTGATGCGATAATCCCAATACCGAACAAGATTGAAAAGAAGATCACAGAGAGAATATTCCCCTCTACCATCGCCTGGAGCGGGTTCGCGGGAATAATGTCAAGGATTTGCTCAACGGGCCCCCGTTGTGCTGCATTCGCCTTTTCAAGACGCTCCACAATCGCACTTTGGGCGCCCTCCCCCGCGGTCGTGTAATCAACGCCAATACCGGGTTGGACGATATTGCCCGCTGCCAACCCAATCGTCACAGCGAACAGGGTCGTCGACAGATAAAGAAGGATGGTCTTTGCCCCCAAACTGCCAATCCGTTTGGGATCCCCCATGGAGATAACCCCCGCCACAATAGTGGTAAAGACGAGAGGAACAATCAGCATTCGAATGAGTTTAATAAACCCATCACCAATTGGCTTCACCGATGCGGCGGCATCGCCGGAGAGATAGCCAACGACACCGCCAGCGATAAGGGCAATGATCACCCTTAGCCACAAGGGCATCGGCGTCCGGCCCAAAAGATAGAGGCCGACAAAGCAACCCAGCGTCACAAGCCAAAAGACGGGGGCAGACAATATGGCCATGGAAATCTCCGTGTCATGGTAAAGAAAAGGCCGCTCTTCAAATGCTTAGAGAAGAACGGCCCTGCAAAAAAGAGATAGGGTCTAAGAAGCCTCAGGTCGGGCAATCACAGGACCCAAATTTTCCACCACTTGCCGGGCGTCATAGGCCGTGGTGAGGTCGGTGGGTTTGGTCCCTTTGCCAAGGCGGATATAGGCCATGGCGGTGTAGCGGTTCCGCTCCTGTAGATCATAATCCCGATAGAATGGGTCCCAGCGATAGCCCCAGCCATAATAGGGGAAGGGTCGACCATAGCCGTAATAGGAAAACCGCCCGGCATTCGGCACCGTCGTGTAAGTGGTGGACCGCTCGGTCTCGTCTTCGGTGACAATGAAATAGTCGTAACCCGCCTCAAGGGTGACTTCAGCCGCCCTAAAAAGCAGATAGTTCTCCACCGTCTCACGGTCGGTGAGGGAATTGCCGCGGAAGCTGATGCGGTAGCGGTCGTCCTCAATTCGCTGTTCAGAGAAACCAAAGGTAGAGCCATCGCCAGCCTCAACATAGGGGGTGGAGGTGGCGCACGCCGCCAGCAGAAGTACAGACAGACCTGCCAAAACTTTGGCAAACGGGCGATAAAGGGTCATAACACTTTCCTTTCGAGCCGATGCGGCAATTCGCATCTCGGGCGGTTGCCAAACATGTCCTAGCCATACCGCTGCCCTACTTTAACGAGTGAGATGGAAAAGAAAATGCATAGTCCCGCCTCGCCATCCCCCAATGGGGCCCTTGGTCCCTTACCAGATGGTCATCCTCCCGTAAGGCTAGGCCGCGTTGGGGTGTTGCTGGTGAACCTAGGGACGCCCGAAAAGGCGACCGCCGCCTCGGTGCGAACCTATCTGAGAGAGTTTTTGTCGGACAGCCGGGTGGTGGATTACCCAAAAGCCCTTTGGCTGCCTGTTCTTTACGGGGTCATCCTCAATGTCCGCCCAGCCAAAACTGCTGCCCTCTATCGCGCCATCTGGCGGGAAGAGAGCGATGAAAGCCCCTTGCGCTACTACACCCGCCGCCAGGCCGAAGAGGTGGCCAAAGGCTTTGGGGATGAGGTGATCGTCGATTGGGCCATGCGCTATGGCAGCCCCTCCATCGAAGAGCGGATCCATGCCCTTCAGGCGGAAGGATGCGACCGCATCTTGGTGGTGCCCCTCTACCCACAATATTCAGGCAGTACGACAGCCACCGTGGTGGACAAGGTCGGTGAGGTGCTGGCGCGCTTGCCCTTTCAACCTACCGTGCGCGTGGCCCCACCCTTTCCTGGGGCCGAAGGATATATTGATGCCCTTGAAGTCTCCATGCGGGCCCATGTCCCCGCCGATGCAGAGCGGGTCATTCTTTCGTTCCACGGAATCCCTGAACGCTATTTCAAAAATGGCGACCCCTATCACTGTCACTGCCAGAAAACTGCGCGATTATTGCGGAAGCGGATGGGCTGGGACGACACCTTTGCTCCCCTCGCCTTTCAGTCAAAATTTGGGCCCGAAACCTGGCTAGAGCCATCCACCGAGAGCCTTGTGGAAAAGGCGGCTGAAGAAGGCCTTAAACGCATCGCCATCACGGCCCCCGCCTTTGTCTCTGACTGCATCGAAACCTTGGAAGAAATAGGCATTGGCCTTCGTGAAACCTTCGAAGAAGCCGGCGGCGAGACCCTCACCCCCATCCCTTGTCTTAATGACGATGAAGCGTTTGTTCAATTTCTCCGTACAATGATAGAACAAGAGTTAGCCGGTTGGATCAAGGCGCCAACAGCCGTTAGCGCTGCTGCCGAATAGATATGCGGTTTTTCGCGTCAACCGACTTTGACCTTCCCTTACCCGATGGACACCGGTTTCCAGGCCAAAAGTACAGTATGTTGAGGCGAGCGCTCCTAGACGATGGGGTTGTCACTGATCAGCAGCTTGCCCCATCACCTCGCGCCACACGAGATGTTATCTTATCGGTACACGCATCTTCTTATGTCGACCCCCTGACGGACGGGACTATTGACCCGAAAATCATGCGCCGTATTGGCTTTCCGTGGTCACCTCAGATTCCTCTAAGGGGCGAACTTACAGTGGGGGGCGCCCTGGCAGCAGCAGAGGCGGCGCTTGACCATGGCCTATCGGGCCAACTGGCGGGCGGGACGCATCACGCCCATCGGGAATTCGGATCAGGCTTTTGTATCTATAATGATTTGGCCGCCGTGGCTGTCACCCTTCTCGATCGCGGCGCGGTCGACCGCGTGGCCATCATTGATCTTGACGTTCACCAGGGGGACGGGAATGCCGCTCTTCTCAATGAGAGAGAAGACGTCTTTATCCTTGATGTCCATGGGGCAAAGAACTTCCCCTTTCGAAAAGTGCCCTCGACTCTTGATGTTCCGCTGCCGGATGGATGCGATGATCGCGGCTTTCTTGATGCATTGGTTGAGCATCTTCCCGCGATATGGGCCTTTTGTCCCGATATTGTCCTCTATCAGGCGGGTGTTGATGCCTTGGCTTCAGACCGTTTAGGGCGGCTTGATCTTTCTTTCGATGGTCTTAAGCGCCGGGATGACATCATCCTGCGAGAGTGCCGGGCGCGCGGTATCCCCTGTTCTATGGCCATTGGCGGTGGTTATGCCCACCCCATTGAGGATACAGTGACGGCCTACGTCAACACTTACCGCGTGGCGAAAGAGATTTACAGGTTTTAGGCGCTCTCCAGTGCCTTCAAAAAAGCATCGACTTCATCATCCGTCGTCTGATAGCTTGTGACCAGCCGTCGGAGAGTGCCGTCATAGGGATCCTGGGGCTGGATCCAATCATAGAACTGCGCGCCTTTCGCCCGTAAGGCTTCGGCGACACTGCCCGACATCTGGACGAACACCTCATTCATTTCCGTGGGATAGATCACCTTGCAGCCAGGTCGTGTCACCAACGCTTTAGAAAGACGAGCGGCCTTTTCATTGGCAGCGCGCGCTAATTCCAACCAAAGATCATCTTGCAAAAAGCCAAGCCATTGAGCTGCTAGGAAGCGGCTCTTGCTAAACCCTTGGCCCGCTCGCTTTTGTCGCCAAGTCAAATCATCTGCTAGCTGATTATTAAATACAAGAATGGCCTCCGCGGCAAGGCAGCCATTCTTTGTCCCGCCAAAGGTCAAAATATCCACCCCTGCATTAGAGGATACCGCCGCGGGGCTCTCATCGAGATAAGCACACGCATTGGAAAGCCGCGCGCCGTCCATATGAACCAACAGCCCGAACTCCCGCGCGACCTCCGTCAAGACAGCCACATCGTCCGGCGTATAGACCGTTCCAGCCTCAGTTCCTTGCGTCAGTGACAGCGCCATTGGGCGAACACGGTGCGTTTGGGGCGGGATGAAAAAGCGCATCGCCTCCCGCACACTGTGGGGGGTCAACTTGCCGCGCTCACCCTCGACGGGAATGAGCTTTGCGCCACCGGTATAAAACTCCGACGCGCCGCACTCATCCACATGAATGTGGGACTCCTTATGGCATAGAACTGCACCCCAGGGTTTGACCATCAGGGCGATACTCAACGCATTCGCAGCGCTACCCGTTGCAACGTAGGCTGCTGTAATCTTTTGACCAAATAAGTCAGTGAACTGTTTATTCGCCCTTTCAGTGATGTCATCCGCCCCATAGGCAGGGGACGAGACGCCATTCGCTGAAACCATCGCATCCATAATGGTGGGATGGACCCCCGCCCAATTATCCGACGTGAACATCACGGGGGGGCTAGATCGCCGTGCCCATAAGGCGGCGACAAATATCGTCAAGCTGCTCTAAGGTATCGTAGGTCAAAGTCACCGTGCCGCCTTTCTTCCCGTGCTCAATAGCGACCGATAAGCCAAGAGCCGCCTCCAAATCTCGCTCAAGGGACTTGGTGTCCGCATCTTTAGATCCGCCGCCTGCCGGGGGCTTTCCATTGGCCGCCCCAGAAGAGCCTGGTACAGGTTTCCCTGGCTTGGCTTTGGCCAGACGTTCCGTCTCTCGCACCGACAACCCTTGGGCGATGACCTTCGCAGCCAGTTTAACCGGATCGGGCGCCCCCAGAATAGCCCTCGCATGACCCATGGATAGCTGCCCGCTCTCCACGACCGCCCGCACCTCTTGAGGCAAGGTGGTCAGCCGCAGCATATTGGCTACATGACTGCGGCTTTTCCCAACCGCGTCAGCAATATCCTGCGGTTTTCGTCCGTACAGCTCTTTTATACGAGAATAAGCGTCCGCTTCTTCCATCGGATTTAAATCAGACCGCTGAAGGTTTTCGACAAGGGCGAGTTCTGCGCGGGTTTGCTCGCTGACTTCCCTCACCAGGGCAGGCACCTCATGAACGCCTGCCTTCGCCGCCGCGCGCCATCGGCGTTCCCCCGCAATGATGAGATATCGTCCATTTGGGGCTTTTGGCCCCACTAATATAGGTTGAAGCAGCCCTTGTGCCTTAATAGAGGCCGCTAAGGACGCCAACTCTTCTTCATCAAATCGTTTCCGCGGCTGATCAGGGTCCGGCGCAATATCACCAATAGGAATAATAGTGATGCCATCGCCATCCGCCTTCGCCGGGGCTGACGCCATGACCGGCTGGTCATCCCCTAAAATTGCCTCTAGCCCACGGCCCAATCCTTTACGTGCCATTCTATGCCGCCCGTTCCCGTTGAATCACTTCCGTCGCCAGACGGACATAGGCCTGACTGCCGGTGCATTTTAAATCATATAAAAGCGCAGGCTTCCCATGGGATGGCGCCTCTGAAATTCGCACATTCCGCGGGATTGCAGTGCGGTACACCTTTTCTCCCATGTGCTCGCGCACATTGGCCTCGACCTCTCGGGATAGATTGTTCCGCCGATCATACATGGTGAGAATAATCCCTTGAAGATCGAGGGATGGGTTGAGCCGCTCCCGCACCTGCCCAATGGTTCGCATAATCTGCGCCAACCCTTCGAGGGCGAAAAACTCACATTGAAGAGGAATGATTACCGCATCCGCGGCTGCCATAGCGTTGACCGTCAGTAGACCGAGGGACGGTGGACAATCGATAAGCACATAAGTGAGATCAGGCCTTGCCTTTGCGTAAGCGTGAACCGCCTCCTTTAGTCGATAATGGCGATTATCAACGTCCAGGAGTTCAATTTCTGCTCCCGCAAGATCCATTCCCGCCGGTGCTATCGTCAGTCTAGGGACGAGTGTTTCCGTTTCGGCGTCTACTAAACTCGCCTCCCCCCGCAGAACATCATAGGTGCTCACCTCCCGCGCTGACCTTGGCACACCAAGACCGGTTGAAGCGTTTCCCTGGGGATCAAGATCCACGATCAACACATTCTCACCAACAGCGGCGAGCGCCGTCCCGAGATTAATCGTTGTCGTTGTTTTCCCCACCCCACCCTTTTGGTTGGCCACAGCGAGAATACGGTAGGGGGTGTCGGTCACGGTATGGCCTTTGGTTCGGTGATCACCAGTATCGACGCCTTAGGGTGAGTCGCGCTTTGGTGCTGCTGTAAGTTGAATCTCCACCGCTCGGATGCTGCCGTCAATTCCTCTTGCGCCCTTTCTCCCTTAGGAAATATCAACATTCCGCCGGGTTTCAGAAGAGGAACCGCCAAATCGAGCAATTTTGGAAGCGCGGTCATTGCCCTGGCACTAATGAGGTCATAACGCGCCTGTTCCACGTGAAACATTTCAACGCGCTTTGCCACGCTCGTCACATTGGTAAGGTCCGCTGATTCGGCCGCTTCCCGTAGGAAACGCGCTTTCTTTCCAACACTATCCACCAATGTAAAATGGCGCGCTGGCGCCCTTTCTACACTCAGAATGGCGAGGACCAGCCCAGGGAACCCGGCCCCACTTCCCATATCCAAGACGGAAGTGACTTCAGCGGGAATGAGAGGCCAAAGCTGGACAGAATCAACGAAATGGCGCTGCCAGCGGTCTTCAAAGCTACTTTTGGCGATAAGATTGGTGTGCTGTGACCATGCGGATAGGCATTGATCATAGCTTGCGAAGCGTTTCTTCTCTTCAGATGTCAGGCTCAACCCGTGTGCAAAATCATCCAAATTAGCGATTGTCGACAAATCGTTGGGGGACCGGCTGCGTAAATGGGACAATTTTCCATCGCCATGCTTCATCATGGCGTCTCCTAGATAGGATAGTGAGTGTTCCGGCTTGAGGGCGCCGCGGCGATGGTCTGATACTTATCGAAGGACGGCTTAGTCTTTGGCCGCACTCGCCCGCTTCTTCAAGTGGATGGCCAAGATGGCAAGAGCCGCTGGGGTAGCCCCCTCCACCCTGCCCGCCTGGCCTAATGTCGCGGGCCGAGCGACCGACCACCGCTCTGCCACTTCGTTGGACAAACCCGGCAGCCCCCGAAAGTCAAAATCAGCTGGAATAGCGTGACTTTCATCCCGGCGGAAGGCGACCACATCGGCCTCCTGTCGATCCAGATACCCCGCATATAGGGCATTGGCTTCAAGCCGTGTCCGTTGGTTTGCATCTATATCGGCCAGAGACGGTTCAAGGCGGATGAGGTCCGCAAACCCGACATTGGGTAACGCTAGCAGGTCTTGAAGAGACCGCCGCCGACCGTCCTGGTTTACCGTCAGACCAAACTGCGCCGCCTCTTGCGGGCTAAACCGGGGTGTCTGGGCCAATATATCTAGACGGGCACTCTCTGCCTGTTTCACGTGAAACGCTTCAGCTCTCTCGTCTCCGACACATCCCCACTCAATCCCCTTTGCGGTGAGGCGCTCATCGGCATTGTCCGCCCGCAGGCTCAGACGATATTCAGCGCGGGAGGTGAACATCCGATAAGGCTCTGTCACCCCGCGGGTTATGAGATCATCCACCATCACGCCGATATACGCCTCCGCCCGGTCAAGGGTGAACGGGATATGCTCCCCACCCACCCGGCGCGCGGCATTGAGCCCTGCCATGAGCCCTTGGGCGCCCGCCTCTTCATAACCGGTGGTGCCATTGATTTGCCCCGCCAAGTAGAGCCCCGGCATTGCCTGAAGGCCTAGGCCTGCATCAAGGGCACGGGGGTCCACATAATCATACTCGATAGCATATCCATGTTGCAGGATTGACGCTTCCTCAAGGCCGACCATGGAATGGATAAACGCCTCTTGGGTTTTCGCCGGTAAAGACGTCGAAATACCATTGGGATAGACGGTGGGATCGTCGAGACCTTCGGGCTCAAGAAAGACTTGATGAGCCTCCTTCTCCCGAAACCGCACGATTTTATCTTCAATAGAGGGACAATAGCGCGGTCCCTTGCCGGCAATGGCCCCGCTATAGACCGCCGACTGGTCAAGATTATCTGCAATGATCCCATGGGTTTTCGCGTTGGTGTAAGTGATGCCGCACGCGACCTGAGGAACAATAATCCTATCGTTGAGAAAGGAGAAGGGAACAGGCTCCGCGTCCGCCTCCTGCATCTCAAGCCGGTTCCAATCAATAGTGCGGCCATCAAGACGAGCGGGCGTGCCGGTTTTAAGACGACCCATAGGAAGGTTGAGCCCCTCCAACCGTTCCCCAAGGGCATTGGCCGGCGCCTCTCCCACCCGGCCCGCGGGGGTTCGTTCAGCACCCCTATGGATAATCCCGCGCAGAAAAGTGCCCGTGGTCAGAACGACAGCGCCGCCGCTAAGGCTTTCGCCCGCACTTGTGATCACCCCTCGACACACGCCCTCCTCAACCAGGAGGTCATCGACCGCCGCTTCATGGACTGTCAGATTTTTGTACGCCGCTAGGAGGGATTGAATGGCGTCCCGGTAAAGTTTTCGGTCCGCCTGGGTGCGCGGTCCTCGCACCGCTGGGCCTTTCGACCGGTTCAGCATCCGAAATTGAATACCGCCAAGATCCGCTGCACGGCCTATAAGGCCGTCAAGGGCGTCGATTTCACGAACCAAATGGCCCTTCCCAAGCCCACCAATAGCGGGGTTACAGGACATTTCGCCAATCGTGGACGCCTTATGGGTCACCAGCAATGTACGAGCGCCCATCCGCGCTGCGGCAGCAGCAGCCTCCGTGCCGGCGTGACCACCGCCCACCACAATCACATCGGCGTCGCGAGCACCCATGATATTACCTTCGATTACTTCCCTATACAGAAGGAGGAAAAGATCGCGCCCAATACATGATCAGGGGTTACCTGTCCAACCAATTGCTCCAATTGGTGAAGAGCGCCCCTCACCTCTTCGGACAAAAGTTCGGGTTCCTTCGCTGGATGGTCAAGAACCGCGTCAAGGAGAGCAACCGCCCGGGCGAGGAGGAGTTGCTGCCGCTCCCGAGGGAATAGAGTTGGGCTCGCCGCCATTTCCATCACCTCTTCAACACTGGTCATGAACGCATCCCATCCCGCCCCTGTAGTCACCGACAATAAAAGGCCATCGGCGTCAGTCGGCGGAGTGCCGATATCAACTTTATTGAAAATAGGGAGGACCGGGACCGCTTCAGCCAACGAGGCCGGTACTGGCTCAGGGTTCGCTGCCTCGCTGACCCAAAGGACGAGGTCAGCCCCCGCACCCGCCTTCAAGCTGCGGGCCATGCCCTCTTGCTCAATAATATCATCTGTTTGCGGACGAAGTCCGGCTGTATCGAGAATATGAACAAGGCGTCCTTTTATATCGAGAGAGGCCGTCACCACATCCCGCGTGGTCCCCGCAATATCAGAGACAATGGCTCGATCCTCGCCCACTAAACGATTGAGAAGACTTGATTTTCCGGCATTGGGAGGACCAAGAATGGCAAGCTTTATCCCCTCACGCAAACGCCCTCCCCGCACAGCATCTGCGAGCGCAGACTTCATATCTGCACAGACTTTTTCCAATGTCGGAATAGCGCGGGCAGCAATATCTGCCGGGATATCCTCCTCATCGGGGAAGTCGACAGCGGCTTCTAAGACCCCAAGAACAGAAATAAGATCGCCGCGCCAATGATCGGCCTGTTCGCGCCCTTCACCTGAACGATTGAGCAAAGCTTGCTGCCGTTGCGCTTCGGTCTCCGCCTCTAATAGATCGCCAAGACCCTCTACTTCCAGCAAGTCCATTTTCCCATTCGTCAGACTACGAAGGGTAAATTCTCCTGGATCCGCTGGGCGTAGTCCCTTGGTCCCAAGCCATTGGGCCAATCGTGTCCCCACCGCTGGGGAGCCATGAAGGTGGAGTTCAGCTACATCATCGCCGGTGGCACTGTTGGGCCCTGGGAACCAAAGACACAAACCATCATCAATCGTTTGCTCATTGTCATCGGAGAAATTGCCATACGTTGCTACACGGGGTTCAGGCAATGCGCCTATTAACGCTTCAAGCACTGCGGCGGCTTTGGGTCCGCTAATGCGCCAGACAGCAATGCCCGCTCGCCCGTTACCGGATGATCGCGCGAATATTGTATCATTATCACGTGAAGCCACGCTTATTTTTTATCCGTATCCACACCGCCCATGGCCGCGGCAAACATTTGCTGCATGGCATCCATACCGGTGCCACTCGCGGCCATCGCCTTATCCCAAAACAGTTTGGGGTCACTGAGAGTATCGATATTCTCTTTGGAGCGTTCCACCATGGCGGTCACAATCACATCATTGACAGGCGACATATCGGGTAGTCCGAAAAAGGCGCGTGCCTCCGCTGGTGTGCAATCAACATTGACGGTGATCTTCATGGGACAAATCTCTCATAACGATGGTAAGGTTTAGCACGAGAATGTTGGGAGATAAAATGACACACTCAGCTATTGGTCGCACTGTTTTGGTCAGTGTTGCGGCTCTTATTGCTTCATCTTGCAACAATGAAATGGCCTCAATCGCGGATAGCGGCACGGCGCCTGTGTCCGATTTACCTGCTTATTTCAACTGTATTGATGCGGCTGGTGTCTCTCTCATCTCTGCCCATCGCGGCGGGCCGTCCCCCGGTTATCCAGAGAATGCCCTCCCGACTTTTAAACGCACCACGAGTTTGACCGGCGCCCTATTAGAGGTGGACGTAACCACCAGCGCGGACGGTGTCCTGTTTCTCCATCATGATGATACGCTTGATCGAACAACCACGGGGTCCGGTCTGGCCACCGAAACCAGTTGGGAAAAATTACGCACCTACTCTCTTAAAGACCCCAATCGTCGCGTGACCGCCTATGGCCTGACAAGGCTCGACGAAGCCCTTGACTGGGCGAGGGGCAAGGCGATTTTGCAACTCGATATTAAGCGGGGGACGGACTTAGATGACGTGGCCCGGATCGATAGTTAAGCTGGCGCTGAAGCCCGGGTGATCCTCATCGCTTATACCGCCGGGCAAGCTTACGCGCTTACTCGCCGGTTCCCCTCTTCTATGATGT
>ERZ1740067.1625-NODE-1625-length-15012-cov-6.472688_pt1 | contig 15012 bp, 15 predicted proteins | sample MGYA00581736_ERZ1740067 | MGnify/ENA primary metagenome ERZ1740067 (study PRJEB43018, sample SAMN04849236) | marine metagenome | isolation source: floating plastic debris | place: Pacific Ocean | collected 2008-08-27 | study: EMG produced TPA metagenomics... | reverse complement strand
AAGATTCTAGCAAAATAGTCATAGACCGCCATGACAACAGCAACGCCCGTCCCCACTGCATTGGCGAGGGTGACATTGCCCTTGAGGTAACAGCTCATGATCCCACGGACGCCAAGCGCGCTGTCCGGGTTGAACACATCAGGGTCCAAAAAGTCATCATCGATGCGCCGGTAGATCACATGCACAGGCTCAAGCCCCTTGAGCGTTTTCATGAAGACCTTGTTCTGATTCACGACCAGGTCGCGGCCTTCCACGAGAGGCACGCCCATTTCCTGGCTCAAAAACACATGCTCAAAGAAGGCAGAGTTGTAGACCCCCGGCGTCAGCACAACCACCTGCGGGTCGCGTACATTGGGCGGTGCCACCTGAGACAGTTTTTCAAGCAGCATCTGGCCATAGTTTGACACATGCTTGAGGCCGATATTGCGCATCAGGTCGGGAAAGGCCCGCTGCATCAAATGACGGTTCTCAATCACATATGAGACGCCGGACGGCGTGCGTGCATTGTCTTCCAGAACGCGAAAATCCCCCTGGCCATCGCGCACAAGGTCGACGCCGCAGATATGGGCATACGTGTCATAGGGCAGCTCGACGCCCTTCATGACATCGCGGAAGGTCTCATTGTCGTTGACCAGATGCGCCGGGATGACGCCATCCGAAATGCATTTCTGCTCGTGATAGATGTCCTTGAGGAAGGCATTGATGACCTTCACCCGCTGCACCACGCCGCGCTCGACGGTGGTCCAGTCGCGCTTGGAGATCACGCGCGGCAGGATATCGAACGGCAGAACCCGGTCGATCGCGTCCTTCTTCTTGTAGACGGTGAAGGTGATGCCGGAATTGTAGAGTTCGCGCTCGGCTTCCTTCGCCCGCCGGCGCAGTTCGCGCATATCGAGGGATTGGAGCAATTTGCGGACGGGAGCCGCAAATCTGGCGGGCTTGTCCGGTGCACCGGTCAACTCGCAATAGAACTCGCCGGCCTCGTAACCGGCAAGAAGGCTGGGAACGCCAGCCCCGGACGTTTTTGGTGCTTTTGCTTTGGTCACTAGGGAAATGTGTAGCAAACACGCCCGCTAAGCACAAGTTTTTGCCCAAATCTCAGGCATTTTTTCGGGTGCTCACACTTTGGGCGGTTCGGTGCCCGTCCAAAATTTGCGGCCGCCCATTGCCAACCCCTCAAGTGCGGAGTTAGGCTACGCATAATGAGCTGCGCCAAGGAGCGCTGCCGACCAGGGACCGCAACGCAATCGCCTTTTGGAGGGGACACGCCAAATGAGCCAGGCATTCAAACTAACGCCAACAAATGCGCCGGAACTGACCAGCAAGACCAATGTTGCTGAGCCGGAGCTGTGGAAGAACTACGAGTACCTTCCCATCTTCGCGAAGATGCGCGCTGAAGACCCCGTGCATTACTGCGCAGACAGCCGCTATGGCCCCTACTGGTCTGTCACCCGCTATGAAGACATCATGGCCGTGGACACCAACCACCACGTCTATTCGTCTGACGCGCATCTGGGCGGCATCATCATTGATGACGGCATCCAGAATGACCCCGAGAACGACTTCAAAGCGGTGAACTTCATCGCGATGGACCAGCCGCGCCACGATGAGCAGCGCAAGTCGGTCAACGGCATCACCAATCCCAACAACCTGCAGCACTTCGGCAATATCATCCGGACCCGGACAGCCGACCTGCTGGACACTCTGCCGGTGGGTGAAGAGTTCGACTGGGTGTCGACGGTCTCCATCGAGCTGACGACGCAGATGCTGGCGACCATGTTCGACTTTCCCTTCGAGGACCGTCACAAGCTCACCCGCTGGTCGGACGTCTCAACGGCTGAGCCCGGCTCAGGCGTGGTTGACAGCCAGCAGCAGCGTATTGAAGAGCTGATGGAGATGGCGGCCTATTTCAGCGACCTGCAGAAAAGCCGCATGGACAAGCCGGACAACATCGACCTCTTGACGATGATGACCCACAGCCCGGCCATGGCGAACATGCCGCCTGAAGAGTTTCTGGGCAATTTGTCGCTGCTCATCGTCGGCGGCAACGACACCACCCGCAACTCCATGACCGGCGGCGTCTTCGGCATGAACCTGTTCCCCGACCAATGGGACAAGATGGTCGCCGACCCGTCCCTGATCGACAACGCGGTCGCGGAGATCATCCGCTGGCAGACGCCGCTTGCCCATATGCGCCGGACGGCACTTGAAGATGCTATCCTCGGCGGCAAGCAGATCCGCAAAGGCGACAAGGTGATCATGTGGTACGTATCCGGCAACCGTGACACGGCTATCTTTGATGACCCGGACAAGATCATCATCGACCGCAAGAACGCCCGCAGGCATCTGTCCTTCGGCTTTGGCATTCACCGCTGCATGGGCAATCGCATCGGTGAATTGCAGCTGCGCATTCTGTGGGAGGAAGTGCTGAAGCGTTTCTCCCGGATCGAAGTGACCGGTGACCCGGAACTCACAAACTCCAACTTCGTGAAGGGATATGTCTCCCTTCCCGTCAAACTGCATGCGCTCTAGGGGGCCATCGAGATGAGTCAGGCTTTCACATACACGCCCACAACCGACGTCCAACTCTCCAGCGCGACCAACATTGCTGAGCCTGACGTCTGGCTGAATTATGAGTACTTCCCGATCTTCGAGAAGATGCGTGCGGAAGACCCGGTGCACTATTGCGCCGAGAGCATCTACGGCCCGTACTGGTCCGTCACCCGCTATGAAGACATCATGGCGGTGGACACCAATAACGAGGTTTACTCGTCGGAAGCCGACCATGGCGGGATCGTGATCGATGACCGCATCGCCATCGACCCGGAGCGCAACTTCAAGGCTGCCAGCTTCATCTCGATGGATCGGCCCAAGCACGATGACCAGCGCAAGTCCGTGAATGGCATCACCAATCCGAACAATCTCCAGCACTTTGGAGACATCATCCGCACACGCACAGCCAATCTGCTGGACAGCCTGCCGGTGGGCGAAGAGTTCGACTGGGTGCCGACAGTCTCAATCGAACTTACGACACAGATGCTGGCGACCCTGTTCGATTTCCCGTTCGAGGAACGCCACAAGCTGACGCGTTGGTCGGATGTGATTACCGCAGAACCGGATTCCGACATCGTCGAAGACCAGGATGCCCGCATCGCCGAGCTGACCGAGATGGCCGAGTACTTTGTGGGTCTGCAACAGGACCGCATCAAGAACCCCGGCAACATCGATCTGCTCACCATGATGACCCACCACCCGGCGACCGCAAACATGCCGCCGGAGGAGTTCATGGGCAATCTGTCGTTGCTGATCGTTGGCGGTAATGACACCACCCGCAACTCCATGACCGGCAGCATCTTCGGCATGAATTTGTTTCCCGACGAGTTCAACAAGATGGTGGCAAATCCTGGTCTCATTGATAACGCCGTCGCCGAGATCATCCGCTGGCAGACGCCTCTGTCGCATATGCGCCGGACGGCACTTCAGGATGCGGTCCTGGGCGGCAAGCAGATCCGCAAGGGCGACAAGGTGGTCATGTGGTACGCGTCGGGCAACCGCGACACCTCCGTCTTTGATAATCCCGACAGCATCATCATCGATCGCAAGAATGCCCGCCGGCATCTGTCCTTCGGCTTTGGCATTCACCGCTGCATGGGCAATCGCATCGGTGAACTTCAGCTGCGCATTCTGTGGGAAGAAATCCTCAAGCGGTTTTCCCGCGTGGAAGTCACCGGCGATCCCGTACTGACCCATTCAAACTTCGTGAAGGGCTACACGTCCCTTCCCGTCAAACTGCACGCCCTCTAGACGTCACGCATTTACGTGCAGTTCCTGCGCCCGGCTCCTGCCCCGAAAATCGTTTTGGGGGAGCCGGGCGCTTTCTTTTGACGTCGACCATCAGGCTGCGGACCCTTCTCTGAAATCAGCGGGAATGGGACAATCGACGCATACACCGTTGTCGCACAGGCGGCACAGGTGACACCGCTCCAGGTCATCTTCCGGGATCCCGGCCAGAAGCTTGTGTAGCAATGAGGCGAATGCCTCCTGTTCATGGTCATCAAGCGGATTCAGCAGGGACCCAATGGCCGCAATCCGGCCCGCAAGCAGCTTATCGCGGGCAGCATGTCCTTGTTCGGTCAGGAAAAGGGCGATGGACCGTTTGTCCTTCCCGCCACGGCGCTCGACCAGACCGTCGGCTTCAAGTCGGTCCACCAGCCGCACGGTGCCTGGATGGGACAGGTTCAGGATGCGCTTGAGCTGGTCGTTGGACGGCCCGGTCCCACTTCCAATCACAACAAGGGCAGCGGGCGTTTCGCCCGCGCGGCTCATCACCTCGAGCGCGACTTTTTCAATACGGTCAGCAACGGCAAGCCCTACAGCACCGAGCAGATTGGCAGTTCGATCCAGCATAGGAACAGAATAAGTGCGCTACGCACATTTTTCAATTGACTATATGTGCGCAGCGCACATAATTGGATTTACCTGCCAACCAAAGAGAAGGATGCTGTTTGCATGTCTAGTGAAACCCTCAGTTCCGAGCACCAAGACTTCTATAAGCGTTTCCAATCGTTCTGGGCGGCACCATCAGCCGAGCGCGTGCTGGAGATCATCGCACCGGATGCGAAAATCCATTTCACCGGCGCGGGCCACATGGACGGCAAGACCTATGCTGCCTTTATGGGCGAAACTCTCGCGGCCATGGAGGGTGTGAAAGTCACGCCGATGGACTGCGCAGGTAATGGCGACGTGCTGTACATCGCATGGGAAACAGTCGCGACGCTGCATGGATCGCAGCGGACCTATCGCGGTGTGGACCGCTTTCGCATCAAGGATGGCATGGCGGTAGAAGAACATGTGATCTTCGATTCCGCAGTGCTGACGCCCGAAGGCCGCGGGGGCATCGAATACGCGCCTGAATGAACCCGTATCGGCAAAATACGTATCACGTGATGACGTCGTCAGAGCACCAGGCATGTCAAAGGGTCCGACAGCAGTCTGAGTAGCGTGCTTGCCTCCTGAGAGAAGCTACGACCAGGGGACATCTCACAAGCGCAGATCAATGTGATGTGTCCTACCAGCTCTGGGTGCCCGGCGCGCCTTTGATAGGGCCTTTGATGGCGGATGTGACCCAGCCGGCGTAGTAGCCGCCCGGCTGCGGCGTCACCTTCTCGTCGCCCACAAAGCAGGCATCGACGCGGGCTGGATAAAACGCGATCCATCCGGCAATGCGCGCCATGTCCGGATCCAGATCGTCCAGCGGGTCCGGATAGGCAAAGGCCGCATGCTCAACGCGTGTACCCGGCAGCACCAGATCATAGTGGACGGCAGCACCCTTCCATTCGCAAACGGTCACATAGTCGGTCTCACGCAACACACCGTCTGACACGTCTTCAGGCGGCACGAAGTAGACAGGTGCCCCAGCCGTCTCGACCACGCGCAGGGTGCGGTCACTTTCAGCAATGACCTGCCCCGCGTGTTCAACGCGCACCGGTCCCATGGCTTCACGGAGCTCCGGCGGCCGCGGATAGTCCCAGACAGATTCTTCGCCGGCCGACACCGGTTCAATCTGCGGTGGACGCACGCTGTTGCGCCAGGCGTCACGGCCACCACCAACGCGGGCCAAAAGCCATTGTTTGTCGGGAATATTTGCCATAGGTCGTCCGTCTACGGATAGACCGCCAAAGTTTGCTCGCTGACAGCCGCCGCCTGACCTTCCGGCGTCCACAGGGTTGTGACGTGATGTCCAAACCCGTCACGCAATGAGGTCAGTCGGGTATGAATAAGCCACCAGCCGCTTTCATCCACCGGTTCAGGCGGCTCAAACAGAGAAACGGACCATGCCACCGTGCTGGACTTCGCAAGACCGGGCATCACGCCGATGGCAGGCGACGGGATGGCATCGGAAAACAGAACGCTGAGCTCTTCGATGCCGATCTGACCATCACGCGCTTTCAACCAGGTGAGGCTGTCTGTCTCAGACGAGCCCGAATAGGGAATGGCACCACGCACCCAGCGAAACTCGAAATGCTGCAGGAATTTCGGCATCAGCCCGTCGATATAGGGAGCCGGCTCAATGGTGTCAGGACCAGGCGTACCCTCGGGCGGAGACGGCGGCGGCACCCGGTCGACATCATCCAAAGGCAACCCGAAGATGGCGCGGGTGGTGGCCACTCGCTCGTCATTCTGAAACCCGATGGCGCGGATCTGTGTGAGGTTGCGCCCGTCGCGCTCCATCGAGGGCTCAAAGCGCAGTGGCCCGGGTCCTGAGGGGCGTACAAAAGTCGTCTGCAGCGCCCGCAGCCGCCGGTCCGGCGCTGCCAGATGACGCGCTGCCATCAGGCCGAGGGCGGCAACCAACCCTCCAAACGCGGCCCGGCCCTGCAGCCAATCCTCCGTGAGGGTGTAGATGGTGGCATCTTCATCACGCTGAAAGTCCGTTGTCAGCTTTTCGAGGGTCGTAAGCATGGAAGCAGCTTTCTCATGTGTCTGGGTAAGACTTGGCCCGGAAGTCAGAAGAAGCAAGCGGCGAGTGACGTGCTGTGCGCACCATATCGGGGCGCCCAGGCAAACCATCTCTCGCAACTGCCATATCCTTGATACAGCCGCCATGTAGACATTGACAACATGGCGCGCGACCCCTATGTAGACGCTGACAACATAGGGAGCCGGCTTGTCTTATCATCACGGAAATCTCCGCCAGGACCTGCTTCAGCGCGCTGCTGAGGTGATTGCTGGCGACGGCATAGAGAAGCTCAGCCTCCGCGCTCTGGCGCGCGATCTTGGCGTGTCTCACTCAGCCCCGGCCCGCCATTTCAAGGACAAGACGGCACTTCTGTCGGCGCTGGCGGAAGAGAGCTATACGCGCGTCGTCGCGGAACTGGATGCGGCGATGGAGGCCGCCGGCAGCGATGCCATGGCCCGCTACAACGCCATCGGCAAAGCACTGGTTGCCTTCGCGCTGGAACGCCCTGCCTATTTCCGTGCCATGTTCCATCCCGAAGTGCGCAACAAGATGAACGACAAGCTGCGCGCTCTGCACACAACCTATATGGACCGCCTTCTGGTAGGAGGACGCGCGGCCCAGGCGGCAGGCGGGTCGCCCGGTCATGACCCGGAAATCGCCGTCCTGTTCTCAACTGCAGCCGCACAGGGGATCGCTCAGATCCTTACCGACACCCACGACAAGCGCATTGTCCAAGGCCGCAACCCGGCCGACATCGGCCGCGAGGTGATCGACATCGTCATCGCGCCGCACAGCAAAATGGCATCACCACAAGGAGGGGACGCATGAGCACCGCATTCTTCAGTACCCTGAAATTCCTGTTTTCCATCGGCCCCGTTCTGTTCGGCCTTGGCTTCATGGCACCTGTCCTGGCAGAGCTCATGACCACCGCCGGGATCACCGAGCCTTTCGGTCTGGCGCCGATAGTCGTCGGGCTCGTCATAGGTCTTGGCTGGGGCACCTACGCGCTTGTCCGGGGGAGCTGGATATGAGCACCGCAACACTCACGCGCGAGCGCGACGCCGAACTGCGCAAACTGGAATTCGAGATCGCCAAGAAATACACAGGCGGCACACCCTGGCGCATTGTCGTTTGGGGGCTCGGTCACCTCGTCGTCTGGCTGTCTTTGTGGCCGCTGGTGATGACCGGCACACTTCCGCTGTGGGCAGGATTTGTTCTCTCCACGCTGTGCGTCACAATTTGTTACCTGCCGTCTCACGAAGCGCAGCACAACAACATTGCGCGGCCCAACACATCGCTGCGCTGGCTCAATGAACTGGTTGGGTATGTGTCCACCATTCCCCTGGTGCTGCCCTACCGCACAGCGCGGCTCACTCACCTTGAGCATCACGCCCATACCAACAACCCGGAACTGGACCCGGATTATGGTGTCACAGCCGACGGCTGGTGGGATGCAATCGCAACCTCCGTGCGGTCCCGGATATCCCGCAAAGGCGCCGGCCAGAACGCCGCCTATGCGGCGGCCCTCGACCGGATCGGCGGTGAAGCAGCTGCCAAGGCGCGCCTTGAGGCGCTTGCGATGAATCTGACCTTCTGGGGCGTCCTTACCGCCCTTGCCTGGAGCGGCTTTGCGCTGGAAGCCCTTCTGCTGTGGTGGCTGCCCCGGCATATAGGCCTGACTTACATCGCACTGCTGCTGAGCTGGGCTCCGCATCATCCCGGCGAGATGACCGGTCGCTACAAGGACACCCGCGCTTTCAAATACCGGTTCGGAAACATTCTGGCGATGGGGATGGAGTACCACATCATCCACCACCTGCACCCGTCGATCCCGCTGCACAAGAACATGCCCGCCTACCGGGAAATGAAACCCCTTCTGGAAGAACGCGGCTGCGACCTGGGCGGGCTTTAGCGCTCCGGCGTCGTACCGGCCGGTTCAAGTCCCGGAATACCAAAGAGTGCAAGTTGCAGGCTTTGGGCAATCCGCTCGGCGCGCTCCATGAAATAGGCCACGGTAAGCGCCGACGGGGACATGTCCTCAAGAGTCTGCCTAAACAGACCAAGCCAGATGGCGAAGTGCTTCCGCTCTATGGTCGTGTGCTTCTTGTGCGCAGGAACCGGCTTCCCGGAATAGGTCCCCATATTCATGGCGACTGACGCCCAGAATTTTTTCATGGTTGCCAGATGCGGCGGCCAGTTGTCGCCGATCGCCTGATTGAAGATCGGCCCCAGCGTCGCGTGCTGCCGGATGCGCCCATAGAACCTCTCGACAAGCTCATCGATGAAGGCGTCGTCGATGCCCCGCGCAGCAGCATTCGCCTGAATGTCCTTGCGGCGCTCTTCGGCTGTACGCAGGCGGGTGCGCGGCTCTGGACGAATGGGATGGTCACTGTTCATGTCCACCAAGCATGGCGCGAGAAGCGGCGCTGGGAAACCACCGGCCCTGCGCCACGTCGCCTCACCCGGCCCGCGTTGGATGTGTCATGAGCTGGAAAAGTCAGGCCGTAGCGGAGACGATCCAGACGCCGGCACCCAGCATGACCTTCTCGTCCACTACTTTGCTTTCCATGGCGTCAGCAAGATCGGACAGGACGGCTTCCTTCTCAGCATCCGTCCTATCCATCATCACCCGCGAAATCGGGCCGCGCAGCATCAGGCTTTCAGCCCCTGCGCGTGGGGAGCTGCCCTGGTTGAGCTTGGCAGAGAACGGTTCAGCTGAGGCGTTTGTCCATCCGGCATCGCCCAGAATGCCGAGCGTGCGGTCAATGTCGGCAAAGGCAAACGGGCCGGGTGCGTGGGGGTCCGGCGGCGGCGGAAATTCGACGTGGTTCTTTGCAATGCCCAGGCCGATATGCACCCACTCGTTTTCACGCACCGGCTGCCAGCACACAAACACCATGCGCCCGCCGGGTTTGGCATGGGCATGAATGTTCTGGAACGCGGTGACCGGTTCTTCAAAGAACATCACGCCGAAGCGGGAGATCACAAGATCAGCCGCGTCGCCGAGTGCCTCGCTCTGGGCATCAGCCAGAGCGAATGTCGCCTGCGCCGCGCCAGCATTGCTTGCACGTGTCCTGGCCAGGTCCAGCATTGGCTCGGAGATGTCCACACCATGCACACTGCCGGACGCACCAACGTCCTTGGCCGCAAGCAGCGACGTATCACCGGTGCCACAGCCGATATCCAGCACCCGCTCGCCCGTCACCGGGACGGCGTGCTTCATGAGCTGCTCGGTAAACGGAGACAGGAACCGGTCCATCTCCTCCTGGCCGGAGACCCAGCTGGACCCACCCGCGCCATTCCAGAATTCCTTCTGGTCCTGATTGATTGCTGTCATCTGACGTACTCCCTAGCGGCCGCCCTGGCCGTCATCGACGATAATGACTGTGCCCGTGACGCATTCAGAAGAAGGCGACAACAGAAACAGCAATGTTGAATCCATCTGCTCAGCAGTGCAGATGCGCTTGCGCGGAAAGTGCTTTGAGAAATCGCCCATGCGCTCAAGCATGCCTTCCAGCATCTCGGTCATGAACGCCCCCGGCGCGATCCCGTTCACATTGATGTTGTAGCGCGCCCACTCAACCGCAAGAGCCTCTGACATGCGCGCAATGGCGCGCTTGGTAATAGAGTAGAGCGCTGCACCGTTGCCGTCATAGCGATACGCCGCGACGGACGCGATGTTAACGATGCGGCCGGGCTTCTCAGCTGCAATCAGCCGCTTGGCGACTTCGGCGGCAAGAATGTAGGGACCACGCAAGTTCGTATCGATGACCCGGTCGATGAGGTCGACCTCCATCTTGTGGGCGCGCTGGGCATCCGGAACGCCGGCATTGTTGATCAGGATATCTACAGTGCCGAACGCGGCCTCGGCATCGGCCACCACCTGCTTGATATTGTCCGCATCCGTCATATCTAGCGGCAGCGCGATGGCGTCTCCACCAAGACTTTCAATCTGCGCCTTGACCTCCTCAAGACGCTCCACCCGCCGTCCTGTCAGAATGACCTTGGCACCGCTTTGTGCCAGCACATGGGCAAAGCGCTTGCCCAGCCCTGAGGTGGTGCCCGTCACCAGTGCCACACGTCCGCTGAGGTCGGACGAAAAACGAGGCGCCTCAATTGCATCAGCCATCCCTGATCTCCCTGTAGATTTTTTGGGTGAATTTTGTCACCCCATCCTTACCGGTCTCCACAAGGCCCGGCAAATCTGCGCGGGCCGATTGACCGAATGACAGCTATTCAGCGGTCACGCCTGGCCGGGTCGAAGGCGAATTGCCGTTGCGCCTGTCAACGCTTACCGCGGCGCAACAAATATTCCCCGGCCAGGCCCTTAAATCGGTCTATATTTCGGTTACATCTCGTTGGATCGGAGGATGAGGATGCTCCCGGAACTCAAACCGCACAGCGATACAATGGCGACAACCGCCCACGCCATGATCGGCGGGGTCGTCTGGCAAACCATTACCCTGTCGCTTGGCTCAGCTGCCGTCATTATCACGGCAATGACCCTTGGTGCGCTGGGCGGGATACCCCTGTGGGCCGTTGCCACCACTGTCTATGTGAGCGTCTATCTCAGCTATACAGCCCTGCATGAGGCGGTGCACCAGAACATTACCGGCAACCGCCAGGACCTGGTGTGGATCAACCGCGCCGTCGGCACTCTATCCGCATTCTTCCTGTCACACTCTTATGAGATGCACCGCACCATCCATCTCACCCATCACCGCAATACCAATGACCCGGAGCATGACCCGGACCACTGGGTGAAGGGATCAAACTGGCTGATGACGATGTTCCGCAGCATGACGATCTTCAATGGGTACTTCCTGTTCTGCCGGTGCCATTGGGACGACAAACGCATGCGCCGCGCTTACTGGGTGGGCCTGCGCGATACGACAATCTCGACGGTCGTCCTGATTGCCGTCGCTATCTTTGTAGATTGGAAGCTGGCGCTGTTTGGGTATTTCATACCAGCAATGCTCGCCGCCATGACGCTAGGGCTGCTGTTTGACTATTTGGTGCACACACCGCACGAGGCCCGGGCCCGGTTTGAGAACACGCGCGTGTTTGTGTTTCCCCGCTGGCTCGATACTTTAGTGACCTGGGCGTATGTGCAGCAAAACTACCACGGCGTGCATCACGCTTTCCCGCGAATACCCTTCACCAAGTATCGCGCGTTCTTTCGCGAAACCCAGGATGACATTGAGGATGCGGGCATGCCGGTTGCAAAGCCACTGGGCTGAAAACTGATACTAGGCAGCTGATGTCCGCGGCGCTGCAGATCTGGTACGCGCTTTTGCAGCCGCTTTGGCCTTGGGTTTGGCGGCGGCCGATCGCGGACCAGTCGCCGATGCACGGGCACGCGTGCTGGAACGTGCACTCCGCTCTGCCTTGGGACGCGGCGCCTTGCCGGAAGCCTTGCCGGAAGAATTCTCGGGCGCCTGATCGAACTCAACTGCATCATAGTCTGCGAGAATGCGGTCAAGGGTACTGCTGATCTTTGTGCAGATACGGATCATTTCGATTTTTGGCCACGTGGCGCGCTCGCCTTCTTCAACAAACGACATCACCTCTTCCTGTGTCGGATGCGACAGCAGCGTGCGCGGATCAAATAGCCGCGCTGCGGGAATAATGTTGATGTCACCGGTATAAGTCTGCGTCGCAATTGCCGAGAACATGGACAGGATGAAATTGATTCTTGGATTCTTGCGCGTGAATGTCTGAGTAACCGACACACTTCCGCGAATGATCTCTTTGACCCAGCGTTCCGCCTGCTGGGCAATCATTGCGGAGAAGCCTCGTTCCGTTGTTGGGTCGCGCAGCCACGGGATGACCAGTGGGTTGACCATGGACACGACGAAATGGTTGACCCCGTATAGACGCATCAGTCGTTTAGCCGGCAGGTCATCATGCACCGACCCGTCCACCCATTTGCGCGTCGGAAGATAGGGAATGCGTTCACCAGCCACGGTTTTGGCTTCGAGCATCACGGGCGGGAAGACGCCCGGGACCGCGCTCGATGCCAAAATGGCCTTACGCACATAGACATTGGGTGACGTGATGGCGTTCAGCAGACGCGATGTCTGGTGCATCTCTGCCGGGGCCACGGACACATTGATGTGGCGACCGGTCTTCTCGAACGCTTCCTGAAACGTGAGGTCCGGCACCAGCCGCGCAATCATCTCTTCCACTTCGTGAATATCAAGTTGTGGGTGGCGGCCCCACAAAGCCCGGTCAAACCAACTGGCTTCGCGGCGGGCTTCAAGTTCCAGAGCGGGGTCTGCAATGAGCCGCTTGAGCTGAGTGTTGCTATTGGTACCAATGACAGCCGCCACAATGGAGCCCGCACTTGAGCCGGAAATCACCGTCGGCAGCAGGTCATGCTCAATCAGCGCCTTGACTACCCCCATGTGGTAGTTGCCGAGAATACCGCCGCCGGACAGCATGAGCGCTGTACGGCCAAAGCAGTGGCTGGCGCGACGGAAGAAGTCGATCTTGTCTTCTAGAGAAATTTCATCCGTATCAAGAGCAGCGATATGGTCGAGCGCCGATGTGATTTCATTCACATAGTCGTTGATCAGCTTTTTGGTTCCAAACTTGGCACGGGTATAAAGCACCCCTTTGCCCATGCCGCCCATATTGCCGTGAATGCCTTCGTTGAGCGCAAACAGCAGCCCGACGTCATCGTGGCGCGCGCGCAGCTCGCGCAGACGGTCGAGGCGTGAGCGGATCTCCACATGGTCATAAAGACGCGTCTGATCCATCCGCTTCCACCGGTCCATGCCGGTTTTGTCATCATGGTCCAACGCCGCCTCCGCCCATTCAGCATGGGTCTCAGCGTTTGCCATGGCCTCTTCAATCTTGCTCAGATTGTTGAACATGTAGTGGTGCCTCTTTTTGTTCGAGGCCCCAGTGTACATCCCATGGCTATGCTGCGGTGCATATAATTTGCTGCGACAGAACGGCTCAACCGTAGCCGCCAGGAAAGTTTATTAAAAACAATATTTTAGAACGTCCCGCGCCGTTGACGTTATCGCCGCTCGGAAGAGCAATTACGGCATTCTCTGGGCTAATTCGGGCCCTAAAACACCAACTCTCAGAACAGCCGGAGTGGCAGCTCAGGGCCGTACAAACCGCTCATCCAGCCAGGTGCCAATAGCCTGTGCACTTTCTTCCCAAGCCGGATCCACCATCAGATTGTGGGCGCCCGGAACGACCTTCAGCGGTGCCCGGAAAGTCTCCGCCAGCCATTCATGATTTGGCATGGGAATGGACCAGTCATCGCGCCCTGCGACAACCAGAACCGGTCGTGTATCAAGATCAGGTGTCTGGGGCGGCGGTCGCCTGAACAGCTCAGACATCGCGCGCGGGGATTCGCCACAGAGTTCCGAGATGTATTTTCGCTTCAAATCTTCATCCAGATTGTCGCCATAGAAGAACGAGATGAAGGCCGGCAACCCGGCTTCAAAGTCACCAAGAAGTTGAGACTTGATGAGCGCCATGGGGTGGTGTCGCAACATACGCCACGCGACGCCAAGCGGCGCGCGCATGGGCGAAGAAGCCAAAAGCACGGCACCAGCAACACCTTTATTCTGTACACGAACCATCTGGGAGAGAACCCCACCAAGCGAATGGCCGATCAACACCACATTGCTGTCGAGTTGCGCAATCATGCCGTTCACGTCGTCGACAAAGTCAGCAAGGCTTGGCTTGTCTTTAGCAAGATTGCCGGGGCTTGTGCCATGCCCGCGGGTGCTCATGGCATGCGCCGCCCAGCCACGTGCTGCAAACCAGGGCAGGAAGTGATGATCCCAGCATCGCGCATCGTGAAACCCGCCATGTAGAAACAGAAGTTGCGGACGGCCCGTCGTTCCAGCGCCTCGGGAGATCAGCTCAAGTGTCATAGGATCCTCGCTTGAATCCTCGCAGCATGGGCCGGAGGCGTGGAAGCACAATTACCTGTCGGGGAAGCGGCCATTTAGATGTTCCGGCAGTGATCAATCAGATGATCCACAAAGACCCGCACCTTTCCCGACAAATGTCGGCTGTGCGGATAGGCGACATAGATGCTGCTTTTAAAAAGTTCGTAGTGTACATGCAGCTGCGCTGGCGCGGTCGGCCACCTAATGTGTCAGGCTGGCTTCAATGGTCGAAATCGTCTGAGCACGGATGAGTTTCTTGTTGGCTGCGTAAGCCCCACTCGGTAACTCGCCAAGCTGGGCAGCAATCCCGGTTGCCGTTTCCAGCACCTTGTCTGCGGCAACCACCTGATCGAGATAGCCGACTTCAACAGCACCTTCCGGGTCATACATCTTGGCCTGGATGATCGCTTCAGTCAGGTAGCGCGGGTTGAGACGGGCCCGCGGCAGCTCGATCCCGAAGATAGGAAGCGTCATGCCATTGACTGTTTCATTGGCACCAATGGCAAACTCGCCTGCAGCGCCAATCCGCGTGTCACACCCGGCAAGAAGAAAAACGCCCATGGCGATGGCGTGCCCGGTGCAGGCGCCCACAACCGGTAGCTTGTTGGCGTAAAGACGCAGGGCAAAGGCCCC
>ERZ1740067.1623-NODE-1623-length-15014-cov-11.730263_pt1 | contig 15014 bp, 13 predicted proteins | sample MGYA00581736_ERZ1740067 | MGnify/ENA primary metagenome ERZ1740067 (study PRJEB43018, sample SAMN04849236) | marine metagenome | isolation source: floating plastic debris | place: Pacific Ocean | collected 2008-08-27 | study: EMG produced TPA metagenomics... | reverse complement strand
CTGTATAACCTCATTTTTGATTCTAGCGCTCTAATTTCCGATAAGGTCTAATGAATAACAACAAGCCCACCTTTCTAGGGCTTGGGGCACATAAGGCCGGAACCTCTTGGCTGTACGAACAACCTATTTCACAGCAGTCCGCTTGTACTCGATCAAGAGCGGCGTTCTTCGCTGCCAGCGAGTCAGCCAATATTGAAGTTGCCCAGCTGCTTGGGCGAACTTTGAAAGCGTACATAGGACAGCGTAAACCGCTGAGTCAGCTAACTTATATCCGTTGGTTTGACGACAATAGCGAAAAATACGCAGTACCAATACTGGATACAACAGCAATAACAACAGGCTCCAGCCATGAGTGTACAGGATGCCTAAAAGCGCTAATCCGGGCAGAAGACCACCCCAAACCCAGCCACTTACATATCGGTGAGCCATATATTTTTCGGGGGCTTGGCCATACATAGCAAACCCTTCAGAAACTGCCCAGCCACCTCTCACAGCGCGCTTCCACCATTCCGAAAAGCGCTGCATGTCAGCATCGTGAAACACCATAATGCGATCTAGCCGGCAAATCTTCCAATTGAGGCGACGAAGACGAATACACATTTCAGGCTCTTCGCCACAGATTAAGGCACTGTTGTACCCTTCCACAGCTTGAATGGCTTTTACCCGAATGAGCGCATCTCCACCACAGGCATCGACCTCTTCTCCGGGCGGCTTATACCACTCTAGGTCAGTATATTGGTTATAAATAGAAGCCTCTGGAGATATCTCCTTGCGCTGTCCGCAAACAATAGCCAGCTGCGGATTTTTCTCTAAACATTGGTAAGCTTCGGCTAGCCAACCCGGAGATAGCTCACAGTCACCGTCAACGAACTGAATATATTTAAGCGTAGGAAAATGTTTTGTCAGGTAAGTTAATCCTGCGTTGCGAGCACGCGCTGCAGTAAATGGCTTAGCTGCATCTAGTTCAATAACAATTCCCCCCATCTTACGAACAAGATCGATGCTATTGTCGGTAGACCCAGAATCAACATAGACGATATGTGAGCGTTCAGAGAGTTGTGCCTTTAGTGCATCAAAACAGGCCTTTAAGCGCTCTCCTTCATTACGGCCAATCGCAACTACGCCAATACTATTTAAGCTCATAACTCTAAAGGTGTTTGAAAAGATGCAGTATCAGGAACAAAGGGTTACGATTTTTCGTCTTGGCCCTCTGTTTTCTTGGCTCAAAGCCCACAATCAAACCTATATTACATAGATAGTCGTGACAATGGAACTTCGATTTAACCGCCCCTATCATTAGAGTCAATGAAAGTAGTCATTTCAGTGTTTACAGCTACATAGACGCATTTTTTACACAGTTTCTCTTCCGGTTTTGCGTTATTCACTTTTGTTTGGGCTGGGCGTGTTTGCCCAGAGAAACCACACTAAAACACAACCATAGGAAAGAGAGTTAGTAGCTATTATCTATCTGCGCAAAAATTAGTGAGTTGTTGATTTCATTGTCCTGCTATGGTGTTGTAACTGAAATCTTTGCCTTTCACCCTAAAAAACCCCATGCGTAAATGGTCATTTAGTTGGATATACAGCTGTACCATGGCCGGACCATTGGCAGCCGCGCTAATACTGCCAACTGGTAGCGATGCTCTGGCACAGTCAGAGGCTCCTTCAGTAGATTTTTTGAATGGTGTCTGGGAAGGGAGCTACACCTGTAGTCGAGGACTCACCAGGCTAAGATTAGATATTCAAGCAGATAGTGCAAGAGACATTGACGTTGTGTTCTCTTTCTCTGCGCACCCAACTAACCCAGGAAGTCCGTCCGGGCGTTTTAGAATGCGCGGTGAGTATGAGGCCGCTTATTCAGCCAACGTGCCTAGCCTGATAGATTTGGACGCAACAGCCTGGATTGATCGACCATCTGGCTATGCAACTGTCGATCTTTTGGGCACGGTTTCTGGTGTTAGCCGCAGAATTACAGGCAGTGTAGACCTTGAGGGCTGCTCCACCTTTGAAGTCGCAAAGCTAGACAATCAACAGGCAGAACTCAACCCGCAAAATGCGATACCGCCGACAGCAGCCTCAAGACCAGTAGCACAGGGAAGTCAACCGACACCCAGTGGAAGCGCGTCGAGTGGAAGCGCATCGAGTGGAAGCGCATCTGTTGGGAACGGACAGCTAGATGGGCCTGAAAGCGTTGTGGCTAGCTTCCATCAGGCGATTCAAAATGGAAATTTCGACGCGGTCGAGTCGTATTATTGCGCTTCAGAAAGAGTTGCTGCGCGTGCATTGGAAGCGGGTACTGATCCGGAGGGTCAGCGTCGAGCCTTGGCAAATGCCTATCTACAAGTGGCCTACACTATCTACACCGTAGATATGTCTATGCTTCAATACGAAACCGTTTACACAGATAATGAAGGAGAAGGTCGCGCAGTCGTCACCGTTGCAGGCCCTGTCGGCGTGGAATCAGCCAATGGGCAGGGGATATTGATTCCGTACAGAAATTTTAGTGCGCTCGGGAAAGCTTGGCTAAGACTGATCAGGGAAAACGGCGAATGGAAACTCTGTCAGAATTTAGAAAGTTAAGGTTCACGCTAGTGTCGATAGGATTTTAGGCGTTATACCGGTCAAATCTTGTACCGAAGCAAACACAGCCGCGTGCGGTCCAACGGTGAGCAAAGGTACCTGATTAAATGTGTGGCGCTTGGAGGAGAGGTCTTCTATGTTGCCGTGGTCGCTGATGACAATCAGTGTGACCTGCGGCGGCAAATGCGCGATCGCACTCTCCAAAAACGCATCCACTCGCTGCAAACATGCGATCGCCTGGTCCCAATCCTGTCGATGCCCCGCATAATCCGTCAAATAGCACTCAAACAGCGTCACCCCATAGCGACCGCTCAGCTGCGCCAATCGTTCACCGGCCACCGCAGGCGAAATCGGCAACCGTGCCCCCTTATCGCTCAAAGACCGCCGATTTCTCGCAGGCGGCACGGCCCCCACAACATCCCAAAAGATCGCCTCGCCCTGCTCATACTCGTACTGCATTCTGAAGGGTAGACCGGCTGATAGGTTAAGTAGCGTGCAAACGGAATAGCGGCGTTTCCTGTTTGCGATCGCATAAAAATGCTCCGGCGAATACGCATTCGCCAGCGTCGCCGTCCGCCCCAACGCCAACGCTCGGGCAAACAGCCCATACTCATCAATCAACTGCCGCAAAGATCCATTGGCAAACCCTGACTGATGCCGCCCTAAAAACTGCGGCGCATTCTGCCCGGTATAGATCGTCGTTTGCCCAGACGCACTCTGTGGCAGCCCTTCCACGCCTAGCGTGGCATCTACAGGCTTTAGCATCACGTCCGATCGCTGTAATGAAGCTCCAGTTAGCAGACGCTGGCCCAAATATTTGGTTAAAAATGGCATCGCTTCCGATACAGACAGTGGATTGTTGCATCCCGCATCACCGAGCCCTACACCATCGAGAAACACCAGCAAGAAATTAGCCTGACCAAACGACAATTCCGCTGACTGCTCGCAACTGCTCTCAAGGAGAACCACTTTTACCTTAGCTGTAGATAATACCTATACTACTGCCGTCGCTGCTCCGGAGCATCTGTCCAATCAATCAGACGTCGCACAATCTGAAGTTAGAGATAGCCAGAAAGAGCAACAAGTACAGCTAGCGATCCACACCAAAAAATATCATCATCATCGCCTCTGTAACTTCTCCTGTCTCTAGAAAATCTGCTACATGGCTAAATCCTGCCAAAAAGTCAGTGTCAACACTATCAACAACATCGGCATCCGCCACACCACTCTCGACGGCACTTTCATACGTGGACACCACTTGCCGAAGGTCACTAATTGCGTTGGCCTGCTCGCTAGCATCGAGCCTTGAAAAGGCGTTGCGCATAGCTTCTAAAATATCGTTCGGGGCTTCTAGGCTCTCTAGTTCTTCTAACAATGCAGGACTTTCGTATATCTTGGCTGCATAGGCAAAAACGCGAGAGACGTGCGGCATGGGGAGCTCTGGTCTTTGTGCGATCGCCAATCCTGCCAACACCGCAGCGTCGTCGTATTGCTCTGCGTCCATCTTCTCTTCTACAGCAATCATCAAGCGCTCATAATAAGAAGCCGACCGTACGCTTAGCGAAGCACCTGAAACATCGGCCAACTCACTTTCAACGCTCAAGTAATACACACCCGTTTCAGGCAGATTAAAAGCAGTATGACGTCCGCTATATTCAGCAAAATCGATATCAGACGGATAATATATCCTTTCTACTGGAATACTCTCATTACGATCTAGGCGCAGTAGCACTTCGGGCCAACCAAAGTCCGAATTTGTTTGAGCATACACCACAACAATTTCATTCTCTCTACCGGAGAACCGATAGCTCAGCGGCGCTCCATCTTCAATAGCTTCAAACCGGTCTTCTATCTGCAAACGAAATGGAGCCGCCGAAACCTCTCCTTCTGAGATTGAGTTAGGAGTCGAAGGCGCTTCATCTAAGACTTCAGTAGGTGTCTGACTCAGGAGTTCAGAATGGGAAACAGTAGGCCAAGCTAATCCCACACTTAGCAAAGTACAGCTCAAAAATAGACGTTGCAGGAACATAACGTTTTTCCAAAAAGAAACAGATAAAGCGGTTACTTAAACAGACCGATTCGCAATGTAAACTTGAGAGCCTGGACGAAAAATACTCAGGTCTTTTAAGGGCTAACTTCCTACAGCAGAACTTCGCCATCGCGAACTCTCGTTACATTACTCCATCGACTCTCGCAACGCCTCAGACGCTTCACCTGTCTTAAGATAGTCAGAAAAGTCACTAATCAAAGACACATCTAAGTCGAACGTGTCTGTCTCTACAACACCAGCATCTACAGCCGCCATAAAGTTTACAAAAATCTGCTGTAAATCAGATAGTACTGTAGCCTGCTCGGCAGCGTCTAAGCTTTGATACAGTTGATACAATCCATCTAGCGTATGGGATTCTGGTAGGTCAACTTCATTGAAAGCCGCAGTAGTCACATGCCACATCGTAATCAACCGACCCACATAGGGCATTGGCGACTCAGGGCGCTGCTCAATCGCCAGCTCAAAACCCGAACGTGCTCCGTCAAAATCATCATTGTCCAACCGTTCTACAGCAAGCATCATCGCTCTCTCATAAAACGAAGCCACCCGCAACCGTAGCAAGTATTCTCCTTCGTTCACTTCGCCCAGTGATTGCGCCGAAGCAGAGGTAAAAACAAATCGATACTCACCTGTGGCAGGCAGCAGAAAGGCCCTGTTTCTTCCATCGAACTCATTGATCAGAATATCCCTGGGATAGTCCACTTCGCGCACCAGCTGCCCTACCGCGTCATAGAGCACAACATCCGAACCGTGGAGAAAATCGTTGCTTTCCCAGTAAGCCACGACTACTTCATTCTCATTGCCACTAAAGGTGCGCTCGTAGGTCAACGGCTCATCTTCTGTTTGAGAGAGCGTTACTTCAATATCGAGCCGCGCAGCCCGTGATGTAGAAGCCTCACCTAGCTGGCTCGCTTCATTCGTATCGATCGCCTCATTGGCATAGGCAGCCATAGGAAACGTTGCGCCTATGCATATCAACATCAGACCAAAACCAAAACGTCGCACTGCGCTCATAAAGAATTTGAGAGATAGGGTGTTTATATTTGTTCAACCTCAGCAAGCCCTATTCCTGAAAGTTTGCGCTTATCCAAACACTAAAAGCGCCTTGCCATTGATATAGTCGCCGTCTCACAGTTCTTCCTGGGTCTGCACACTAACGCCAAAGAACATTGTTCGGAGGGTATCGGTAGGGACGCCTGTCTCAAGGAAATCGGCTATGCCTGAAAAAGACACGCCATCAAACTCATCTTCACTAGGATCGAGTTCACCACTAGCGATCGCACCCTCATAGAGCCCGTTCAACTGTCGAAGATCACCAACAATAACAGCTTGATTTTCCGCTGGCAGCATCAGAAATGTTTCATAAATCAGCGCAAAGAGATCGCGCTCGAATTGTTCAACATTGTCATCGCCTTCAAAATCAAGTCCGTTCAGACGCGATTCAAATCCTGGTAACTCATACAGTATCTCCGCGTGAGTACCCAACCTATACATATAGGCCGCCGGAATTTCGGGCGAGTCTTCAATAGCTAGCATCAAGCGTGAAAGGGCGGCCTCGTAGTTATCTTCATTTGCAAGCGTCTCAGCAGACATTAGGAGCCGCTCGTAATAGGTGGCATTCCTTACCTGCATTACATATTCAACATCGGGAATAGAAGAATTGTTGCTGTCAGATTCAGGAATGCCACTGGAAACAACTAGTCGATAATCTCCCGTCTCTGGCAATAAAAACGTCCGCCCATATGCACCCACAGAGTCGAACGTCATAAAGTCTGGATAGTTTTGCCGTCCGATAACTTTCTCTCCGCTTGGCTGATAAAGATCAATAAACTTTGAAAAAGGAAGCGAGCGACCCTCTTGCTCTATGAGTACCACAATCACTTCATTGGTATTTCCGTTAAAGGTGATTTCACCACCTGTGACACCGTCTGCCTGTGGCTCTAGCCGTAGTTCTACATCTACACTATTACCAACCGTAGGCTCAGAAGCAATCTGAGAAAGGCCATCCTCTGTGTCTGGCGCAGATTCACTCTCCATTACAGGCGTAGCACTCTGTGAAATGGCGGGAAAGAACAACCCCATACCCAGCAAAGTAGCACTCAGAAGCAACCGTTTTACAATCATGGCATGGCAATGTTAAAGAGAAAGGACGATTCTCATATTAAATCTGTTCAAAGCTGTTCTATTTTACCAGTAGCCTAATAAGCGCTGCTAGCTATCTGTTAGCGATTAAAGGGGTGGGGAAAGCAGGCTCACATACCGTTTTGAGCTATCAACTTCATCGTAAGTCAGTAGAGCATTGGGGTGTGCTTGGGCCCAGGCTATTAGCCACTCTAACTGAGCGATCGCATCGCCAAGAGTGTGTATTTTTGCTCCATACAGGTCTTCAATTAGCACCGGATGGTCCAGCGCTAGATACTTTTTGTTTGATGAGCCAATAGCGTTATTAGAAAGGAAAAGGCCGGAGATGCGATCGCGACAGTTCCTCACCGAACTCCCATCCAATATCTGCACCTCCCACGGTTGCCCATCAGACACTTCAAAAATCAGTCCAAAATCTTCTAACACGACATCGGTATGCTTCCATCCATCTGTTACCGCAAAGCTATGCTGCTGCAAGCAGGCCGCAACCCGGTCGTAATCATTGTGGCTGTCACTTGCGGCATACACCATAAACCCGAACAAACCCACAGGTAGCCCAATCGCAGCTAATATACCGCCCACAACCAGACGCCGAATTCCATTGCTCGATACTGCTGACATCTCAGTAGCTCAATAAAAACTTAAGCGAGCAAAAATACTCAACCAAAACATAATGCGTCCAAAAAAGAGTCGAAAACGCATGTCCTATTACTACTGTATTCCCACAAGCAAGGCTGCATTCCAGATAACCGCAGTATCCTGTAGCGATTCCGCCTCAAAGCAAAATACGCTCTGGCTTCTTTTTGAAAACCTGCTCACAGAAGCACCAAAGGTATTTTTGTTTATCTAGGAGGCGCTTAGGGCCAGTTCTTTGTCTTCGACTTCTTCAGGAGAGTGCGAAGTTACCAGTTTTATACTGTGCTGTGTTGCCCAGGTTTGGAGATCGGCAAAGGCGCGATCGCGATACTTTCCATACCGTTCCCGTTTCTTCCGCTCCCGCTTCTCCAAAGGTGGAATAATCCCCATATTTGGCGGCATCGGCTGAAAATGCTTCGGCTCCGCAGAACTAATAAAATTCGTCAGCGCTCCGATCATCGTCGTCTCCGGCAACACCAACAGCTCCTTACCAAGCGCCACTCTCGCCGCATTCGTCCCTGCCAGCCAGCCACCAGCTACCGCCGCTGTATAGCCTTCTGTTCCCACCAGCTGACCCGCTGCTAACAGCGTAGGCCGCGACTTAAATTGCATTGACGCATTCAATAGCTCCGGCGAATTAATAAACGTATTGCGGTGCATCACGCCCATCCGCACAAACTCCGCATTCTCCAACCCCGGAATCATCTTGAACACGCGCTTCTGCTCACCCCAGCGCAAATTCGTCTGAAAACCCACCATATTCCACAGCTGTCCGGCCTTATCTTCCTGCCGCAGCTGCACTACCGCATAGGGCTTATTCACCTTATTCTCCGGCAAATCAAACGCCCCATATTTTTCTGTGTCAAACAGACCCACCGGCTTCAGCGGCCCATAGCGCATCGTCTCAATGCCCCGTTTGGCCATCTCCTCAATCGGCAAACAAGCCTCAAAAAACTTCGCCGTATCCCGTTCAAAGTCCTTCAGCTCCGCCTGCTCCGCCGCACAAAGCGCATCATAAAACGCCAAATACTGTTCCTTATTCATCGGGCAGTTCAGATACGCCGCCTCACCCCGGTCATACCGAGACGCCATAAAAGCAATGTCTTGATCAATCGACTCACCCACAATAATCGGGCTCGCCGCATCAAAAAAGCTCATATACGCCTGCCCCGCAAACCGCTCCAAATCCTCACTCAGCGATTCACTCGTCAACGGCCCGGTCGTCAGCACAGTGATTCCATCGCCGGGAATCCTCAGCACCTCATCCCGCCGCAACTCCACTAACGGATGCCCTTCCAGCGCCTCAGTCAAATCCTGCCCAAACACCCCACGATCCACAGCCAATGCCCCACCCGCAGGCACTGAATGCTCATCCGCCTTGCCAATCACCACCGACCCCAACCGCCGCAGCTCCTCATGCAGCAGCCCCGAGGCCCGGTCCGTCCCCATCGCCCCAAACGAGTTACTGCACACCAGCTCCGCCAAATGCTCTGAGTGATGCGCCGGACTCTTCTTCACCGGTCGCATTTCATGTAAAACGACGGGCACCCCGGCCTGGGCAATTTGCCAGGCCGCTTCTGTACCGGCCAAGCCGCCACCAATCACATGAATAGGCTGGTCACTCATCTGTATCCTCTGCACTTGTTAACTGTGATAAAAAGTTGTCTATATCCTGAGCAATCAAGTCGTACAGCTTCTGCCCCGCGACTAAATTGGATCGTAACTGATCAAGCTCAATGTCAGTGCCATAGGCGTGTCTAAACATATGACGAAAATTTCTCAGCCGATTCATCACATCTAGCGTGGGCTCCGATAAGAATGCGGGCCGAATGCCCTCAACTGGCTGACTCATCCTTAGCAGTAGCACTTGATGCCAGCCACCACTAGAACCAATATTATTTTCAAAAGCGCTTGCAACCAGCTTTAGCAAATCTTCTACAGCACAATACAAGTTATGAATCTGGTAAGCAACACTCTCTAGCTGAGCAGGCGTATCCAAACCATCTTCTACCCTGGCACCCAGCTTAATATTTACTCGCTCCATCAACCTAAACTGTGCTCGTATCTCAGCGGTTAATGCGGCAATTCGATTGCGGTCCATGCTAATCCCGTGCGGCGAATTTTGTCAGCAAAATGGCACTGGTCCAAGGGGACCATATCAATATCTCGCAGTAAAAGCATAGAAAGTCCGCTCATCAGGCCACAAATATCACCAGATTTGTGAGTCTCAATAGCCACATCGATATCTGAATATTGAGTGAAACGATGCAAAACTGTCACTGAGCCAAAAATATAACCGCTTTTCACACCATATCGCTGAGCATTATTCGTCAGCCAGCTCAACGTCTGCTGCAAAAGCTGCTGGCGAATTCTCTCATTTTCCGACTGGTCTTTAGCCAGCCGAGCATCTAGTAAGTGAGTAAGAAATGGCATTTGGTCAATACGAAGTTGAAACAATGAGAGGCCTAGCCAAACAGCTTGAAGAAACAGAATGCATGGATGCTATCCCACATGCCTCGCATCTGTTGTGTCACCATTATCAAATCTTAGCGATAGTCACACCCTTACCCCCATCAACTTGCTCGGCGACTTCAAAGCTTTTCACCTGTGGATGCATTTTCAAATACTCCTGCACCCCGCGTCGCAGTTTCCCAGTACCATGTCCATGAATTAGCCACAGCGGTCCTCTCGCACTTTGAATGGCTTCTTCGATGACGCTTTCTGCTTCACTGACTCGCATGCCTCTGAGGTCCACGGTGTTACTTTCTGTTTTTACCATCGGCGCTTCGGGTAGTGTCTTTGCGATCGCCTGCACTTTAGGTTTCTTTTCCACCGGCTCAGCCTTCTCTCCTTTCAACGACTCAATGTCCGAAAGATCCACCATCATTTTCATAATGCCAAAGCGCACAGCGACCTTGCCGTCTTCATCAGCTTTTTCTACCACTTCAGCCACCTGTCCACCCAAAGAAGCTAATCTCACACGCTCGCCTTCTTTCGGCCGGTAGCCTGTGCCAGCCGACACCACTTTAGCCGGATGATTACCAGTAGGCAGTCTTTTCTCTTCTATTTGGTTGAGTTTTTCTGTTGCTTTTTGAGCGTCTTGCCCGGTAAGGCCACCCTTTTGCAGGTCGCGAATGACTTTGGCCACTTCGGCTCGGGCATGAAGGAGCGCGGTTTCAACGTCCTTTTCCTGCTGACGCTTCATTTTTTGTTCGCGATCGCGCAAACTTTGAGCCCTCGCCTCCACCTCCTTATAAAATTTCTCCGCCTTCGCCACCAGCTTCTCGGCTTCTTCCGCCCTTCGCTCCTGCCTTTGCCTTTGCGCCTCTAACCCTTCAATCACCTGATTCACATCTTCAGTAGCACCCCCCATCCGCTGCTTTGCGCTATCAAGCACGCTCTCTTTCATCCCCAATCGCTTCGCAATCGATAGCGCGTTTGATCTACCAGGAATTCCCCACAGCAGCTTATAAGTTGGTGCGAGCTTCACATCGTCAAATTCTACTGAGGCGTTCTCAAAGCGATCGTCTTCGTATTTGAGCGATTTGAGTTCGCCATAGTGGGTGGTGGCCACGGTGAGACGAGTGTGATTGGCGAGATGTTTTAGCAGCGCGATCGCTAATGCACTCCCCTCAGAAGGATCGGTCCCTGCTCCCACCTCATCTAGCAACACCAGCGAATTCGCATAGTCATCATCGCCACCCGCCTCATCTACCTCATCTAGAATTCGGCCAATCCGTTTCACGTGACCGGAGAACGTAGAAAGGCTCTGTTCAATCGATTGCTCATCGCCAATATCCGCTAGCACCGACTCAAACCACGGCAGCTCTACCGGCTCTTTCGCCGGAATGAACATGCCCACTTTTGCCATCAGCGCGGTTAGGCCCAGCGTCTTCAGCGTGACCGTTTTACCCCCTGTATTTGGCCCTGTAATCGCAATTACTCGCAGATCTGGTCGCATTACCAAATCGGTCGGCACGACTTTAGTACTCTGCTCTTTTTTCTGTTGCCACAGCAGCAGCGGATGCTTCAGCTGACGCAGCGTAATTTGCTCGCTTTCTACAAACCTAGGCGCATTGCCTTCCATCCACAGCCCATAGCGGGCACGGGCCGTTGCTAGGTCGAGCTTCACCATCACCAAAATCAAATGCTCCAAATCAGGCAGCACTTCTGCCACCTGATAGGTCAGCATCTGACGAATCGCTTCCGACTCCACTTCTTCTTCTTTGCGCAGCGCACGGCGCTTGTTGCCATTGTCCACAATGCTGTGAGGCTCTACATATAGCGTTGCGCCACTGGTAGAAACGTCGTGCACAATTCCCGGAATCGCGTCTTTTTGCGGCGCTTTTACCGGCAGCACAAAGCGGTCGTTACGCTGGGTAATCAGGGTCTCTTGCAGGGCACCGCCTTGGCGCTGAGTGATTCGTTGAAGCTTGGAATAGATGCGATCGCGCACCACTTTCAAATTCTGCCTTATCCCACCTAGCTTGGCACTGGCCCGATCAGCCACATTCCCACGATCGTCAATACAGCGATGAATCTCCTGCTCTAGCTCAGGAAACGTCCGCAAATCTTCAACTAGCGCCTGCAATACCGGCAACTCTTCTTGCGCATCAATCTGCCTGCGCAGTCGCCTTGCCCCAGAGAGCGTAGTGGCAATGTCCAGCAGCTCATCACCAGAGAGAATGCCTTGCACCTCAGCCCGCTCCAGCGAATCTCCAATATCTCGAATGCCACCAAACTGAAGCCCGCCAACGGTCGATTCTAGCTGAGTGGTTTCTACAGTTTGAGCCAGCAGCGCTTCACTGTCTGCCTGGCTCTTGGGAATAGGCAGCCTTTGCGCTGCCACATTGCCAATATTCGTTGCGGTAAAGGTGGCCAAGTGGCGACACAGCCGAGGCCATTCCAACAGATTAAGCGTTTCAGATTGAATCAAAAGAGGGTTCGCGAAGAAAAAATTGAGGCTTGGATTACTCAAAGCATTACATCCTTATTATAAGGAAGACCTCTCAGTAAAAAGCCCAACCCAAGAAAGGCAACAAAAATATTTAGGAGGATTTCACTACGCTACCCTCACCCCTACTCATCCAAAAATACAGCGGCGACTCTCTCATTCCCAAACGCCTTGCACTCAAGGCCGCAAATATAGCCACAGCACAAACCCTAATCGATCTATTTCAAACCGCTGTCGGTAAAACGCAAGGCGAGCTGGACCGGCAGCTACATATCGAAGAAGGCGAAGGGACAGACTACCGAGTGAAGCGTGGTCTAGCTCACATTTTGCGCAATAGCTTCAGCACCTTTGAAATTGTAAGCCCGCTAGAGCCGGTTGAACTACGCGATCGCATCTTCACCCTAGCCGCCACTCGCGCCGCCACCCCCACCAACGCCGAAACGCACCTCACCGCTCTCGCGGCCCAGCTCACCCAAGAGCTAGACGAACCCATCGAACCGGTTCACATTCGCCAAGGCCTCTACGCCGACCTCAAAGAAAACCGCATCCTCACCACGTTTGATACCCCTACACCCGAAGCGCTCATCCATCGCTACAACCTTTCTCAGGTTCAGGGCATCTTTTACAAAGCTAGCCACATGGTGATCAACCTGTATCGCAACGACCCAGGCGAATACAAGCTGATGTTTAAGTACCTCAAGCTCTTTCGCCTCATGACCTACGTAGAAGGCGAAGCAGACCAAGGCTTTACCATCACCATCGACGGCCCGGCTAGCCTATTCAAGCCCAGCACCCGCTATGGCGTCGATATTGCCAAGCTCATTCCCGCGATTTTGCATGTGACCCGCTGGCAGCTGACCGCCACCCTCCAATGGAAAAACCCTTACACCAAAGTGGCGCAGGACAAAAGTTACAGCCTTAACGCTGACTGTGGACTAGTGAGTCACTATCCGCCCGGCAAACCCTACGACAGTATGTTGGAGCAGGCGTTTGCCGAAAAATGGGCCAAGGCAAAAACACCCTGGCAACTAGAACGTGAAGTTGATCTTATTCCCATTCCCGGCAGCGTCATGATTCCAGACTTTCGTCTAGTTCATCCTGACGGACGTGTTTACCTGCTCGAAATCGTGGGCTATTGGCGACCTGAGTATTTGCGTAAAAAGTTTTATCAGGTTCGACAGGCCGAGTGCAAAAACTTGATTTTGGCGGTGTCGCAGCGTTTGAACCTAGAGAAGGCAGGTGTTGACATCAACACCACACCAACCAAAATTGTTTGGTTCAAAGATAAATTACTCCCCAAAGCGGTAATTGAAGCGCTCGAAGCCGACTAGCCGGGCATACTTAGCGCAATCGCTTTTTAATGCTTCTCTTTGGGCTTCTTTCTGGTCCTCTTTTTGTCAAATCAGATTCCCGAGGCGGGACACAAAGGCACTCAATATGATCGCAGCCGTTGAATCTACTAAAGCTATGAGCACAATCCTGGTCGTAGATGACAGTCCTATGCTTCGTGAGATGATCTCTGGCCTTTTAAACAAAACAGGCTTGAGTATTTCGGTGGCCAAAGATGGTCACGAAGCTAAAGAAAAAATTTCCGCTAATCCACCAGATTTGGTCGTGCTAGATGTGGTGATGCCAAACATGAACGGCTATGAGCTGTGCCGCTGGGTAAAAAGCAACGAAGCGACTAAAAATGTGCTCGTAATTTTATGCTCCTCCAAAAGCGAAGAATTCGATCGCTACTGGGGCATTAAGCAGGGCGCAGATGCTTACGTCATCAAACCCTTTCGCCCCGGCGAACTGCTCGGGACAGTACAAAACTTGCTAGCAGGCCAAGCTGCCTAGCATTTTTTCGGCGGCCTTTTGCCATACAGCTACAAGCCCACACCTTCACTCATTTGAAGCTGTGGGCTTTTTTTGCCTATTTTCCTTGGCCTATACTGAAAGACGCCATCACTCTCATGCTTTTTTGGGCCAACACATATGCCAACAAAACGCGCTGCACTGCCACCTGGCTTAATCGTTCGCACAGGTAAGTTTGTGTGGAATACGATGTGGCGCACGATGATGTCGCAGATGGCTCCCCGCAATAAGTCTGGCGAGTATGTGCGTCCTGAGAGCGCGTTTCGCGGACGGGAAATTGTCCCAGAGGCTGGGCGCTATCGATTGATTGTGGGCATGAGCTGTCCGTGGGCGCATCGGACTTTGGTGACGCGCGCTTTGAAAGGATTGGAAGATGCGATCGCAATCACCACAGTCCACCCTTCCACTGATGAAGGTCGATGGCTTTTCGACCAAGACCAATCACTTCTAGACTGCCGAACCCTACCTGACTTTTATGCTGCCTGTCAGCCAGGATATTCAGGCCGCTCTACGGTCCCAGTCTTATGGGATAGCCAAACAAACACCATCGTCAACAACGAAAGCGCCGATATCATTGAACTACTTAACAGTGAGTTTGGTGACTTGGCGACTGGACCAGATTTGTATCCAGAGCATTTGCAATCCTCCCTTGGAGGGGCTTCGCAATCCTCCCTTGGAGGGGCCTCGCAATCCTCCCTTGGAGGGGCCTCGCAATCCTCCCTTGGAGGGGCTTCGCCATCCTCCCTTGGAGGGGCTTCGCCATCGCAAATTGACGAACTCAACGACAAAATC
>ERZ1740067.1622-NODE-1622-length-15016-cov-5.178865_pt1 | contig 15016 bp, 14 predicted proteins | sample MGYA00581736_ERZ1740067 | MGnify/ENA primary metagenome ERZ1740067 (study PRJEB43018, sample SAMN04849236) | marine metagenome | isolation source: floating plastic debris | place: Pacific Ocean | collected 2008-08-27 | study: EMG produced TPA metagenomics... | reverse complement strand
AAGGCTGTTTCCGTCAGGTTTGTGTTTGGGCTCAAGACCTAGAACGTCCAAAAGGGTGGGAAAGATGTCTGCGGCCGAAGTAAAGGCAGAAACCCTGTTGTCCTTGGCCATGCCAGGGCCCCGGATGATCAGGGGGATGTGATAACTCTCTTTGTAAAACCCGCCTTTGCCGAGCATCCAATGATCGCCCATCATTTCCGCATGATCGGAGGTGAAAATGATCAGTGTATCGTCCGCCACCTGATCGAGGGCGGTGAAAATGCGACCAAGCTGGGCATCAACCTCGGTGATCATGCCATAGTAGAGCGCACGAAGGCGCTTTAGATCGTGTCGGGTCAGGTCGCGCACGTGGCCATTGGCGCCTGGAGTGTGACTGGAAAGATGCTGGTACTCTTGCAAGGCGGAAACAAGGGGATGGAACGCTGCTTCTTGCCATGCGCTGTCGGCGCCCTTGAACTCAGGTCCGTCATCCGGATCGTACATCGTATTATACGGCTCGGGCACAGTGATCGGTGGATGCGGACGCAGAAATGAAATATGCGCCATCCAGGGCTTTCCTCGGTCCTGTTCACCGAGCCAATTGAAAAAACTGTCGGTTAGGAAGGCTGTTTGCGTTTCGTCCTTGGAGTAACGCGGGGCCTTGCGGGAGATAAGTTCGCCATCCTCCGGCTCAACGTGGTGCAGGTTGTCAAACGATGCCGCATCATGACCGCGGGTGGCCAGCCAGGAGCGCCAGGGTTTGTCGTCTTCGGGCAGCGGTTGACGAACAGAAAATCCAGGCAGAATCCCCTCATAAGTGGAGAGGGCCGGATCGTTCGGATCATGCACCCGTGGGTCCGGTGACGTGTCCGTATAACCGAACAAGGTCGGGACATAACCGGCCCTTCGTGCCGCGCGGGCAATATTGTCGAACCGGTTGTCCAGCGGAGCCCCGTTCCAGATCACCCTATGATTCATCTGATAGAGGCCGGTGTAGAGCGAGGCCCTGGCCGGAGAGCAGGGCGCAGTCGTCGCATAATGCTGCTCAAAAACGGTAGCCGTCTCTGCAAAGGCATCAAGGTTGGGGGTCTTGACCACCGGATGACCGATAGCGCCGAGGCAATCACCCCGCCACTGATCGGCCGTTATCAGAAGGATGTTCGGACGCGATGTCATGCAGCTTCCATCTGATCCATCAGCTTGGGCAGATCGGCAACGGTATCGATCACGTAGTCGGCACCAGCGTCCGTAAGTTTGGCGGTTGCTTCCTGCCGGATCTCTTCGACCTCAGCCTCCGGCAGGGCCGCCAGTTCTTCCGGGGTTTTCCCGGCAAAGTTACCGGAAAGAGCGAGGCCAACGGTGATACAACCGGCTGCCACGCCCTCTGCGATGCCGGGCTCCGTATCATCTACCTTGATGACGGCGCTGGGCGGGTAGGCGACAAGATCAACAAAGCACTGATACATGCCGAGCGGACCCGGACGGCCCTCAGGCAGGTCATCAGAACACACCAGATTATCTGGCGCATAGCCCTGTTCGGCGGCTCTTGGAAGAACCCGCTCCATAATGGAGCGGGTGTATCCGGTGGTGGAACCGATTTTTACGTTGTTCGATCGCAGGTAAGCGATCGTATCAAGAGCGCCTGGAACGAGGTCGGCATAATCCGTGACCACTTCCTCATTCATCGGTACAAAGATTTCATAGACCTTGTCGACATCGGCATCAGTTGGGGCGCTGCCGTATTTTGCCTGCCACTGTGCGGCAATGTCCGGATCGTTCATCATGGACCGGATATGGTCCCATTTCGGCATGCCCATTGGGCCACGGGCCTGATCAATGCTCGCAGTAATGCCGAATTTTTTGAGTGCTTTCACAAACACACCCATCGGTGCGAAGGATCCGAAATCGATCATGGTTCCGGCCCAGTCGAAAACGACAGCTTTGAATTTGCTCATTTGTTCTCTTTCTCGTGTTTGCTCAAGCGGCGAGTTTTGCGCGCTCTGCGAGCGCTGCTGAAGGTGGGGCGGCGCTTTCAACGCCCATTTCTTTCAAAACGTCTGAAGCGGCTGCAGTGACGCGGCGCATGACATGTTCGTCCATCTGACCGATACAGCCGACCCGGAAGCTGTCAACGACAGTCAGTTTGCCCGGATAGAGGATAAAACCACGTGTTTTCATGAGCTCGTAGAACCGGGGGAAGCTGAAGGCGGGGTCTGCTGGACAGAAGAAAGTAACGATAATCGGCGACAACCATTCGGCGTCCAGAAGGGTTTCGAAGCCGAGCTCCCGCATTCCTGAAATCATGACGTCTCTATTTGTCCGGTAGCGCGCACCTCGCGCAGCAACGCCGCCCTCGGCTTTATGCGCCCGCAAGGCGTTCAGGAACGCCGCGACGACATGAGTAGGCGGTGTGAATCGCCACTGACCGGTTTTCTCCATATGTGCCCATTGGGCATGCACATCGAGGCTGACGGAATGGCTGTTGCCTTCTGCGGCTTCGAGCTCGGCCCTTTGTGCGATAACAAAACCGAACCCTGGCACGCTTTCTATACATTTGTTTGCAGATGATACCAACGCTGCAAACCGGAGCTTTGACGGCTCGACGGGAATGGCGCCGAAAGCTGACATGGAATCGATCAAAAGGGTTCTGCCCGCGGCGGCAACGGCGTCTGAAATTTCCTGCAAAGGGTTGAGGATGCCAGAGCTTGTCTCACAATGGACGATCAGGACGTGGCTGATCTCCGGATCCTCCTTCAGAAGGGCGGCGACTTCCGGTCCACGCGGCGGAAGATAGTCGCCCTTGTCCAGCACTTCAGCTGGGCGGCCAAGATAAGCCATCGTTTCAACTGCGCGTTTGCCGTAGGCGCCATTGGACAGGATAAGGGTCTTTTTGGTCTTCGGCGTGAAACTGCCCAACATGGCTTCGACCGCAAAGGTGCCGCTGCCCTGGATCGGGACGCAGTCATAGGCATCACTGCCGTCGCCCAACAAAGAAATGAGGCTTTTCCGGAGTTCGGCGGTCATCGCCTTGAAATCGCCGTCCCAACTGCCCCAATCCCGCAACATGGCTTCTTTTACATCTATCGATGTGGTGAGCGGCCCCGGGGTCAAAAGATAGGGCTCGCCGTATTTCGGTTTTGGCAAGGCCGTCGGGTGGTGGGTCATGAATGGTCCCTTTGGGGCATGAAATGAACTGCGAACTAAGCCCAAGACGCCTGCTGTCATCGTGCGATAACCGAGACTGCATCAAAGGCCATTGCGCCTTTAACACTCTCTTCGCGTAACGGTTTAATGAAATAGTCTTGTCTATAATTATTAGTTATAGACTTGATGCTGGCGCTGTTGGCAAACGGGTCAAATTGCAGTGTTCAAGCTGGCCCGGAACGCCTCTATTGCAGCAACGCCTGCCATGTCTTTTTGCCAGACAACATAATGGTTCGCGATGAGGGAAGGGCTGTCGATCGGGATTGCGACACAGCCGTCCCGGTCTGTGATTTCTGCTTCCATGGCAATGCCGACACCGATGCCGGACCGGATCAGGGTGGCGATCGACCCCCAGGACCCGAGTGCAAGAATCGTTTTGGGTTTGATCCCGGCAACAATGGCAGCTGCCTCGAACATCTTGCGGGTTCCGGATGAACTCTCCCGCTGCAGCAACGAAAGGGTTTCCAGGTCTTTCCAGCTGACAGTGCCTTTGGATGCCAGCGGATGGTCGGCGCGTGCGGCAATGACGATGCGCGACTTGACCAGAAGTTCGCCCTCAAGACCTGCCGGGATTTCCCGGCCGGTCACAAAGCCGATGTCGGTGTCCCCGTTGTCAAACAGGTCGAGAATATCGCTGGTGGCCAAAGCGCGGGCTTCGATGGATATTTCCGGATGACGCGCCATGAAGGCCGAGATTCTCGGGATCGCCAGCTGATAAGTCGAATAACCGATCCTGAGCTCACCAGCACCCAGCTGCTTTTGATGAAGCAGTTCCGATTCCAGATCGCTGGTGAGAGCGAGGATTGCCCGTATCTTCGGCAAGAGCGCCTCAAGCGCAGGTGTTGCGGACACTGAGTAACCGGATTTGGCGATCAGTCGGGTCTTGAAGCGGTTTTCCAATCCATGCACATGGTTGGAAATCGAGGGCTGAGAAACCCCGATCTCCTTTGCGGCCGCAGAAAAACTGCCCCGGCGTACAACAGCTTCCAGAGCGCGCAACTGACTGAGGCTGAGCGGATTTTTAATGCGGTTTGGGGCGTCCATCTCTGCTTCTTTACCCAGCTGGAATCGGTCCCATGTCTTTCGGCACTTGATATCCGCGCTGGACGGCCGGACGTGCAGCTATGCGCTGATACCAGGCCTGGACATTTGGAAAATCGGAGAGAGAGCCGCCCTGCCATTCATAGCGCGATGCCCAAGGCCAGCAGGCCATATCGGCAATCGAATAATCGCCTGCGATAAAATCGCGCGCCTGAAGCTGCTTGTCGAGCACGCCGTAGAGCCGGCGCGCTTCTGTGGAATAGCGCTCCTTGGCATAGTCAGACTTGTCCGGATTGAAATGCACAAAATGATGCGCCTGGCCAAGCATCGGCCCAAACCCACCCATTTGCCACATCAGCCATTCCAGCGTCCGGGTCCGTTCTTCTCCCGACGGGGCGAGAAACTTGCCGTATTTCTCGGCGAGGTAAATCATGATTGCCCCGGATTCCATAAGCTTCAGACCAGTCTCGCGATCCACAATTGCCGGGATTTTGTTGTTTGGGCTGATCTCCAGAAACTCCGGTGCCATCTGATCACCCTTGGTGATGTCGATTGCATGGGACGTGTAATCAATGCCGAGCTCTTCCAAAAGGATCGACACCTTGCGGCCGTTCGGGGTGGTCCAAGTGTAAAGGTCAATCATGGGTCGGCTCCGGATGTTTGGATCGCATGTGTTGGGTACAGCAAGAAAGCAGGATCGCGGTGATTTCAACCCTGATGATCAAAATGGCGTGTGTGTCACCGGTTTGTTTGTCAGATTGCGTTGCTGTTAAGGGGCTGTTTACCATAATGATGTTGGCATTTATTCCTGCAACAGGTTCGGTATTTTAACGTTGGATCCACCGACCAGTCTTTCAAAAGCATCCAGATCTGACGTGATTTTGGGTGATTTCAGAAAACTGGAAATGTGCCGGTGAAAGGATGTGAGAGCATGGCGCTGAAGTTTACCCGCCGGAGTTTTGTCATCGGCCTTCCGCTGGTTCTGGCAGCTTGCCAGAGCAAGAAAAGCGCAACCGTTGAGGCTGGTCTGACGCCTTTGTCTGATGGGACGCCAAATTACGCGCTGGCTTACGCTCCTGTTCGCGATGGTGGTTTCAATCTGCCGCCGATCGATTATCAGACCTTTGATCCGAAATATTTGCGCCAAACGGTTTATTATCCGACCTCACATCCGGTTGGAACAATCGTGGTCGATCCGAACAACAAGTTCCTCTATCTCGTCCAGCCCGGCGGGCGGGCGATCCGGTATGGCATCGGGGTTGGCAGGGCTGGCTTTGCCTGGAACGGCGAGGCGGTGATCCGTTTCAAGCGGGAGTGGCCGAAGTGGTTTCCGCCCGATGAAATGATCGAACGTGATCCGGATCTGGAACGGTACCGGGACGGCCAGGAGGGCGGGCCAAGCAATCCGATCGGCGCGCGCGGCCTTTACCTGTGGCAAGGCAACAAGGACACCCTCTACCGCATCCACAGCACCAATCAGCCGCGCAGCATCGGCACCAATGCCTCCAGCGGCTGCATCCGCATGTGGCATCAGGACATCATTGATCTCTATGATCGTGTCGAGCTGGGCACCAAGGTTATTGTCCTGGGGTAGGGCTTTGAAAAAAGCCTCCATTGTCCTTTGACCGTAACCCTGACCCTGACCCTGACCTTGGGGCTGTGTCCTCATTCCTCAGCTTTGGGTGGTAGATGATATGCTGTCACCAACATCAAGAGGTTCGTAGGTTTTTGCAGGTGATCCGTTTGCGGCCTTTGGGGGCTCTGCGAGGACTTGGTCAATCATGTCCAGAACATCGTCCCTGTGATTGGCGACGAGATAGAGATCATTATCGAGGCGGGCAGGGCCGCCTGCTTGCCAGTGTATCGAGTTTGCGTAAAGTTTTGTGAACCCGCAGGCTCGAAAGAAGCCGTCCTTGAACGCCTTTCTTTCCATCCAGCCGTAATAGAAATCAGCGTCCCAATCTGCGAGTGCCTCAAGCTGTGCCACGCGGTTCAGCAAACCGCCAAGGTCGTAACCGCGCCAATCCGAGCGCACTTCGGTTCCTCCGAGATAAACAGTTTCACCTGTAATTTTTTGCGCAAATCTTGGTTGCTTGGCGGCGAGCTCTACTTGGGCACCCGTCTCCGTCGGATAGCAGCGGTGAAAGTGCTTGCGCCAGAAATCAACGAGGCTTTCGGGTGATCGCAGTGAATCAAGGCGTGCACAGACCCTGCCGGCAAGAAGGCCTTCAGTATCAAACACTCCAAGCCAGAATGATCGGCCGGAGGTGTGGCTATGCATCTTTGTCGAGAACTGGGCTTCAAGTGGTTTGATGCCGCTTTTTAGGGCTAGTGTATCAATAAGGTCAAAGTCATAACCCCGTTGAAGGGTCAAACCATAGTCAGTGAAAGTATTGTCTAGAGTACCCCAGGCACGTTTGAAGATAATTGGATCCAATTCAGATCTGAGGTTGGTCATGATCGATCACCGTGTTGTCAAAAATCCCGTTTTGTTTGCAAAGTAGCTTAATGCAATCAACTTGATTGACCAGTGATTGGTGAAGGATTGCGACCAGCTTGAGCAATAAAACTGTTTCCCCGAGAGGTTCGTCTGCCTAATCTGGCTTTGGCTGGGAATGGGTGCGTTCATGTTGGCACACACGGCCAACCGGCAAGCCACAAAGGCGGCGGCGTTCGAATTTGATCCGGTCTCTGTCGCCATTCTGAAATTCATTCAGGAAGAGCACCGAACCAATGCGTTGGAGGGACCGTTACGGAATTGCTCGGGCATCTCAATCGGATTGTCTCCGAAGACCTTCGCCGCTCCCGCTATTGGCCGGCAAAACCGAATGCGCTTGGGAACGCAGTGGACCGGGCTGCAGCATTGCTGAGGCATCGGGGATACAGGTAAAGAAGCGGTCAACTGGTACTGGGCGGCTGATTTTTGTTTGGTATGAAACCCTACAACCAACCGTTTTCGTGAGTTGTAGAGCTGTGCTCAGCAATTTTATTTCCGGATGAATACAGCTCGTTTGTGGTCACTCTTTTCGTTGAAGATAAACGTGGCGTCTTCGAAAGCTAAACAAATCCTTCAATTTGTTTAGCTTTCCTTTTTCTACGAGCAGCTCATGAAGACAATTATCAAGGGATTCAATCGCCCGTATGTCCGTCTGCTTCGCAATCAGTCGCCTTCACACAAAATCAGTTTTGTTTCTGTGCAGTTCTCAAAACTGGGCTCAAAGGCACTACTTGCGAATGCGCATCAAAAATCCCAGTCCTCGTCTTCGGTCGCGACCGCCTTGCCGATGACGTAGGACGAGCCGGAGCCGGAGAAGAAGTCATGATTCTCGTCGGCGTGCGGAGAAAGCGCCGCCATGATGGCCGGATTGACCTGACAGACACTGTCCGGGAACAGGGCCTCATAACCGAGGTTCATCAGCGCCTTGTTGGCGTTGTAATGCAAGAAGTGTTTTACATCCTCGGTGAGGCCAACACCGTCATAGAGGCTTTCGGTATATTTGCCCTCGATCTCGTAAAGATCGAACATCAGCGCAAAGGCAAAGTCCTTGATCTCCTGGCGCTCGGCTTCCGTCAGCACCTCCAGCATGCGCTGGAACTTGTAGCCGATGTAGTAGCCGTGCACTGCCTCGTCGCGAATGATCAAGCGGATCAGATCGGCCGTGTTGGTCAGCTTTGCCCGGCTGGACCAGTGCATGGGCAGATAAAAGCCCGAATAGAACAGGAAGCTTTCCAGGAAGACGCTGGCGACTTTCTTTTTGAGCGGCGATGAGGCCGCGTCATATTCGTTCAAAATCAGCTGCGACTTTGCCTGAAGAAACTCGTTGTCTTCCGACCAACGGAAAGCATCATCCACTTCAGCCGTTTGACACAAGGTAGAAAAGACCGATGAATAACTGCGCGCATGGACCGCTTCCATGAACGCGATGTTGGTCAGAACCGCCTCTTCATGCGGGGTGAGAGCGTCGGGCATCAGGGCAGGGGCGCCGACCGTATTCTGTATCGTGTCCAGCAGCGTCAGACCGGTGAAGACCCTTATGGTCAGTTGCCGTTCATCCGCATGCAAGGTTGCCCAGCTTTGAATGTCGTTCGACAGCGGAACCTTTTCCGGAAGCCAGAAGTTCACCGTCAGGCGGTTCCAGATTTCCAGATCCTTGTCGTCCTGAAGGCGGTTCCAGTTGACCTCTTTTGGAACGGCGCGTGTCAGGCCGGAGACGGGTGTGTGAATGGTCATGAGTGTCTCCTTTAGAGCGAGCAGGACACGCAGCCTTGCACTTCGGTCCCTTCAAGGGCCATTTGGCGCAAGCGGATGTAATAGATGGTCTTGATGCCCTTCTTCCAAGCGTAGATCTGGGCGCGGTTGACATCTCTTGTGGTCGCGTCATCGCGGAAGAACAGCGTCAGTGACAGTCCCTGATCGACATGTTCTGTCGCCGCCGCATAAGTGTCGATTATCTTTTCCGCTCCGATTTCATAGGCATCCTGGTAATAGTCCAGATTGTCGTTCGTCATGAACGGGGCCGGATAGTAGACGCGGCCGATCTTGCCCTCCTTGCGGATCTCGATTTTTGAAACGATCGGGTGGATCGAAGAGGTTGCATGGTTGATGTAGCTGATTGAACCGGTCGGCGGCACGGCTTGAAGATTGCGATTGTAGAGCCCATCGGCCATAACGGCCTCCTTCAGATCCTGCCAATCCGCCTGTGTTGGCAAAGTGATGCCAAAGGTCTCGAACAGATCCCGGATCCGGTCCGATTTTGGCTCCCAGACCTTGTCCAGATATTTGTCGAAGAAGGTGCCGTCCGCATAGCGGCTTTTTTCAAAACCCTTGAAGCTCTGCCCGCGTTCCCGAGCGATTTTGTTGGAGGCGCGCAGGCAGTAATAGGCGACCGCGTAGAAGTAAAGGCTGGTGAACTCGACGCCTTCCGTTGAGCCATAATAAATCCGTTCGCGGGCCAGAAACCCATGAAGGTTCATCTGCCCGAGCCCAATAGCATGGCTTTCGTCATTGCCCCGGCGGACAGACGGCACACTGTCGATGGCACTCATCACAGAGACGGCAGTCAGGGCCCGAACGGCGGTTTCGACCGTTGCACCCAAGTCCCCACCATCCATGGCCCGTGCAATGTTCAGCGAGCCGAGATTACAGGAAATGTCGGTGCCGAGGTGCTCATAGGACAAGTCATCATTGAACTTCGACGCCTCGTTGACCTGCAGGATCTCCGAACACAGGTTCGACATATTGATCCGCCCGTCCACCGGGTTCGCCCGGTTCGCGGTATCCTCGAACAGGATGTAAGGGTATCCACTCTCAAACTGGATTTCTGCTATGGTTTGGAAGAAGGCTCTTGCCCGGATCTTCTTCTTGCGGATGCGCGGATCGTCGACCATCTCACGGTATTTTTCCGTGATCGAGATTTGGGACATCGGCACGCCGTAGACCCGCTCCACATCATGGGGTGAGAAGAGGTACATCTCCTCATCCTGTTTGGCGAGTTCGAAGGTAATGTCCGGGATCACCACGCCGAGCGAAAGGGTCTTGATCCGTATCTTCTCGTCCGCGTTTTCCCGCTTTGTATCGAGGAAGCTTAAGATGTCCGGGTGATGCCCGTTGAGATAAACCGCGCCGGCACCTTGCCGGGCCCCCAGCTGGTTGGCATAGGAAAAGCTGTCTTCCAAAAGCTTCATCACCGGGATGACACCGGAGGACTGGTTTTCAATACCCTTGATCGGAGCACCCGCCTCGCGAATGTTGGTCAAAAGCAGCGCCACACCGCCGCCGCGTTTGGAGAGTTGTAGGGCGGAGTTGATGCCCCTTCCAATGGATTCCATGTTGTCTTCAAGCCGCAGCAGGAAGCAGGAGATCAGCTCACCGCGTTGTTTCTTTCCAGCGTTCAGAAAGGTCGGCGTTGCGGGTTGGAAACAGCCGGAAATGACCTCGTCCATCAGACGCATCGCAAGGTCTTCATCGCCGGCGGCAAGGGTCAGTGCCACCATCACGACACGGTCCTCAAACCGCTCCAGGTAGCGTTTCCCATCGAAGGTTTTCAGCGTGTAGCTGGTGTAGTATTTGAACGCGCCAAGGAATGTTGGGAAACGAAACTTTCGGGCATATGCCGCCTCGAAAATCGATTTCACAAAGGCGGAGTCATATTGCTCCAGAACCTCCGGCTCATAGTAGCCCTCGCGAACGAGATACCCGAGCTTTTCTTCCAGCGAATGAAAGAAAACGGTATTCTGGTTGACATGCTGAAGGAAGTACTGGCGAGCAGCACGGCGATCGACATCAAGCTGGATTTTTCCGTCCGCATCATAAAGGTTCAACATTGCGTTGAGGGCGTGATAATCGAGTGTTTCCGCCTGTGCTGCCGGGCGGTCTAGGACTGACGTTTCCAAAATTCTGTTATCCCGTGTTGGACCCTTTGAAGGTCACTGTCAGTTCCGGAGAGCTCAAATTTGTAGAGCAGCGGAACGCCGCACTTTTTCGCGACAATGTCTCCGGCGAGGGCGAAATGTTCTCCGAAGTTGCGGTTGCCCGAGGCAATCACGCCCTTCAGGAGCGCACGCGTAGGCGCATCATTCAAAAACCGGATCACCTGTTTTGGGACCGCTCCTCGGCCACTGCCGTCCGCAAAGGTCGGCAGGACCAGAATAAAGGGCGATTGCACAGACGGGAGCCGTTCCGACTTGTTGCGCGGAATACGGAGCGCCGGATGTCCAAGTCTCTCAATGAACCGGTGTGTGTTTTCTGATGCGCTCGAAAAGTAGACGAGCCCGCCCAACGGTCAGCTGAGCGCTGCGATCTTGTCCGGGCGGAAGCCCGCCCAATGATCTCCACTCACTTCAACCACCGGAACCTGCTGATAGCCAAGCGCTTGAACGTGGTCAAAAGCTTCGTCGTCTTTGCTGAGATCAACCACGATGAAGTCGACGCCCTTTTGCTCAAGTGCGCGGTAGGTCGCATTGCACTGAACGCAGGAGGGTTTGCTGTAAACGGTAACGGTCATGTCTTCTCTTGCACCCCGAAGAACGGTTTTGTTGATGAACGGAAGATAAGCGCAAGAGGCTGTGCGAATGACGCAGTTTAGCCCCGCCCCACAGACCCTCCGTCCGTTGACGTTTTGTCGCTCAAGGCAGGTCTCCTGGCTCACGGTTCAGCGCTGTTGTGATCCACCTTCCCGGGGGCTCCCAGTGGCTTTTCGGATCGCAGCTCGCCGTTCACAGTTGCGGGGGCAGCACCAGATTTGTTTGACGCCAAACGCACCGGTTTCCCTCTTAGCCGGCGATCCGAAAGAATCGCCAGACCCTGAACACTAGATAGGGTATGCGAAAGGAGCGTGTCGTCAACATGAAGTATGCGGCAGCCGCCGAATTCAGTGGGGACAACTGCGGTCTCACAAGGATTTCTGCGGTGTTACGATCAGATAAAAACTTAAAAACGCCGAACAACGGATAGCGGCGCTTTTTGGGAGTGGAATAGAACTCTTGAACACAGCAAACAAGTATCAACACGGAGCATTTGTTTGATCGGGGTGCTTAAGCCGCACGTGCCTTTTGAGCGGCCTCAGCAACATCGAGTTTTGTCACTTCTGCCATCATGGAATGGACCCGGATGGTGATAATGGGTTTGCTTGGCTCAAGAATGCCAATCACTGTTTCAATATCAGGGCAGCCTTCATCACGGCAGGCCAGTTCGGCGACCGTCAAGGACGTGTCCTCGTGCAATTCCAGCAGCTCACGGACCCATCCTTTTATTTCGGCGGATTTGGCCTTGAACCGGCCAAACTTAGGCGCCAGCGGGTTGTGGAACGCGCTCATTCAGCAGCAATCCCTTCTTGAACAAAACACTCCCGAAAACCTTGTTCAATCTCCTCCTTCGGGAGGCCGCGCCCTATGAAAACAAGCCGTGTTGTGCGCTGTTCATCGGGTTTCCAGGGGCGCTGATGAGTGCCTTCCAACAACATATGCACGCCTTGGACCACAAAGCGGTCGTCATCGTTTTCAAATGCAATGATCCCTTTCATCCGCAACATGTCCGGACCGTGATTTTGGGAGACGGTCTGTATCCACTGTAAAAACCGTTGCGGATCCAGTGGAGCGTCGCTCAATAAGGAAAAACTCGTGACGTGGTCATCATGATGGTGATGGTGGAAGTGTTTCAGAAATTCAGGTTCGATCTCAAGCACCCGATCAAGATCGAAAGCATTGCGCCCTAGAATTTCTTCCAGGGCAATTTTGCACCGTTCACTGGCATGGATTTGGGCGGTCGGATTAATCCTGCGGATTCGCTGCTCTACTTCCGCCAATTCATCTTCACTTACCAGGTCGGTCTTGTTGAGCAAGATGATATCGGCGAGGGCCAACTGCTCTTGCGCTTCATGAGCCTGATCAATCTCGTTCAGCACATGCTTGGCATCTGCAACCGTGACAATAGCATCCAGCTTGGTCTTGGATTGTACATCTTCGTCAACGAAGAACGTCTGGGCTACAGGCCCCGGATCTGCCAATCCGGTTGTTTCGATAAGTATCGCATCGAACTGGTCTCGCCGCTTCATCAAATCATCGATGATCCGGATGAGATCACTGCGCACAGTGCAGCAGATGCATCCATTGTTCATTTGAAAGACTTCTTCGTCAGCGTCGACGACAAGATCGTTATCGATGCCCACTTCACCAAATTCGTTGACGATCACCGCATATTTCTTGCCATGATTTTCAGAGAGGATCCGATTGAGCAACGTTGTTTTCCCTGCACCGAGATACCCGGTGAGGACGGTGACAGGGATTCTATCAAGAGCAGTCATTGCGACCTCCGCGAAATGCTTGTGAAACTTGAGAAATTTGGAAGAAACGGAACCCTTAAGGCACGGCCTATGCCCTTAATGAACCCCGTAAACGAAAACGGAGCGGCATGGATCACGGCCTCAAACAACTCGCGAACCGGTTCGGGATCGACACCCTCCGTTATGAAGACCAGCCGTGTCCGATGATCTTCATCCGGCCATGCCGGTAAGCGGACGGGCTTGGAAACGGTGTGCTGCACAGCGTGAATGATGAGCGGCTCCGCTGGCGCGTCTTCTGTTGCCAGTATGCCTTTCACACGAAGCAGCCGCTGTCCTGAGGATCTTTGCAATAGAGACAGAAATTGATCAAACCTCTGCGAAGGCACAGGCTGGTCGCAAGTGATTGTAAACGTTCTGATCCCAGCGCTGTGTCTTAGGGTATTGTCTTTTTCTCCTCCCTGCGAGGCATGGGTTGCCTCACAGGCCAGGGCAGCTTCCAGCGCTAGCCATCCGGCGACATCTTCTCCGCGATCGACCACAGCATAGGCTCTTGGAGAAAACAGATCTGACGGTTTAGAGTTCTGGCGGTCAAGAATAGCGGCACTTGCATTGAGTTCCCGCAGTTCAGCCCATATCGCAGCCAAATTAGGCGCATCGGCTTTGGCTTCAGCCAGATCGGTCTTGGTGAGTACGATTTGATCCGCAAAGGCGATCTGTTTTATGGCCTCGAAGTGGTTTTCGACAGAAACAGCACCCGCGAGCGTATCGAACAGTGTCACCACGCCGGCGAGGTAAAACTCGATTTGTTTGCAGCTGTTTTCAATTTGCCGATCAGCCGTTTTTGCTACGGTCAGCGCGTTGACCAAAGGGGCAGGATCGCCAAGACCACTCATCTCGACTATGACGCGCGAAAAACTTCCTGTCTGGCCGTCCAATGCTGCGTTGCGCAGGTCTTCAAGCGTTTGGGCGAGGTCGGTCGTGTCTGAACAGCACAAGCATCCGGTTGAGACCTTGCTAATTGTCGTTTCACCCTTGCGAACAAGCAGGTGATCAACAGGCACATCCCCAAACTCGTTGATGATGATAGCCGTGTCTTTGCCTTCACTCTCAGTCAAATAGGCATTGAGCAGAGTCGACTTTCCCGAGCCGAGGAAACCGCTTAGCAAAAAAACCGGAATGCGATCAGGAAGGTTCATTTTTGTTCACTCATTTGGTCTTTAAGCTTCTGCGGCTGAGTTACATACATCGGGAAGAATGGTGACCAGTAATGAGCCAATCAGAACAAGACTTTTCAAAGACAAACAGGAACCGGGCAGCGACTGTCTCTGCGACTGTTTCTCTTTGAAAGCAGAACGTGTAGATCCCGCCAATTGCGATGGTCCCGTTGTGTGCATTCACTCGCAGCTTCTCTTGGTCCACAACGCATGTGGGTGCGCTGTCAGCGAGAAAAAACTCAAAATAACGACGTCTGCCGTCTTCGGAAAAAACGATGTCGTCTGAGAGTGTCGGTACGAGGATCGCGTCATCAGCATAAAGCTTCAAGACATCTTCAATACGCCCAGTCGCAACTGCTTTCGTCCATTTTGTCAGCGTCGCGTAGGCTCCCAAGACGCTTGGATCATCCAAGTCCGCAGACATCTCCGTTGGATTAGGTATCAAGTTTTACCTCTTACGTGGCCAGAAGCACAGCCTGGGTCCTGAGCCTAGAATGTTCTAAACACTGAACTGTGAGAGTAATTGAGCGTGCAAGCGCGGCGAAATTTGATGAAGCCCATTTCCTTCAAGAATTGTTATGTTATATCATATCATGTCGAAAATGTGGAAATTGGTTTCGGTTGTCCCGAACAATTTTTCTGCCCCCAGAAATCGGGATTGGGTGATTGCGTCAGAGTTTTAGCCAAGGCACGCAAGCGTTCTGCGCATGAGCAGTTTCACGTCACGCAATGCCCTTCCCATCAGCTACAAAATCAAGACTGAGGTTTCAACAAATATGACTTACGCAGCAACAGTTG
>ERZ1740067.1621-NODE-1621-length-15019-cov-5.862670_pt1 | contig 15019 bp, 10 predicted proteins | sample MGYA00581736_ERZ1740067 | MGnify/ENA primary metagenome ERZ1740067 (study PRJEB43018, sample SAMN04849236) | marine metagenome | isolation source: floating plastic debris | place: Pacific Ocean | collected 2008-08-27 | study: EMG produced TPA metagenomics... | reverse complement strand
CGGCATCAATTTCAACGTATGGCTCGATTTTGGACAGCTGTGATTTATTGAGCTCATTGACTTCGAGCCCCAGAAAACTGGCTTTTTCAGCTACCTTGATTTCATTTTGATAACATGCTTGTGTCTTGTATAGCATCAGCAATCCCTTGCGCTCCAATTGAAAGTCACCCAAATCTCCAGATGATTTAATCTCTTCAAATAGATCCCTACTTAACATATTGATATCTTTTATCACCGGAATAGCCTTCTCTACCTTGGCTTTGGTCGAAGATCTTTTAAAATACCACACCCATTTAAAAAAATCCATGTCCCAACGTGGCTTCATGTAGAATGGGCTTGATGAATTGAACATCCATTTGATTCCTTGACTTATTTTACCTGGCGAAGCCATTGGGATAATATGGCTTGGGGTTAGATAACCTGCGTTGATAAAAGATGCTCCTGATTCCATATTGGATTTGTCAATCACCGTTACTCGATGCCCTTCTTTATGGAGATAATAGGCGCTACTCAGCCCCATTATCCCACCACCAATTATCAAGATATTTTTTTTCATGGCATAGAATTCTTAAAATTTAATAGACAAGTAAGTCCATCATGGCCCTTGCCGATTTTCTACCGATTTCCTCAATTCTATCCTTTGGCGTATTATCTCCTATTTCGTAGGTTATTCCAGTGGCGTTATGCCCATATAGGAACCAACCTTTGGACACCGGCTTTGTACTGTTTCCTGCTGCTTCATTTACTTTGTAACCTGGGATATTTTTTTCCAAGGCCACAAACCAATCCTTTATAAAATTGGGTAGGGTAGTGCCTTCCCGTTTTTGATTGGTATAGAAGACATCTTCATAAGTAGAATGGAAATCCAATCCCAAAACAATTTCATTGTTATCTTTTTTGCTGGTTCTGGTGATATAGGAGACCACCTTCATAACCTCAGGCTGTATATATCTAGACCAGTCACGGTTTAGGTCAACTCCATTTACATTATGCCGCCAATGCCCTAGATCCACTCCATCTGGGTTTACCAATGGAAATGCCAAAACCCTATACTTGTTTAAAAACGCTTTAGAGAGTTCATTGTCTTCTACTATCGTCTTTAAAAAGTGTTGATAAGCAAAATAACCGGTTACTTCTGGCGGGTGTTGCCTAGTCATTAGAATAATTAAAGGTTTGTTCTTTCGACTACCATAGGTAATGTCTAAAACAGGAATGTTTCTCCCTAATACGGATTTTCCAGCACTATGCTCTTTGACAAATGCTTCGTTACCCTTTATAATATTTTCAGAATACCAATTATGTACATCAGAACTAGAATTGATTTCCTGGGCCGCGACTATTTTAGGCTCTTTTTCTATATTCAATTTTAGCAAAGCTCCTTTTTTGGTCGTATGGAAATCCAAAGTGTCCGCTTTGCTCCACAGTTGCCCGGTTTTGATCTTGGGTATATAACGATGTTTGAAACCATCTGGATATTCAAATTCGAAATACATTGTCGTCGATGTTCCTGCCCATACCTTGAATGCGTAATATGGACTTTTGTTGATCGGAGTATTTTCTGGGAATATACTTAATTTGATCACCGAATCATTTACCATTTTGGCATGACCCAATCGGGCAGCATCAAATTCGTTGCTCAGCCATACATTAGCAGGGTTTAAATGGTATGTCTTTTTGGTTTGAAAAAGAATGGGTTTGTTAGAAGTATCGACATCTTCTTCAAAAATTACCTTTTTGGGCCCGGAGCAGCTAATCCCGATAATCAGAGCTAGCACGGAAATTATTCTTCTAGACAAAATTAGATTCATAGCGGATATTATTTTGAAGGGTTGTTATCATCCCAGTTCTTTACACTGGGTTCTCCCAATTTTCCTACCGATTTTGCAACCAACATGGAAACTGCACCATCACCCGTCACGTTCACCATGGTCCTGCACATGTCCAACGGTCTGTCCACTGCAAAGATGAGCGCCAATCCGGCTTCAGGGATACCCGCATACCCCATTACTCCAACCAACATGACCATACCAGCTCCAGGTACCGCTGCAGATCCGATGGAAGCCAATGTGGCAGTTGCGATGATACCCAATTGGGTAGAGAAATCAAGTTCCATCCCAAATGCTTGTGCAATAAAAACCGCTGCCACTGCCTGATATAAACTGGTGCCATCCATATTGATAGTAGCGCCAATGGGCAAGACAAAACTGGCGGCTTCTTCTTCAACACCCAAATGTTCGGTGACCCGTTCCATGGTGACGGGTAAGGTAGCAGCACTTGAGCTTGTGGAAAAAGCCAATAGTTGTGCAGGAGATATTCCGTTAATGAAAAATTTGGGCGTTCTCTTTGTAAATAGATAAACAAACATTGTATAAATACATATCATAATGAGCAACCCAATAATTACTGTCAAAGCATACCATGCCAATGCCTTGAACAAATCCACGCTTGGCGCTTCTACAATAATAGCCGCCAATAAAGCAAAGACTCCATAGGGAGCGGCCAGCATAATAAGGTCTACCATTTTTAGGATGACCTCGTTCATCCCATCAAAGAAATGTTTTACGGTACTCCCTACTTCTGGGGGAATCAAAATGAGGCCAATACCAAAGAAAACAGCAAAAAAGATGACTTGAAGCATGTTTGTGTTACTGGTCGCCGATTGAAAAATGTTATCAGTTACCAAATCTTCTAGTGGCTTTAAAGGTCCCGCATCTTTTTGTTGTTGGGCAGTATCTTTATAAGTCTGGGTATTATCCGTATAATTGCTCACCATTTCTGTTCGGGTAGATTCGGTAATGGAATTGCCCGGTTTTATGATATTGACCAAAAGCAGCCCAATACTTACCGCGATTATGGTGGTTCCCAAATAGATTCCAATGGTTCTTCCACCCATTTTGGAAAGTTTTGAGATATCTTTTAAGTCAGAAACCCCTTTGATAAGTGCTGCCAAAATCAAGGGTATGGCAATCAACTTGAGAGCGTTTATGAATATTTTTCCTAAGGGTTTTATCCAGTCTTGCACAAGGTCTTTTCCATTATCAAATGTGGACATAAGCAGACCTAGGAGAACTCCCAGTACCATCCCTATTAAAATTTTCCAGTGAAGAGCTAGTTTTCGTTTCATTGGTTTAGTTGTTTTAGGGTTGTGCTAGATTTTGTCCTGGGCTTCCAAATCTTTTGTCTTTGAACTCGACTCATTAAACTTTTCCATCAATCCATACACATGGGGAATCTGCTTTTTGAAACGGTCAAGAATGTCATCGGAAATATTTTTCCTGCTAAAGGGGACCACCTTTACATACTCCTGGATCTCATGGGCATTTCTACCATATTTATAGTCGTATGGAAATCTACCTTGCTCATCAATGGTATTGTTGGCATTATCCCGGTTAGGTACACTGATGTAGAATTCACTTTCCTGCATATTTCCATTGGGATTGAACAAGGATTTATCCTTCAGATGTTCGTGCAATTCCTTGGCGGTATCTACCGCAGGATCAATCAATTTGATGTCGGCCGCCATGGAATTCCGATAGAGGTATTCACCATCTTTTCCTTTGTAGTCATATAGCTCTTTGAGGATTTCTGAAATTTCTTGGGTCATGTAAGGGTAGTGGGTACAGCCCAAAATGATGGATTTCAGCTTATTATCAGTATCGGATTGGCGAATTTGCTCCATCAGGGTGACCAAATGGTAACGCACATAGTTTTTGGCATCATTGATTTGAAGAATGGAGCAATCATCCGTCTTCTCGCTATCACATAACATTTTACTGTTATCAAAGTCGAAATTGTAGATATCGAACAATGTTCTGTCTATTTTCAAATCACCATCCAAGCTGGGTCCCTTGTAAGCTCCTCTTGGTTTTTTAAGATTTTTGTCAAAATAATCCGGGTCTTCATCCACCGCTTCGGCAATACCGACACCACCTTGGGAAAACACCTCAATTTTTCCGGTATACCCCAATTCATCCTTCATCTTTAGAAGGGTATTTCGATATCCTTTGGAAGCTACGGTGCCCGCTGTGGCCAAAACACCTACAATGGCATCTTCATCTTTTTCGATACTTTCTAAGGTTCCCCTTACCCCAGCATCAATAACCCCGATGACTTTGATATCTGAATTTGCTTTTGCCAAAAACTCCTCTATATACTCTTTGCCGTATGCCGTAGCAGTATTGCAAGCAATTACCAAGGCTTTGACAGGTTGCTTGTCCGTATTGACGGTAGCATCAAGGGCGTTGGAATAATACTTGTTTCCCAATAGGAATTGGGCATCCTTAATGATGTGCTCGTTCAACAAATCCACCTTATCGACACTGGAGTAATTTCCATAGGGCATATTGGCCTGGTCTCCTAAGTAGATAAAGGACTCCTTGTTGAAATCCAATTCGCCATCACCTCCTTTTTCATGAGACCCATTTTGGTTTTCGTCATAATTGACAATAGCTTTTAAAACCGTCAGGCCTCCAGTTCCTGAATCAAAAACACCAATGGGTAGGGAATTGTCCGAACTGGGATAATTTTCAAAATCAATGTGGTAAAAACCATCTTCTTCTTCGATTATGGTACTGACAATATCCTTTGAGGACGACTCATTGGTTGCAACTTCTTTTTTCTGTTCCTTTTTGCAGCCCACCAAGAGCAATATGGACAGTACAGCTAGATAAAATCGTTTCATCTTATTGAATTTTTTCAATTTGTTGTTGATTTTCACTTAGTTATTTTTCTTTAATACCTTCCCATACAATCCATCAGTATACTCACCCTCTTCAACGGCAATTTTTCCATTGATGATAGAATATTCCAATCCTTCAGAATATGCAAAAGCATTCTTATAGTCGGCTATATCCATAAAGGTTCTTGGGTTAAATACTATGATATCGGCGTAATACCCTTCCTTAAGTTTTCCTCTTTTTGGGATTCCAAAGATTTCAGCCGTTTTAGAAGTACTTTGATTGATAAAAGCCGGCAAATCCAACACGCCCTTTTCCTTTACATATTTGTGATATTTTCTTGGAAACGAGCCATATTTTCTAGGGTGGCCTGTATTTCCATCCGATCCTGTGGTCACCCAATCCTGTTTCATGAAGTTATGGATATCATAATCGGTCATATTGAAGGAAGCGATTCTGATGGTTCCTTCAGTTCTCAATATGGCATAGACTGCTTCTTCAGGAGATACTCTAAGTTCCTTGGCGATTTGACCAACGGTCTTATTTCGAAAATTGGGTTCAGTGATTGCGACAAGTAGCAATGATTCAGGGCCTCCGCGACGTCTAATATTATTTCTGGTCTCCTTTAAGATACGTTGCTTATGTCTTAAATCATCAAAACGCATCAACAAGGAATCCTTTCCTCCACTTTGTGCCCATCTTGGTGTTGTGGCCGCTCGTAGGCCTGTAGCTGATGCTTCATAAGGGTATTGGTTTGCCGTTACATTAATTCCCTCTTTCCGGGCAGTTTCGACCATAGCAATGATGGAATCGCTTTGTTTCCAGACATCGGCGCCCAAACACTTGATGTGTGAAATATGAATGGGCAATTTGGCCTGCCTTCCAATTTCTATGGCCTCTTCAACCGCGGCAACCAGTCCAACGGTATATGAACTCTCATCACGGATATGGGAATCATATATTCCACCATTCTTTGCACAGGTCTTTGCCAGTTCAATGACCTCTTTGGTCTCGGCATAACTTCCAGGGGCATAGAACAGACCTGTCGACATTCCATAATTCCCTGCATCGTTCATTTCTCGATTGAGCAGTTCGTTCATCTCCAAGATTTCCTCATCTGTAGCCAATCTATCACTAAGACCGATGACCTGCTTTCTGATGGTTTCATGACCAATCAATAAAATAGCATTCGTGCCAATACCTTGTTTTTCATATTTGGCGACATAATCCTTAGCTGGAAAAAAACTATCACCATCATTTCCTGTAACCACCGTGGTAATACCCTGCATCATAAATGGAAGGTTGTGGGAAGTATTTTGTTTGTTCAAATCTCGGTCGGCGTGTGTATGAGGATCTATAAACCCTGGGGAAACGATTAATCCAGTTGCATCTATCGTTTTTAAAGCTTTAATATCAACCTTAGCTTCATTGCCAAAAAAAACAATCTTATCATCCTTGATGGCAATCGCTTGATTCAATTCCTGATTTTCGAACCCGTTATAAACCCTTCCATTTTTTATAAGTATATCAGCTTCTACTATGGGTTTTGAGCAGGAAACCACCGATAAAAAATAGGTGCATAGTGTACCAAGCAAAATTGTGGATGATTTCATTATATATTTTTTAATTAAGTTTTTTGTCTGAGAAGATTCTTTATGATAGAAAAAGGCTGTCCACATCAATGGTAACAGCCTTTTCCAAAATCAAACTAACTCAAATAATAACTAAGCATTTAATAAAGATTCTCTAACTTTTTTGTTCTATCTCTCTTTGTGTCTAAGCCACTTTATATACTTTAATTTTAATAGCCTCAGCAACTATGGTTTCAATAGTATTTTCCACCTTTATAAAATAGTATTAGCTTCTTCAGCAACTTCGGAAGGGGGTGGTGTCGGAAGCTACAAAGCTAACAGTAAGGTTCAGGTTAAAGAACGGAATCAAAAAGATCAATTTAAAAGCTAAGGATAAAATTGCGTTATATCCCATATCGAACTGTCTAAGGTTTATTAGGGGCCACAATGGTTTTTGTAGCCCCAAAAACTAACTTAAAAATTAGCTCTAACCGAGATTAGTGTTTAGCTATAATTAAAAGAAGGTGATGTCAAATTCAATGGCATCACGCAAACCTGGTTCCTTCAAACGCGGTGTGGAATTTCCGCCTTGATTCACGTTATCATCATCGAAATCTGGGGATAAGCCAGAAAATGTGCCATTAGGTGTCTCAACAGTTGCCACAAAGGTTAAAATTGTATCCGCGGTAACATCTGTCATTGCTAGGCCCACTGCCTGAAGCGCATCACTGACATCAATTTCCAAAGTATTTGGAAATGAAGTCAATGTAATGTAGCCATTGACTATAACATCATTGTAAATTAAGTCTAATGAATAATTTGTCGCATTGTTATTTGGGTCAATGACTCCTTCAGAAACCCTGGCATTTGCCAGTTCTGTTAGATTAAACTCCAAGATAGGCACCTCGCTAAACTGGATGAATCCCCCTCTAAAGGCTATATCTTCCAATAGATTATTGTCTTCCTTGGAACATCCAGCGAGCAATAAGAAACAAACAATTAATTTTAAAAAGCTTTTCATTTTAGCTGTATTTTTAAATTATTTAATAAATCCTGCAGGGTTGGTGTCCCAAAATACCTGTAAAGTATTCAACTTCTGAGTCAATGATGTATTGGTTATAACCGCATCATTCGGATATGGGAAACTCCTTGGGAACTCAGGATTATCATTATCAATAGGTATTTGGATATCAGATGGAAAGCCTGTCCTTCTGTAGGCATTGTAGGACTCAATAGAATTACCAAATGAAGCCAAATAGAATTCCTTCATTATTACATCTAGCCGCTCTTCATCTGAAGATGCCGCAGCGTAATTGTCCATCACATCGCTAACGTAGGTATCAACATCAGCTGCAGTAGGAACAAAAGAGGACGAGACCCCACCGAAGCTCATTACCGTACTTATGGAAGTTCTTACGGCATCTTCAAGAAGCACCGCTGGATTTCCATTAGTCCCCAAGGTCAATGCAGCTTCTGCTTGCAAAAACTTAAGATTGGAAGATGTAATAACTGGGAACACCCCTTCCCCGAGTAGGTTATTAACGGTTGACACACCATTGGTCGCAGAGACAAAATCATCTTCATCGAATTTTCCGCCACCTGGATAAATTCCGTAAGTGGTTCGTAATTCATCGTCTCCCCTACCTGTTCTTCCCTCACCTTGGTCCAAGCCCCAATAACCGTCTCCGACATAGCAAAAGTCAACTGTTGGGTCGTCTTGGCACAACAAGAACACAGGTGGATCTTGGAATGGATCGTCGTTAGACTGTCTGTACAAATAGTATCGAATTCTAGGATCTCTTACACTTTTTGAATCCTTTAGTTGAAACATGAAATAATTTCCAATATACTGTCCAAACCCACCTATATAGCCTCTTTGAAAATAGTTGGACCTATTGTCACGCACATCATTGATATTGGCAAAAGGGAACAGAAATTCTTCATCTGGTGTATCAATTAACGGACCAGCAAGTAAAGTATTGATTTCATTGGCAATATCTCCAATTTCGAGTTCTGCGCTTGCTAAACGTGCCTGCACCAATATTCTTAGCTTAAAAGAATTGGCAAAGGCAATCCATTTATCGCTATCCCCTCCATAGAAAACATCAGAGAAAACAAAGTTGGACGCATTGATGTCAGCAATGGCCTGGTCAATATCGGACAATACCATATTGTACAAATTTTCAGCGCTATCTACCGCTGGCGAAAGTACCTCCTCAGGCCTTGCAGCTTCAGTGAAAGGAATATTCCCAACATAATCAACCATAGTTATGGTGAGGTATCCCATTATCAGTTTATTAACGGCATTGTGGAATAACAAATTTGGATCTTCCTGAGCCAGTGTTTCAACCGTATTGGATAAACGTAAGGCTTTGTAAAAATTGTCCCATTGACCGTTCAGTACTTCTACATTCACAGCGTCATTATAACTGCCGGTCAGTGCCTCATAGCGCATAACATCATCCGTGGCAATTGACAAATCTGACATAATTTCTGAAAACAAAAACTGCATTTCGTTCAATAAAAAATCAGGATTTGCGCTTTCAGGGCTCAAAAAGTTTGGGTCTTCTTGCAAATCAAAATTCGAGACTTCACAGCCCAATAATAGAGCTGTTGCTAGTACGACATGATTAAAGTATCTGAATATTTTTTTCATTTTTTTCATTTTTAAACTAGAATGTTAGTGAAATACCTAATGCAAATCGCTTGGTAGAGGGTACATTGTTCCTACCTAAACCTCCATCACTCTCTGGATCGTAATTCACGTATTTTGGAAAATTGGGCGCATTAAACCAAAGATTCCTTCCAGTCAAAGTGAAATTCATTGTCTCAAAAGGCAAATTCAATTTTTCACCATCAAGGCTGTATCCCAACGATACTTCCCTAATCCTAAACACGGAGGCATCAAATACTCCTAAATCATCAGCATTGTAGTAATTTGAAAAAACGGTACGCAACCCATTGAACTGTATGTTATTTGGAATCGTATTTCCGTTCGGATCTAAAAGGGGCAGACCGGTCTCAGGATCTCCGATGACACCAGGGATTACAAAAGAACCTTCCCTGTTTTCAGTATCTCGCGTAACTCCTCTTTCCAACAACTCGACCACTGTTTGCGAAAGAAGATCACCTCCATGGGTGTATTCCAATTGCGCTGAGAAAGTGAAGTTCTTATAACGAAAACTATTTATGGTGGTCAAGGTCCAATCAGGATTAGGGTCTCCAATAACCTCATCTGGCAAACGTGGGTCATCACTTGTCAAAACCTCAAAAGCCTGGGCGTTACTACCGTTCACACCGTCTAATAATAAATTCCCTTCATTATCACGAAGGGCATAGTTCCCCATGATTACACCTAAAGGCTGCCCAGGTACAGCAAACCTATCTGCAAATACTGGGGTATTTGGACCAACAGGACTAATGCCGCTAGGAACAGCCAAATTAATGATGGCATCATCTACGGTTTCAACTACCAAAGATTCTGTAGCATTAAAAATATTTTTGAGGTTCCAACTAAAGTTGTCCCTATTGATAAGATTGATACCAAGGTCAATTTCAATCCCTTCATTATCAATTCGTCCCAGATTGACTAACTGCGTTTCAAAACTGGTACTTGGAGATAACGGTGCCTCTACAATCTGGTCTTCCGAGACCCTTTTGTACACCGAGGCTTCCAAGGTTACCTTGTTATTGAACAATTTAGCTTCCAGACCCAGTTCTATTTCTCGGTGTAGTTCCGGTTTTAAACCTGGATTTGCAAAACGCGTTCCGAACTGGTTGGTCACAACGGGTCCGTTTGGAGTTGAAAACCTATTGGAGACTAAGTCAAGAATATTTCTGGTTCCAAAAGGTGGTGGAAAACCTGAAGAGGTGGCATAACTTCCCCTAAACTTCAGATAATTAATAAAGCTTTCTCCAAAATCAAAGGCAGAAGTGGGTATGAAAGATACCGATGCCCCCGGATAGAACAAGGATTGATTTTCACTTTCTACTGTACTTCCCCAATCGTTTCTGCCAGACAGAGTGGCATATAAATAACTTTTGTATCCAAATTGGAGCTGGGCGAATACGCCTGCAATATTTTGGTCCTGCTCAAATAAAAAGTTTTGGGAAGAAGCATAATTTTGAGGACGTATAAATCCGTAGCTAATTTGGTTTTGCGAATCCGAGCTAACAAGACTGGCTCTAGTTAGCCTAGAGTTGAAACCAAGCCTTGCCTCCATATTAAAGTCCGCATTAAAATCCCTATTGTATCCCAAGATTATGGTTTGGTCCACAGTGACCCTCTTTTGATTGTCCAAATTCAAAAATCCTTCCCTAAAACGGTCATTGTTATTACCTCCTCTATTGGAAAAACTCTGGTTATTCAATTGTTCACTGTCATAACCTATCCTATAAAGGAGGTTGAGATTATCATTAAATTGATATGTGCCATTAAAGGTTCCGAAAACCCTGACCACATCAGTATTGATACCGGAATTGTTAAGTACCCATAATGGATTGTTGTCATTCCTGTAATACACAGACTCCCCTGTAACCGGATTTTGAAAGGGCAGTTCTGTAATATCAATATTGCGAGGCAAATAAAATATACGCCTGAAGATTTCGCGCGATTGGATTCGGTCCACTTTTCTAGTGGAATAGTTGAGTGTTGCTGCAAGATTTAGTTTATCTGTTACTTGTGCATTTCCTCCTAAACCAATATTGAAACGTTTTAAATCATTGTTTGTAGTAATACCTTGTTCATCAGTATACCCCGCAGAAATGTTGAAACCCACCTTTTCTTGCGTAGTGGATACGTTGACGGAATGAATGGTGCCAAAACCAGTACGGAACAGGTTCCTTACGTTGTCAGGCTTGGCCTCATAAGGAATGGTAAGGCCATCGAATTGTGGGAAAATATCCCCTAGATTGGCATAAGGATGTGGAACTTCATCCAATTCAGAGAAATTTGGTCCCCATATGGATAAAAATGTTGGAATAAACCTACCCTCTTGCCCTTGCCCAAAACTATTTTGGTATTCTGGTAATTGGGAAATCACATTGGCATATGTCGTAGTAGAGACTGATGCCGTGGTTTTACTTTCCCCCAATTTAGCATTACCACTTTTGGTCGTGATTAGGATAACACCATTCCTACCTTCAGTACCGTAAAGAATCGCAGCATTAAAACCCCTCAATACATTGAGACTTTCAATATCATTAGGGTCAATATCGGATAATTGTCCATTAAAAGGAACGTTGTTTACCACCAACAGAGGGTCATTGGATTGAGTCAAAGATATGGAGCCCCTAATCCTTACAGGAGAAGCCGAACCGGTCTGACCACTAGCAGCACCAATGCTGACCCCTGCAATTTTCCCTTGTAGTATTCTTGCAACATCTGCCTCTGGACGCTTTTCCACATCCTCGGCATCCAATTTGGTGATGGCGTATCCCAAAGCCTTTTTAGACCTTTTGATACCTTGAGCCGTAATAACTACTTCGTCAAGTGCCTGTGCATCTTCTTTAAGCACAATATCTATATTGGTCTGTGAATTGACCGGAACCTCAAGAGTAGTATATCCGATAAAACTGAAAACCAATATAGCATCAGGGTCAGGAACTTCTATACTATAATTACCATCAAAATCAGTGGTTACACCAATGGTAGTTCCTTTGACAAAAACTGAAGCCCCAGCTAAAGGCCCGAGCTCATCAGTGACTGTTCCAGAAACTTCTAACTGCATTTCTTCCTCGTCAATGACCCTTTTTTGTTGTTGCTGTGAGTTGTTTTTTTTCAAAATAACCTGACGATTGTTCAGAAAATATTTCAAGCTATTACTATTGAAATACTGTTTTAAAATATTATCTATAGTTTCATTTTTTACTTTAATATCACCCTGCTTACCGTTCAATATGGGCAATAGTTCGTCGCCATACATAAAAACAAATTCACTTTGCTGTTCGATTTCTTTTATCATATCCAACAACGTAGCATTTTCCAGATCAAGTTTTAGTCTTGTACTTTGAGCGTAAGAATCTGTGTAGGAGTACAATGCGAAAAGAAGCAGAGCGAGTGTTAGATACTTCATCACTTGCTTAGTTTTATCCATAATTTCATCTATATGAAAACATGGAGATTGTTTTTTTTCCATAATTTAGTTAGCTGTTTCTCGTTAAACAATACCCTGTTCAATCAGGTTTACTGCCAAGGTATGGTGCGAACATACCTTGGCTTTTTATTTATAAATCTGGTACCTTTTCGGTTCCATTTTCTTAAAGTCGGCCGAGGCAGAAATGGATAGGTTTTCCATGGTCTCTTCAATGGAATCGTTTAAATCCAATTTGCCAGTAAGCTCATATGACTTATCAATGTTTTCTCCTAATCCTATTTTGACATTGTAATATTTCTCCAATCTCGTTGTAATATTTTCAATGGTTTCTCCATTAAAAAGTAATAGTCCTTCAATCCAGGAAATGTAAGTTTCAGTGTCGACTTTTAACTTTTTAAGCACTGACTTTTGGGACACACTCCACTCCGCTAATTCTCCAGGATTCATAACAGTAGTATTTTGCTTGCTAAATAAACCATTACTGGAGCTTTGTATCAATTGTACCTCACCTTCGGTAAGTACAGTAGTGACATTATCATCGTTCCCATAGCTGTTCACATTGAATTTTGTACCAGTGGCAACTATGGATAGTTCTTTTTCTTTTAAGAGCTTTACCGCAAAAGTTCTTTGTGATTCCGATTTCACCTCGAAAAAAGCCTCTCCACTAAGGAAAACTTCCCTTTTATCCTTTAAAAAATTACTGGGAAAAATGAGTCTGGACCCAGAATTTAGATGCACTAAGGTTCCATCACTTAAGGTGACTTTACTACGCCTCCCATAGGGCACAATCAATTGGTTCATTACAGTCTCGCCACGTTCTTTTTTTGTGGTATTGGAAATCTCCAAGGTATCCTTGTTATTTATAACTATATCATTCGACTTTCCAAAATTGATTTCTGACTTCTCCTCCTCTATAGAGATTTCACTCTTATCGAATAATACCAATTTAGTGGATGAAATTGAATCTAAGGAGACTTGGAGTAGTGTCTCAATATTTCCCTCAATAGTATTCTGGTCACCTCGTTTTAGGAACATGTAAATACTAATTCCGAGTAGGGGAAGCAATATTGCTGCATACTTTAAAAAACTCAAATAAAAGACTGGCTTTCCCGTCTCCTTAACTGCAACCTTCTTTATTAAAAAATCAAGAATTTCCTGTTTGTCTTCATCCGATAACATCTCATCCTTGGTTCTGACATTCAAAAGACATTCCTTAAGAATCTCAATATTTTCCTTTTCCTTGGGATTTTCTTGAAGATAATGCTCCCAGTAAAGATTATTTTCTTGATTAGGATGTGCGATCCAATCAATAAACTTTTCATCGTCGAGATATTTGGCAAACCGTTTTTGCATTATGTCCCTTTTCTTTAAAAGGAAGTTTTAGCAGGTTTTGTGGACATTTTTTTTTATTTTTTTTGCTAGAAATTTGTTAATGATTTGAAAATCAATTAATTAATTATAAAAAAATTGATAGAGATTTAGCAAAATATGAATGGTAAATTACTTTGTGAACAATGAAGAGTAGAAAAGGATGATACTTCTATAAGTGTCAAATACCTCACAATTTCGAAGTTTTTTTATTGCGCGATACACTTGTTTCCGTACAGAATTCGAATCGATCAGAACAATTTCAGATATTTCGTTATATGCCAAACCAACAGTAAACCTTAAATACATGATTTCACGCTGTTTATTGGAAAGCGAGTCGACTGCTTTTTCAATTAGCTGTTTCTTCTTGGCGTCAATTTCAGAGAGTATACGTTTGTCTTCAAAATTATACTCTGTATTGAATTCTAGATTTGCAATATCCTCAAAATGTGTTTTTTTATTTTCTTTTTTTTGTTTTTTGTAAATGCTATGCTTTAGCGCCTTAAGAAAATAGAACTTAATATCCGTTGGTTGTGAAATATTATTTCGTCTTTCATAGATATCGATAAATACTTGTTGTAAGCAGTCCTGAACTAGCTCTTTATTAGAGTTTAACTTTAGTCCATACGCAAACATGTCATCAATACACAACTTATAGACCGATTCGAATGCAGCTTTGTCACCAGCTCTAAAATTGGACCAAATCTCCTCCTGATTCATATAATAAATGTAGAATTTGTCTAGTTTTTTTAACATTTATCTAACATCAAAGTAACATTATTAGTGGATAAAAAAAAATAATCCAGAACTTAACCAAAAGCTTCTTTTGATTGTAATGAATTGATTAATTCTAACTCAGGGTTTGCAACAGTGTTTAGAAAAGCATAGCCGGCGAACTCAACCTTACTCTATTAAGAATCAAATACTATTAGTTATGTAATCCCAAATCTTACCATAACTAACCTGCGCCGGAACCTGTTTGATTTTTGTAGTGTTCGGGAAGATAAGCGCAAAGCAAAAATCAAATAGGGCGCATTCACTTATGCTTCTTTTTGATTGGTGAACTTTCAAAGAGCAGTTCGTTTCTTCTTTTTATAAATCCCATTGATTGTTTCATTCCACCCAGAATCTTTCAAAATAATCGATTTTCCATAGTTAAAATACAGGGTACTCCCTTTCCCTTTTTGGTCCATGGCTACATTGGAGTCGTGGGGGAATTCAAGATGTGTCATTGTCATGACAATCTTGCTTTTTCTCCCGAAGGTCCTTTAGATTAAAGGCCCTTTTGGTCGCAAAAGTTTAAAACCAT
>ERZ1740067.1620-NODE-1620-length-15029-cov-5.874315_pt1 | contig 15029 bp, 14 predicted proteins | sample MGYA00581736_ERZ1740067 | MGnify/ENA primary metagenome ERZ1740067 (study PRJEB43018, sample SAMN04849236) | marine metagenome | isolation source: floating plastic debris | place: Pacific Ocean | collected 2008-08-27 | study: EMG produced TPA metagenomics... | reverse complement strand
TGGGGCATATCTATATTTCAACCAACTTGAACTACTAGTAGATAAGCAGCTTCCGCTTCTCGAGAGGGCAACTTCTATCGTTGGAATATTGCTTTTGATCACGTCTGCACTTTCAGTCGTTCTTTTCCATCTACCTATACCTTTTCGCAAGAATACCTTCAGTATTCGATGGGGTTTTTTAGTACGCTTACACCCGTTGGGACCGACTACCGAATCGGTACGTAGATGGCTTGAGGAGAAAAAGTAATCCGATTGCTGAGCCGAATAGTCCGACCGCGCGCTGGAAACCGTGTCGCGAAGTCTCTGTTGGACCGTCCGAAGCCCAGACGGTGACGCGGTCACCCCAGTCCATCGGGCGGCTCAGACTTGCCCTGGGCCAACCGTGATGTCGGTAGGCAGAATGCCCACCCTACACGGGCGGGATGTGGGGGCGCGGCAAACCTTGTGGACGGGTGAAGCGGAACAGCCCGTGCATGACGGTGGAGGGTGCGATGCACGGGCTGCCCGGGGCGTCTTGGGGCCGTCCAGTTCACCAAGACAAATGCAGCGGTCGCTCACACCACAGCGCCGACCACGGCCCAGAGGCTCATGAGGGCTGCGAAACCGAAGACTGTGGGGATGATGACTTTTTCCATGTCGTTTCCTTTTGCTTTCCAGGCGAGGCGCGCGGCCCCGCGGTGCGTTCCGCGGCTGTCTTGCCGCGATGACAGTGACGTGGGCACAACGGCTTGACACAAAAAGGGGGGCCGTCATCACCGCTGTGCGAGGCGGATGTAACCTCGCGCGCTGCGATGCCCCCTTGCGCGCAGGCCCGATCTTTGGCCCTATCGCGGCATGATTTGGCGCGCGCTCATTGTCCTGATGCTGTTGGCGTCCTGCACCGGCAGGCCCCTCACCGACGCCGAGATCGCGTTTTCGCAAAAGATCCACGGCAATCAGCTGGACACATCCAAGGTCAGGCTGATCGACGGGGCGCCCACCCGCGCCGTCACGTTCAAGCGCCGCCCACGTCCCCGCGTTACCTGCCGCGAGTTGATCGTGCCGCCGCCCACCACCGACATCGTGACGGCCAAGCCTGCCGCCGTGGCCCTGTGGCAGCGGGTGCTGTTCGACACCGACTGGTATCTGGACGACTACGTGCCCGCCTACCCGGACGAGATCAACCTGGTGGCGGCGATGCTGCTGGCGCACGAACTGACCCATATCTGGCAATGGCAGAACCGCGACCGCACGGGCTATTCGCCGTTCCGCGCGGCAACCGCGCATCGGTGGGGATCGTTTGGCACCGACCCGTACCTGTTTGATATCGATAACGATCAGGGCTTTCTCGATTACGGGTTCGAGCAACAGGGCTCCATCGTCGAGGAATTCGTGTGCTGCCGGGCGCTTGCCCCGCAGGCCCCGCGCACCCAGCGGTTGCATGCGCTGATCAGTCAGGAGATGCCGCTGGCCGCGTTGCCGCAGTCGCGGCCATCAGACGTGCAATTGCCGTGGGACGGGGTCGAATTGGACGGGATTTGCGGCTGAGACCGCGGGAGGACGAGATGGCGCAATACGCGGTGATCATGCTGTTGGCGGGTGTTGGCATTCCGCTGCTGGCGGCGCTGAATGCGGCGCTGGGGACGCGGCTGGGCAGCCCTGCGGCGGCCGCACTTGTGCTGTTTCTCGTGGCTTTCTCGACGGCGGCCATTGTGTTCGCGGCAACCGGCGCGCAGGGGCTTGGTCGGCTGGCCACGGCCCCCAAACACCTGTTGCTGGCGGGCGTGCTGATTGCGTTTTACGTGCTGTCGATCACCTATATCGCGCCGTCTTTCGGGGTCGGCAACGCGGTATTCTTTGTGTTGCTGGGGCAATTGATCTCGGCGGCAGCGATTGACCACTTTGGCCTTTTCGGGGCGCAAGCGACCACGCTGGGGCCTGCGCGGCTGGGTGGGATTGCGCTGATGGCGGCGGGGGTCTGGCTGACGCAGCAGACCTGAGGACATGTGACGACCCGGCCCTTCGGGGAGGATTTTTCGGGGACAGAGACGGGGTCAGCTCTCGCCTGCCAGTGTGCGCGCCCGCGCCCATGCGGTGGGGTCGAGGGAGGCTGGAGCGGCAGCGATGCGGCCCTGCCCCGGCATGCGCGCACCGGGATCCTTGGCCACGGCGTAGGCCAGATCGGCCATGCGGCTGTCAAAGACGTCTGACACGCCCGGGTCGATCAGCAGGTAGTACTGGCCGAGATCGTGCGGCGGCCCGTCGGGGGCCTTGAGCGGTTTGACCTGGTGGCTGAGCACCCCGCCGGTGAGCGCTGCGGCGAAAATCTCGGCCATGAGGCCAAAGCCCCAGCCCTTGTATCCACCTGACGACACCAGCGCGCCGGACAGGGCCGCCTCGGGATCCGTTGTCGGGTTGCCTTCCGCGTCCACCGCCCAGCCCAGCGGGATTGGCGCGCCCGCGGCCTTGGCCATTGTGATCTTGCCCAGGGCCACGGCGCTGGTCGATTGATCCATGTGCAGGGCAAGACCACCGGCCCCGTCGGGTACGGAAAAGGCGATGGGGGTGGTGCCGATCACGCGGGTCTTGCCCCCCGGGGGCGCAACGATGGGCGAGGCATTGGTAAAGCCCACCGCGATCAGCCCCTCCTGCGCGATCATTTCGGTGAAGTAGCCCAGAGACGTGCAGGTATGGGCATGGGTGATGGCGAGGCTGGCCACGCCAAGCCTGCGCGCCGCGTCCACTGCGGGTGCGAGGCCGTAGGCAAAGGCCGGTTGGGCAAAGCCAAAGCCTGCGTCGACCACCACGGTCCCAGGCCGTGGCGTCGAAATCAGAGGTGTCACATCGCCCTTGACCCGGCCCGTTTGCAACTGCTTGCAATAGCTTTCGAGGTAGTAGAGCCCGCAGATGCGGTTGCCGAAACCTTCGGCCCTGGCTACAGCGCGCGCCACTTCGGCTGCGGCAAACCCGCCAGCGCCATGGCGGATCAGGGCGGCCTGAACCACGCGTTCAATTTCGGTGAGGGGGATGGTCGCCACTGCAGTGTCTCCGACAAAGTGAAAGGGCGCCAGCGGGTTGCCGGCGCCCTTGTCTGATGTCAAAGCAATTGCCGGTCGGCGTCAAGCGCCGGCAGGCAGCGCCGCCGTGGTACCCGGTGCCTCACCCACCACCGCAGTGGTGGGAATTTCCGCCGTCACCCCTTGCAGGGTGATCACCGCGCCGGTGGACAGGGTCACAAGTAGGTTGCCAGGGCTGGTTGTGGTGTCCTGGGCGGTGATGCTGACATCGGCGGGCGTTGCAGCTTCGACCGTGATCACATCCACGGCCGGATCGAAATCGGTGATCGTCATGGCTCCGGTCGCGTCATCCATCAGCACAAAGCTGTCGGCCCCGGCGCCACCCGTGGCCACATCCGAATTGCCGATCGCGAGTGTGTCGTCACCCAGCCCGCCGCCGAGGATGTCGCCATCGGTATCAGCGGCATCGGCTGCCACGGCAGAGGTGGAGAACAGCAGGTCGTCGCCCGCCGCACCGCTCAGGACGTCCTCGCCCACGCCGCCGATTAGCGTATCGTTCTGGTCATCTCCGGTGAGCGTGTCATTGCCCGCGCCACCGTCGTAATTCGCAGCCGTACCTGGGCCGGGCGAGACAAAGTCGTCATTGCCGTCATTGCTCTGGCCGTCGAGCGGCAAGGTAACAACCGGCACGGTGTCGTCACCGGGCATGGTGTCGTCACCCGTTGTGCCGTCGTCCACGGTGTCATCGTCCGTTGTATCGTCGGCCATGAAGACAATCGCGCTTGCGGGAATGGCCGCGTCAACGCCCTGCAACAGTGCCGTCGCCCCGCTGGAGAAGGTGATGAGCAGACCGTCATCGCCTGCCACCTGGCTGGTGACCGTGACCTCGGTGCCGGTGTCGGATTCCACCACCAGCGTGTCTTCGCTCGCGTCAAAGTCGGTGATGGTCACGGCCCCCGTCTCACCATTGACGAGCGTAAAGGCATCCGCCCCTGTCCCGCCTGTGCCCGTGTCTCCGGCCGACAGAAACAGGATGTCGTCGCCCGCGCCCGCGTCCAGCGTATCGGCGGCACCGTCACCTGCGCCACCATCGAGCGTATCGTTGCCGCCGGAGCCGTTGACGATATCCGCGCCAGCACCGCCGTCGACGGAGTCGGATCCGGCCCCGCCGCCGATCGTGTCGGCGCCGACGCCGCCCATGACCGTATCATCGCCCGCGTTGCCCTGCACATCGTCGTTGCCAACGCCGCCCATGACGGAATCGTTGCCGTCCCCGCCACTGATCACGTCGTTGCCGGCGCCGCCGTCCACCGTGTCAAAGCCTTGCTCGCCCGACAGCATGTCAGCGCCGGCATTCCCTTCGATGACGTCGTTGTTCAGCCCGCCGGTGACCATGTCCGCGCCAGCACCTGCGATGATGGAGTCGCTGCCGTCGCCACCGTCGAGCAGGTCATCGCCCTCGAACCCGCTGATCGTGTCGGCGCCCGCCCCGCCCGAAATCGTGTCGGCGGCGGTCGAACCGGTCAACGCATTGGCTCCGTCGTCGCCCACCAGGTCCATACTTTCGGTGGGTGTGTCTGTGTCCGGATCGGGATCAGTTTCGGTGTCGGTTTCCGCAGTGCTGCTCCCGTCGCTGTCGTCGAAAACAGCGATGAGTGGCAAGGCCGTCAAAAAGAGCAATGTAAGAAGCGGCGACATCAGAAACCCCCAATTGGATAAGCATTAACCAAGACCCAGCGCTCTGAATGCTAACACACGCGCATTTTGGCCTGTATGTGCAATACAAAAACAGTGTGTTTCCAATTTGTTACTTTTTTGGCGTAACCTCGTCCATTCTGCGCTCAATTCAGGCGTGTATTACCTGCCCTTTTTCAAGGTGCACAATCCGGTCCATGCGCTCGGCCAGTGCGTGGTTGTGCGTGGCGATCAGGGCGGCGCAATCGCCGTCGCGGACAATCTCGACCAATGCGTCAAAGACCTGGGTGGATGTGTCGGGGTCCAGATTGCCCGTCGGCTCATCCGCCAGCAGCAGGCGTGGACCATTGGCCAGCGCGCGGCAAAAGGCGACACGCTGTTGTTCGCCGCCCGACAGGGCACCGGGCCGGTGATCCACGCGGGCCGCAAGGCCGACACGACCCAGCAGATCCCGGGCGCGGTCTGCGGCGACGGAGCGGGGCACGCCTGCGGCGTGCTGGGGTAGTGTCACGTTCTCCAGCGCGTTGAATTCAGGCAACAGGTGGTGGAACTGATAGATGAACCCGATATCTTCGCGCCGCGCCCGCGTGCGCGCGCTGTCGGACGCCTTGCCCATGCTTTGCCCCGCCAGCCGCACAGTGCCGGTGTCGGGTGAGTCGAGCAGGCCGGCGATGTGCAGCAGCGTCGACTTGCCCGCGCCCGACGGGGCGACCAGTGCCACGACCTCGCCCGGCTCCAACCGCAGGTCGATGCCGCGCAGAACGTCGACCGCGTTGGGCGCGCCGGCGTTGTAGGTCTTGCGCACGCCCTCCAGCGCCAGCACCGGATCACTCATAGCGCAGCGCCTCGACCGGGTTCATGCGCGCCGCACGGCGGGCGGGAAAGAACGTGATCACCCAGCTGAGCGCAAGGCTGAGCGCAGCGGCGGCAAGGATATCGCCCGGCACCAGCACGGCAGAGGGAAAGATGAACCCGCGCCCTTCGAGGTCTGTCACGCCGTTGCCGGTCATCGTGTTCACCAGCCGGTAGACGTGGTCGATATTGGCGGCAAAGAGCGCGCCAAGTGCTATGCCAAGCACAGTTCCGGCCGTGCCCACCCATGCGCCGCACAGAAAGAAGATGCGCAGGATCGACCCCTGTCTCAGCCCCATGGTCCGCAGGATGCCGATATCGCGCCCCTTGTTCTTGACCAGCATGATCAGCCCCGACACGATGTTGAGCGCGGCAATGAGCACGAGGATCGCCAGCACGATAAAGATCGCGTTGTCCTGCAGCTCCAACGCTTGCAGCATGCCGCCAAAGCGGTCCTGCCATGTCCAGCTATAGGCGCGTTCCCCCGCCGCGGCGCGCAGGGCGCTGACCACCGGGTCGAGGTTTTCCGGGTCCACCAGCCGCAGGTCGATCTGGTCGACCGCACCCTCGCGGTTGAAAAAACTCTGCGCCTCCGCCAGTGGCAGGTAGACCCGGCTCTGGTCCATGAAAGGTTGACCGGTCTTGAAGATGTACACGACCTCGAAGGCCGAAATGCGCGGCGTGATGCCCAGCGGCGTGCGCGCGCCATCGGGCGAGATCAGCTTGACCCGGTCGCCAATGCCCACGCCCAGTTGATTGGCCAGTTGCGAGCCGAGCGCCATGCCTTCGTCGAACCGGTCCAGCGTGCCCTGTTGGCTGTCGGCCCCTGCGACCAACGGATATTCCATCAGATCGGCACGTGTGATCCCGTAGACATCCGCCGGCGCATTGCTGCCGCGGAAACTGCCCATGACCTGCGCGCGCACCAGCGGGGCGGCGTCGGCAACACCCGGCACAGCCTCGATCGCGGGCAGGATTTCGGCGTAGTTGCGGATGGTCGCGTCAGGCGGCTGTCCGTCCTCTTGCACGCGGATATAGCGCAGCTCGATATGGGCGTTGCCGCCCAGCATCGCGTCGACAAAATCGGCCCGCAGGCCCGCGCGCACCGCCAGCGTAGCGACCAGCGCGAACACGGCAAGCGTGATGCCGATCAGGCTGATCCAGGTCATCGCACTGACCCCGCCGGTCGCGCGTTTGGCCCGCAGATAACGCCAGGCGATCATCCACTCAAAGGCAGCAAAGGGGGCGGGCGTCGATGCCATGTCCGGTCGGTGCTCCTACTCGGGCTTTGTGGTCACCCTTGGCGGCGGGCGTGGGCAAGGTCAAGCCCTGCGCGCGCGTCCGCCAAGAGGCCACAGGATCAGGCGCAGAACAGCCCAGATCGCAGCCAGACCGGCGGCAAAGCCTGCAAGCGCAAAGGTGAGGCCTGCGAATGTGAGCGGCAGCGCAGGTTGGTAGGCCTCCAATGCCGCCCGCGCGACCTCCCCGTCCGTGAACCGGTAGGCGTGCCAGGCGCGGGTAAAGGGACCCGCGCCCTGCAACGTGGACAGGTCAGCGGACAGGCGTGCGTGGCGGGTGAAAGTACGGCGCATATCTGCCTGACGGCGCTCGATAAATGCGGTTCCTACCATCTGGTCGAGCGCAGCCTCGCGGCTCAGCCCTTCGGCGCGGGCGGAGGCGTCGAAATCCGCGACCACCTCGGACAGCGCATCCACCGCGCCACCCAGCCGCTGGACATATTGCTGCGAGTATTCGGGAAATTGCGAGGTGAGCGCTGCACCCGCAAACCCACCGGCCAGCATCAGCGCCCGCCCGATCATGGCCCGCCCGCGTAGACGGCGCGCGACAGGGCCGCGTCGAGGGCAAACATCGTGTCCCAATCCACGCAGGACTCATAAAGCGCAAGCGCGCTCACCTTGCCCTCCCACATCACGGCGAAACTGCCCGCGTTCAGCCGTCCCGGAAAGCACTGCGCGCCGAAATGCCAGAAATTGTAGCTGTCGCCAAAGCGGCGAAACACCATGCCAAGACCGTAGTAGGCGCCGCCACCGATCTCCACATGCGGCAGGGCAAAGGGGTCGGCCCAGACCTGACTGCCGGGGCCAAAATGGCGGTGCAAGAAGGTCAGATAGCTTTCCGGGTCGGCCACGATCCCGCCCCATGGGCCAAAGGCGGCCGTGCGCGGGCTGACATCGATGCCATCGTCCAGCCCCAGGCGCGGCCAGCAGGCGACGCGGTAGTCCTGCCCGCTCGCCGCCTCGATTATCAGGGCGAGAAGGGCATAGTTTTCGTTGTTGTAGGCGTATTCACCCGGCGTGCCCTGCGGTGTGCCCCGCGCGGCGACGATGTCGAGAACGGCCTGCGCGTTGTGGCCCGCTGCCGCCGTTGGCCGGTCAAGCCACAGCGGCATGGCAGCCTGCGTGCCGTCGCGCACGAGCCCCGAGCTGTGCGTGACCAGCTGCGCAACCGTCACCTGCGGCCCCTGCCCCAATCGGTCCGCGACCGTGTCGGACCAGTCCAGCAGCCCCTCGTCCACTAGCGCAAGCGCGCAGATTGCGGTGACCGATTTGCTGACACTGGCCAACTCGCCGGGGGGCTGCTCCTCCGGCATCTGCCACGCCCCGTCATCTCGCGTGGCGGCTCCGAGCACGCCAGCAGCTCCCTGTTCCGAGACCCATGTGTCAAACGCGCCCTGCAGCCGGTCCTCGACCTCTTGCGCTGCCAGCGGCAGCGCGGAGAGCATCCAGATCAGCGCCGCGCGCAACATCTCACAGCCAGGTGTGGAAGCTCTGGCGCGCCATCGGCTCCCAATGTTCTGACGTGTGTTCCTTGTGCGGGGCGTAGATGTCGATCAGACGCGCGACCGCATCCTTGGGCGACAGCTCCTCGCTCTGGCCGGTCCGGCGCGAGGTCAACTCGACCACGCCGTTCTTGAGCCCTCGCGGCCCGACGGTGATGCGCCAGGGCAGGCCGATCAGGTCCATGGTGGCGAACTTGCCCCCGGCGCGCTCGTCCCGATCATCATATAGCGGCTCTAGCCCCGCCGCGGTAAGGCTCTTGTAGAGGGCTTCGCACGCGCCATCGGCTTCTGCGTCGCCTTGCTTGAGGTTGACGATACCTGCGTGGAACGGCGTCACGCCCTCGGGCCAGATAATGCCGTTGTCGTCGTGATTGGCCTCGATGATCGCGCCCAACAGACGGCTGACGCCGATGCCGTGCGACCCCATATGCACCGGAACGGGCTTGCCATCGGGGCCCTGAACGGCTGCGTTCAACGCGTCGGAATACTTGGTACCAAAGTAGAAGATCTGCCCTACCTCGATGCCGCGCGCCACGCGCTGGCGGTCCATCGGCACCTTGTTGAACATCTCAAGGTCGTGCGTTTCGTCAGTGCGGGCATAGAGGTTGGTGAACTCCTCCATGATCGCCTGGCACTGCGCCTTGTCGGCATAGTCGATCTCGCGGTCGCCAAAGGTCAGGTCGGTGACGGCGCTGTCGTAGAACACCTCCGACTCGCCCGTCTCGGCCAGAACGAGGAATTCATGCGTATCGTCGCCACCGATGGGGCCACTGTCAGCCCGCATCGGGATCGCCTGCAGACCCATCCGCTCGTAAGTGCGCAGGTAGCTGACCAGATGGCGGTTATAGGCGTGCAGCGCGTCTTCCTTGGTCAGGTCGAAATTGTAGCCGTCCTTCATGAAGAATTCGCGCCCCCGCATCACGCCAAAGCGCGGGCGGATCTCGTCGCGGAACTTCCACTGGATCTGGTACATGGTCAGCGGCAGGTCCTTGTAGCTGCTGACATGGGCGCGGAAAATATCGGTGATCAGTTCTTCGGCGGTGGGGGTGAACAGCATGTCGCGGTCATGCCGGTCCTTGATGCGCAGCATCTCGGCCCCGTAGGCATCGTAGCGCCCGCTTTCGCGCCAGAGATCGGCCGACTGGATGGTGGGCATCAGCATCGGCATGTGCCCGGCGCGCTGCTGCTCTTCGTGCACGATATCCTCGATCCGCCGCAGCACCTTGAAGCCCAGCGGCAGCCACGAATAAATCCCGGCGCTGGCCTGCTTGATCATGCCCGCGCGCAGCATCAGGCGGTGGCTCACGATCTGGGCCTCGCTGGGGTTTTCCTTCAGCACAGGCAGAAAATAACGGCTCAGACGCATCAGCACGGTCTCCTTGAGGCTTTGCGCCTGATTAGGCCAAAGGGGGATGTGCCGCAATCGCACATGGGTCGGGTCCGCGCAAAAAGGCGCAGGCCGGCTCAGGTGACGTCGACGTAGTTGTCGCCAGTGTCGGCGGGCAGCTTGATGTCGAGGAAATGGGTGATCCGCTCCGGCTCCGGCTGGCCTTGCACGAACACCCGCGCCTCGACCTCGAACACGCCCCAGGCCCAGAAGGTTATGGAAAAGTCGTTCTTGCGGTTCTCCGACCGGCGCAAGCGGTTCCCGAAGGACGGATGCAGCAGGTATTCCACATGGGTCACGCGCTCCATCTGCGCGGGGTCATCCGCCTCAACCCAGACGCCGATATGGTAGTGGTCCGCCCCCGGTCCCGACAGGCGCTTGAACTTGACCCGCCCCTGCGGGTCCCGAATGACCGAATTGCACATCTTGAAGGCCACGGGGCACTATCCTCTGGTTATGGGCTGCAGGTCGGCCTCGCCCTGCGGGTTCACCTCTGGTGCCGCTTCGACGGGCGGGCCGATCCACACCGTCTGGGCAAAGCTCTTGGTCTGCGCCAGGTTGGCGGCGGTCGCGGCGTGCGCCTGCCGGTCCAGGACGTCCTTGCGCATCTGGCGGTCCACCTTGTCCTCGAGCCGCGACACCTCCTCGTCATCGGCGCGTACCAGCGGCTTGACCGAGAATTCGTACAGCAGCCTTGTCGACCGGCTTTGCAGGTCGTGGCACTCGTGCTTGTGCTTTGTGTCGCGCTCGATCTTGGCGTCAAACGCACAAAGCGGGGCCGCCGCCGTCAGCGCGCTTGTCATCAGCGCCAGCACCGACAGCACGTATTCGCCGTTGCTGTCGAGGAGCCCCACCACCGGCGTCAGCACATCAAGGCCCGCGCCTCCTGTCAACGTGCCCACCGCAAAGGTCGACCATTTCAGGATGCTCGCGCCACGCTTGTTGCGGGCAATCCGCGCCTCGAGCGCCAGAACGCAGGTTTCCAGATCGACCCACATGCCAGTGATCCTGGCCCGGTATTGAAGGAAAATGTCAGCGCTCATATGCGACTGGTACTCAATGAAATTTGGCAAATGCACACCGAGTGTAGCCGATCACGGGCCCGTTCCAAACCAAAAAGAAGACGTGCGCGACAGGATGGGCCCTTGAATGCGGCCACAAAAACCGCGACTTGTGAACCCCATCGGAGGTATGTTCATGGCGCTGCCAGTTCGAGATCAGATCAAATACTGGGGCATCGCGGCTGTGGTCGTGCTGCTCCTGCTCTATGCGCTCGGCGACGTGCTGCTGCCGTTCTTCCTTGGCGCGGCGATTGCCTATTTTCTGGACCCGGTCGCCGACTGGCTCGAGGCGCGGGGCCTGAGCCGCGGCATGGCGACCGGGCTGATCACCTTTGGCGGCATCGTCATCTTTGTGCTGGCCGCGCTGTTGATCATCCCGACGCTGGTGCAGCAGGCGATCCAGCTCTTTAACGTCGCACCCGAGCTTGCGCGCAACATCACCACGTTCCTGACCGAGCGGTTCCCCAGCCTGTCGGACGAGACATCCACCATCAACCAGAGCCTCAGGAGCATTGGCGAGACGGTGTCGGAACGCGGGGGGCAGCTTCTGAATTCCGCGCTGACCTCGGCCGCGAGCCTTCTGAACATCGTCGTGATCTTTGTCATCGTGCCCGTGGTTGCCGTCTATCTGCTGCTGGACTGGGACCGCATGATCGCCCGCGTCGACGCGCTTCTGCCGCGCGACCATGCGCCGGTCATCCGTGGCCTGGCCGGTCAGATCGACGAGACGCTGGCCGCCTTTATCCGCGGCATGGGCACGGTGTGCATCATCCTCGGGGCCTACTACGCCATCGCCTTGATGCTGGTAGGGCTTCAGTTCGGCCTTGTTGTCGGCTTTGTCGCCGGGCTGCTGACCTTTATCCCTTATGTCGGGGCCATCGTGGGCGGGGCGCTCGCCATCGGTCTGGCGCTGTTCCAGTTCTGGGGCGATTGGCTCTGGGTCGTGCTGGTCGCCGGCATCTTTCAGGTCGGCCAACTGATCGAGGGCAACGTGCTGACGCCCAAGATGGTTGGCGACAGTGTCGGGCTGCATCCCGTCTGGCTGATCCTGTCGCTGTCGGTCTTTGGCACGCTCTTTGGCTTTGTCGGAATGCTGGTTGCCGTGCCGCTGGCCGCAGCCCTTGGCGTGCTGGTCCGCTTTGTGATCGACCAGTACAAGGACAGCCGCCTTTATGCCGGGCTATCGCATCGCGACGCCCAAGAGGCCGAGGACTGAAGCCATGGCCACGCAGCTGGGTCTTGATCTTCCGGTGCGCCCCGCACTGGGGCGCGATGATTTTCTCGTGGCTCCGTCCAACGCCGTAGCGCTGGCGATGATTGACGACTGGCCGAACTGGGCCAAGCACAAGCTGGTGCTCACTGGCCCCGAAGGGGCAGGCAAGACGCATCTGGCCCATGTCTGGGCCGATGCCGCCGGCGCGCAGATCGTCGCGGCCTCTGCACTGGCGCAAGCCGACATCGAGGCGCTGGCAAGCACGCCCGTCGCCGTTGAAGATGTGGATGCCATCGCCCGTGACAGCGCTGCCCAAACAGCGCTCTTTCACCTGCACAACCTCATGGGCGCCGCTGCCCTCCCCCTGCTGATGACCGGACAGGCAGCCCCGCACCACTGGGCCCTCAGCCTGCCCGACCTGCAAAGCCGCGTGGACGCGGCAGGCCACGCCCGGCTGGACGCGCCCGACGACACGCTACTGGCGGCCGTTCTGGCCAAGCTCTTTGCCGACCGGCAGCTGATCCCGAAACCGGATGTGATCCCCTACCTGCTCACGCATATGGACCGCAGCTTTGCCGCCGCACGCAACGTGGTGACCGCCCTCGACGCAAGCAGCCTTGCGCAAAAGCGCGCGGTTACCCGGGCTCTCGCAGCGCAGGTGCTGGACAAGGCAGGCAAAGGCGACGAATAGTCGTCACTCAACCGACACACCGCCCTGTCATATGGCCTGTCATGACCAACGCCGACTTTCTGCAAGCCGACTTTGCCACCCCGCGTGAACTGCCCGATTTCGACCCGGCCAGTCCTGCGCGCTTTTTCAACCGCGAGCTCAGCTGGCTCGGGTTCAATTGGCGGGTCCTGGAAGAGGCGGAGAACCCCCGCGTGCCGCTGCTGGAGCGGTTGCGCTTCCTGTCGATCTCGGCGGGCAACCTCGATGAATTTTACACCGTACGCGTGGCGGGCCTGCGCGAACTGGCGCTGGCGGGTAATTCGACACCTGCCGCCGATGGGCTCAGCCCCGCCGAACAGCTGGTGCTGATCAACGAGGACGCGCGCAACCTGCTGGGCGAACAGCAGCGCGTGCTGACCGGCCTCAAGGCCGAGATGGAGGCGCAAGGCATCACCATCCTCAGCCCGGACGATCTGACCAACAGCGACCGCGCGCATCTGGCAGAGGTGTTCCTGTCGCGCGTGTTCGCCGTGTTGTCACCGCTGGCGATTGACCCCGCGCACCCGTTCCCGTTCATCCCGAACATGGGCTACGCACTTGCGCTGCAACTCGAGCGCAAGTCCGACAAACGCAGCCTGCAGGCGCTCCTGCCGATCCCGGCGCAGATCGACCGGTTTGTGGCGCTGCCCGGCACCGGCCACCGCTTCCTGCCTCTCGAAGAGCTGCTGGTCCTGCACATCCCCGATCTCTTTCCCGGCTACAAGCTCAAGGCGCATTTCGGCTTTCGCGTGCTGCGCGACAGCGATCTTGAGGTGGAGGACGAGGCCGAAGACCTCGTGCGCGAATTCGAGGTGGCCCTGAAGCGCCGCCGCCGGGGCGAGGTTGTCCGTCTCACCCACTCCGCCGGCGCACCCAAGACGCTCAAGGACGTGATCATGCGCGAGCTCGGTGTGACGGAGGCCGAAGTCATCGAGCTTGACGGCATGGTCGGCATATCCGACCTGAGCGAGCTGGTGCTGGATGCCCGTCCGGACCTGCTCTGGCCCAGCTTCACGCCCCGCGTGCCCGAACGCGTGACCGATTTCGAAGGCGACATGTTCACCGCCATCCGTCAAAAGGACATGCTGCTGCACCATCCTTACGAGACGTTCGACATGGTGGTCCGCTTTCTCCAGCAGGCCGCGCGCGACCCGGACGTGGTGGCGATCAAGCAGACGCTCTATCGCACGTCCAAGAAATCCCCCATCGTCGAGGCGCTGTGCGAAGCCGCCGAAGACGGCAAATCCGTCACCGCGCTGGTCGAGCTGAAGGCACGGTTCGACGAGGCCGCCAACATCCGCCAGTCGCGGCGCCTGGAACGCGCTGGCGCACATGTGGTCTACGGCTTTCTCGATCTCAAGACCCACGCCAAGATCAGCACCGTGGTGCGCCGCGAGGGCGATGAGCTGGTGACCTACACCCATTATGGTACCGGTAACTATCACCCCGGAACCGCACGCATCTATACCGACCTGTCGCTCTTTACCTGCGATGCCAAGCTGGGGCGCGACGCGACCAAGGTGTTCAACTTCCTGTCGGGCTACGCCCCGCCGGAAGATCTGGGCAACCTTGCCATCTCGCCCATCACGCTCAAACCCCGCCTGCTCGACATGATCGCCGCCGAGGCCAGACACGCAGCCGCAGGCAAACCCGCCGAGATCTGGGCCAAGATGAACTCGCTGATCGACAGTGAGGTGATCGACGCGCTCTATGCCGCGTCCCAGGCCGGGGTGAAGATCAGCCTCGTGATCCGCGGCATCTGCGGCGTGCGCCCCGGCATCAAGGGGCTGAGCGAGAACATCCGCGTCAAATCCATTGTGGGTCGTTTCCTGGAACATTCCCGCATCGTGTGTTTCGGCAACGGCCACGGCCTGCCGTCGAAAAAGGCGCGCGTGTTCATTTCGTCCGCCGACTGGATGGGCCGCAACCTCAACCGCCGCGTCGAGACACTGGTGGAGATCGAAAACGCGACGGTCAAGGCGCAGATTGTCAGCCAGGTCATGGCCGCCAACCTCGCCGATGTCGCGCAAAGCTGGGTCATGGGCCCCGAGGGCAAGTTCACCCGCCCCGACGTCCCCGAGGGCACCTTTGCCTTCAACTGTCACCGCTTTTTCATGGAAAACCCCTCGCTGTCAGGGCGCGGCTCTGCCGGGGCGTCCGACGTTCCCAAACTCACTCACACCGAAGACTGAAGCTTTGTCTCGGAGCCGCCCTCGCCTGATCTCCAAGAGACGGGGGGCGGGCTGACGGTCCAGCGGAAATGCGGAGGGCCCCTGCAAGTGGAAACCGCATTTCTGCTTGAACGGCAGACCGGCC
>ERZ1740067.1619-NODE-1619-length-15035-cov-16.472830_pt1 | contig 15035 bp, 15 predicted proteins | sample MGYA00581736_ERZ1740067 | MGnify/ENA primary metagenome ERZ1740067 (study PRJEB43018, sample SAMN04849236) | marine metagenome | isolation source: floating plastic debris | place: Pacific Ocean | collected 2008-08-27 | study: EMG produced TPA metagenomics... | reverse complement strand
TTCTTTGCCATGTGCCTATTCTACAAATATGGGGGTCAAAAAACGGATTTAGTATGACTCATGTGAAGGGGAAGAGCAAAAGATTGAGGCATTACTGGCACGCTCCATCGTCAAACCTTGTGCTGTTCCAAGTCGGAGGGGATGCTGTTACATTCACTCAGGCTGTTGTATCACTACCTACGACGGGGTGAGGTGCCGATGCCAGTACGCGAGCTTTTTTACTGGCTCAATTCAGCCACGCTAGCGCCGTAACGATTTTGGTGCCATTTCCAGGCATGGGCAATGATGCTGTCGATATCGGCATACTTCGGTTGCCAGCCCAAAATATTAACGGCTCGCTCGGCGCTACCTACTAAAGTGGGCGCATCCCCCGGGCGGCGATCGCTCACCTTCACCGTAAAGTTTTTCCCGGTAATGTCCTTAGACGTTTCAATAATTTCCTTGACGGAAAACCCATTGCCATTGCCTAGATTAAACTTGGTGGACTCGCCCCCCTTCAGCAAATACTGAAGTCCCAGCACATGGGCGTCTGCCAAATCGCTCACGTGGATATAGTCCCGCACACAGGTACCGTCAGGCGTATCGTAGTCAGTGCCATAAATGCTAATAAAATCTCGCTTGCCCATCGCCGTTCGCAACACCAGCGGCACCAAGTGGGTCTCGTGTTCGCGATCTTCTCCTAGGCGCCCTTCAGGATCAGCACCAGCGGCGTTGAAATACCGGAAGCAAACGGAACGTACCCCATGGGCTACCTCAAAGTCGCCCAGAATCTGCTCCACCATTAACTTGCTGGTGCCATAGGGACTCATCGGATTTTGGGGATGATCATCAGGGATTGGCAATGTCTCGGGCACGCCGTAGGTGGCGCAGGTGGACGAGAAAATAAACTTATCAATGCCCGCAGCAACGGCAGCTTCCAGTAAGGTCAAGGTGCCGAAAACATTGTTTTGATAGTACTTCCCAGGATTCTGCACCGACTCCCCCACCTCGATATAGGCGGCAAAATGCATAATCCCATCAATTTTTCGCTCCCGAAAAAGCTGGTCAAGGAGGGGGCGATCGCTAATATCACCCTTGATTAGCTCCACCTTAAGCACCGAATCCACCAAATCTTGGTGCCCGCAGCTTAAATTATCCAAAATCACCACGTCATAGCCCGCCTGTTTTAGCGCCAGCACCGCGTGGGAACCGATATAACCCGCACCCCCCGTCACCAAAATCGTTCCCTGCGCCGCTGTTTTATTGCTATCCACGTATTCGAATCCTGGCTACTCGTTATTTCCTAGTGGTTACGGTACCGAAGCCGTCGTAAGGTGCCCGTTAAAAGGCACATCAATTACGACGCAAATAGTTCATGCTCCCCGACCCATGTCCCTGGTTCATGCCTTTAGTTCATACCCTCAAGATTTACCGTCAGATTTGCCTTTTACTAAGGCGGTGATATATCCCAACTGGCTGTAGGCGTAAACCAGATTATCAAAACACATTGGCAAATTGTTAATGTACTTGACGCACTTCGCCAGTCCCCGCAGCAACCCTTCTGTCCCCCGCAGCATACGACCGGAGGGCATATCTCCGCACAACTCTTCTCGGTGGTACTCACTAACCCCTTGCCACCAGCCACGACTCATAAACCAACGCTTGCGCACCCGCTCCGGTGCTACCTGATGATCCACAATCGCCGCAGGCACGTAAGCCACTTTCCAGCCCGCTTCCAGCACTCGCTGGGTCATATACAGCTCTTCATTGGACAACAGGTTTTTGCCGGTGCGCCCTAGGGATGCATCAAAGCCATTTAACGCCTCCCACACCTCCCGCCGCATGGAGTAATTAACTCCACGGGGAGTCATACCAGGGTTAGTGATAAACGTAATATCCGATCCCAAATCGTAGGCGCCTAGGTGACCGGCTAAATTTTGTGATAGCCAGCGCGGATGGGAATATCCCCTGGGCCACAACAGGTCAACGCGACCACCAGCCACACCGATTTTAAGGTCGTTTTCATACACTGCCCACAGTTCCTTTAGCCAGGTTTTTGAGGCGATCGCATCGTCATCCATATAGGCAATAACCGGCGAACGGGTCACCTCGAACCCACAGTTGCGGGCGTGGCTTAACCCCTGGCGGGACTCGTACACGTAGCGAATGCGGCGATCGCCCAAGTAAGGTTCCACCACCTGCTTAGTGTTATCCGTGGACGCATTGTCCACCACCACCGCCTCAAAATCATCAAACTCTTGCACCAGCAAACTTTCAATGGCTGCTCCCAGGTACTCGGCACGGTTGTAAGTGCAAATAACAACGGAGATTTTGTGGGCGATCGGCTCAGACATATCTCAATTTTGGGCTCGTTTTGGGCTCATTCTGGACTTAAGAAATATAGATTCAGCGCTATATGAACCTAACGGGCTGATCAAAAACACGGCGACGTGACGGTCCTTTTGCCGATAAGCTTTCTGCGCCCTCACTGAAACTAATTGGTGCCATGATGTGCCAAACGTTACCAGTCCCCTGATGTTGTTTTCGGCACTGCCTCCTGGCATTGTTATAGCCTAATCCTCAGTCTGCAGAGGCTTAAATCAGGAATATCCTTAGGGGCACCAGTTAAAATAGTCGCCAACTTAAGGCAACCAGCGAGGCTGAGTGCCCGTAATGGGCAGCGCTTCGGGATCATTGGGCACCCATTTCCGGTCCTTTGAAGGGAGAGTGTCGAGCAACCAAAGTTGGCTCACCGTAGCCTCATCTTCAAGGGCTCCTCCTGACAATGCACTTCTATCTTGCCCAGTTTCACGTTGTTCCGTAGCCCCATCTTGAGAGTCCTTATCTCCAGTGGCGTTAGCCTCCTGGATCACCACTGGGCGGGAGAAGAGCAACGATCGCCCATCGGGCGCTAAATCTATTTGAATATCTTGACTATTAGGCAGCAGCAGCAGGGGGCGACTTTCCTCCGTCTCCAAGTCAAAAACGGCAATGTAGGGCTGCTCTTGATAATTCTCCGCCCCCGGATCCCCCACAATTTCCGCTAATAAACAATACAGCCACTGACCATTGGGGGAAAATTCAGCGCTACGAATAGAGCCGTTGATATTGCCCAGTTCCACCTCTTGACCGTTATTGCGGGCAATGTACAGCGATCGCGTGTAATCTTCGTTGAATTTCACCAAGGCTGCCGCGGTGCCATCGGAGGAAAAATTCAGCAGCTCGCCAAATTTAGGCAAAAAGTCCAGCGGCTCAATTTTGCGCCGAAACGTACTACGAAGGGCGCTGACACCGGCGGAAGAATCGGGCAAGGGCAAAATCGCTAGTCCTTCCCCCTGGGTCATGGCTAGGGACTGGCTATCGGGGGCAATTAAGAACTCTCCCCCTTGCTCAGTGGGCACCTGTTCCGGCGTTCCTTCATTAACCACCACCCACAGCCCGAACTCATCGGGGCGCTCCCGATCCACCCGCTGCACCACAATGGTTTGACCGTTAGGGGCAAGATCAAACTTAAGGTTTTGGTACTTTTCCGCATCCAGCACCAAAGTTAGTTCTCCCGCCGCCTGCGGACCTGGATTAAACAGTTTCCCAAACCACTTTTGCACCGCCTCCAGAACATTGGCACTGCCATTGGGCGACTCCCCCAGTCCGGTGGTCACTGTATATAGCTGCTGCTCTGAAATATTGGCTCCGATATCTTCATCACTATCGACAAGGGCTGGGTCTGGCGCCAGACTGGCTCCAAATAAAATGCGATCGCGCTCCGGAAACGGCAAAAAATCAGTCACCCGTAGGTCTGGCGGCGTCAGCAACGTTTTCACCTGCTGGGTCACGTTATACAGCACCAAGCGATCGCGCTCCCCCTCATCCACGCCGATGTAGGCTAGCACTTCATCCCGCCCGGCAAAGGTGCCTCGAAACGGATCAAAGTCCTGCACGTCCTTGCTAAGACCAATGGGCAAAGTTTTCGCCCCATCCAACTGCACTGAAAACGTCTTTCCGTAGTGAACCGGCTCGTCGAGGGTATAAGCCATCCGTGCCCCAGACCAGCTAAAGCGCCCCGGCAACGGCGGATTCACCGTTAAATTCTCTTCAACGCTATCCCGATCCACCGGTCGGTTAAAAGTCAAAATAAACGCCCGATCCGGAGCTGCCAAGGTGCGGTTTTCCCAGGAAAATGATCGCACCTGAGCCGACGAATTATCCCCTAACAGCAGCAATAGGGCGATCGCCACCGACACCACCGCCAAAACCATCCACGCCGCCCGTTCTACAGACGACGTCCCTAGACTTCTATCTCGAAGCCTAGATGCCAATCCCTTATTAATGTTCTTATTAATACTCAATGACGTTTAAGTAATGACGCTTAAATACTGGTTAGCACTAGGGGCTGTGCTCAGTTATACATCAAACCCAATAATAACGAGGGTTACAGCCCCCAGCCTGTTTCATTTGAGAGGGGCTGTACTCCCCACGGTGTGAAGCTTCTGGCGCCTAACTGATCACATACCCTAGCTAATTAATATTCGTAAGGGTTAGCCGGAGCTTCAATGGGACGCACCTGGGTTGCTTTAACGGCCAACCGACGATCACGACCAATTTTCGCCGTTTGGGCTGTTCCCGTTGTCAATAGCCATGTATCTGCCTCATAGGACTTAGGACGGTTTCCCGGTAGCTGTACCGGTAACACCAGAGGATAGGCATCAGCGGCACAACAAGTAATGGTAAACCGCGCTAGCCAAATATATCCAGGGGGCAACCCATCGCCGGGAGTGGCGGGAAGTACAAAGCCGCTTATCTCCATAGCTTGCCCTTCGTAGGCGGTGGGCTCAGGATACACATTAAGCAACCGCACCCACTCCACCAGGGATCGCTCCGCTGGGTCGCGATTTGCGCGAAAAGATTGAGGATTGGACCGGGTTACCGTTACCGACGCACTGGTTTGCTGCTGCATTGCCTTAGCGCTAGCCAATGGCTTTGGGGCAATTAATAATCCCAAAATCGCCGCCGCCAGTAAAATTCCCGAGGTCAACGTGGGGGGCAATACCGTTAAGTGTTCTTCATCTCCTGTGCGTTTGGGCGATCGCCCGCGAACAATTTTAATCCCAGCAAAGGTACTCGCTATCAGCAGCAACATCCCCGCCGCCACAATTAGCCCGTTATAAAGGGGATGTACCAGCAGCGCTAGCTGTCCCGTGCGCCAGTAGGTTAATAATAGTGCGCCCCATGAACCAATGGCTGCCACATCTAGCCAGGAGCGCCAAGGAAACAATCGAGATCGCGGTGAAGGAACTAGCAAAATCAGTGCCGATTCTAAAGCTATAAATATCCGCTGAAAAGCTTTTAGTGAAAGAGTTGGAAAGAAGCGAGCATCTAAGAGATCGGCTTCCAAGCAGTCAGCTCACTGCCTTGTTTAACATCGCCAGCAACACAGCCTGCTGAAAAAGCCGAATCAAGGTTCTTAACTTTAAGAATACTGCGGATAATTATAAACAATCGCGCGCCCCGCGGTTCTAGCCCCCAGAAAGTGCAGCAACCGCCGCCAACCACTTTCCTTAAAGTGTTAAGGCACCTAAAGTGCCATTGACATCGCGATCGCCGATGCCATGATGGAACTGAAATTTTTTCGCTGTTAGTTTTCTAACTCTATTTTCGTCTTCGGTTTATTTGATTGATCTGTCTCTGTAGTCGCGCTCTGTAATCGTGCGTCTTCATTAATTAGCGGATCCAATTTCAAGGGGTAGTTTCGAAGGGCAATTTCAAAGGGCGACAACCACAGCCTTTCTTGCCTTCAACCTTTAAAAACCGATGAACGATCCCCTTGACGCTTTAGCCCAATAATTTTGCATAACAACCCCGTCTATGGCTCCAGTCGGTACAACCTCTAGCGCCCCCATTTTGATTGTCGAAACTGACGAAATGCTGGGCAATCAAATTGCCAATGATCTCCAAGGCGCAGGCTACACCACCGTTACCGTTCGAGAAGCCGCCGCTGCCTTGCAGCATCTCAGCCAATCTCCCGTTTCCTTGGTTTTGGCGGATCGTATGCTGGCAGGACAGTCGGGGCTGTGGATGTGCCGTCAACTGCGGGAGCAGGGACACACCGTCGCCGTGTTGCTAATGATGGCGCGGGATGAGCTGGAGGATCGCATCGCCTGTTTAGAAGCTGGGGCCGATGACTACCTGCTCAAACCCTATCGCCCCGACACTTTTTTGCGGTTTATTTCCGTTTACCTACGCCCCAGCGAAAGTTCCAAGCCCCATCTGCGCTTTGCCGACCTCACCCTAGACCTAGGACAGCGTCTCGCCGTGCGCGAACAGCAGCCGATCTCCCTCACCATGAAAGAGTTTGAGCTACTGAAATACCTTATGGAACATCCTGGGGAGGTGCTATCGCGGGAGCAAATTTTGGAAAATGTGTGGGGCTACAACTTTATGGGCGAATCCAACGTCATTGAAGTTTACGTACGTTATTTGCGCCTAAAGCTAGAAGATGGCGATCGCAAACGAATTATTCAAACGGTGCGGGGAATTGGCTATGTACTTCGGGAGCCCTAGGGCCGGGATGCTGGGCGTGCTGGGGATAGCGCTACTGGTGGGAAATTGCGCGTGGGCGGTAGATATGGATCAGAACTCATCGATTTCGGCAGAATCCCTCGCCAAAGGTTCAGCGGAAAATAGTTGCCCCCAATACGGCGAAATTACCGGTAAAGTCACTTTTTTTCCTGGCGGTAGCGTGTCAGACGCGGATATCGATGCGGATATTCATGCAAATATCAATCTAGAAATTGCTGAAACGCCGGGTCAACAGCGATGTGGGCTTATGTTTCGCGATCGCCTCCCCGATGACCGTGGCATGGGCTTCCCTTTCGACCCGCCCGACCAGGTTAGCTTCTGGATGAAAAATGTCCCCGTAGCCCTGGATATGGTGTTCGTGGAACTTATCCCCGATGGCCGATCTAACAACTCAGCACCACTCTCCCAAGGAAGCTATCAGGTTCTAGATATCATTACCGCCCCCCCTTGCATCAATGATCCCTGCCCCACTTACGGACCAAAAGGCGAAGTGGCTTGGGTTATTGAGCTCGCGGAGGGGCGGGCAGAGGCAATGGGTCTACAAAAGGGCGATCGCCTGCGTATTCAGCGACTGCAACCTGAGCAGAGTCAGCAAGACTGACCAAACTCAACGTTTAGTGGCGCTGCTGAGTATTTTCAGCAATACGATTTGCCAACTCTTTTTCCACGTCGGACACTTCGCGCCAGAAGTTACAGGAGCGTCGGGCACTGACGGCTTCCTGCCACAGCAGGGTCATCATCGCTGCCACCTCCGGGCGATCGCCAGCCACCCGGTCACGTACCGCCTCAAACTCCGCTAAACCATCGTCCACATGGGTTTTATCGCCAGCCGCCTGAAGGGACTCTCGCACTTGACCCAGTAGGTCATCCAAACCATCAACGGACGGAAAAACAGGTGCAGGGGCAGTTTGAACCATAATCGCACTCCAAAAAATCAACTGGAAACTAACAATGCTCGGCGGTTTACGTATCTGGGCTGACTCTCAACAACCACCCTAGAGGCGGCTATCATTTAAACCTCAAAGCCTTTGACTACGAGGATTTCAGCCCCTAGATGGTCTTGCTTTAAAAGGGCATAACTTCCCACTATGTGAGGCTTCTGGCGCTTAATAGATGACACACCCCAGCTAAACCACCTTTACGAAAACAATTTTCGCGAAACCCGCCTCTGTGGAAACACCATCTTTCACGACCATCACCGAAATCAGAGCCATGAAGTACCACATTTATTTATTAGACCTATAAGTAAAACCATAGGTAAAGTGAGTAACTAATAAGCAGCGGATAAAAAGAATTAAACACGAGTTAACTTCAGTCACAAGCACCATTTAAAAATGCAATACAACTTAGTCATTTTGAAAATTTATCGTTATCACTTCACCGATAAACTCGCATAATTGTTGAAGGAAATCTAAAATCCCCTAGTGGTTGATTGACCGCGCCAAACGTAGAGCCATATCCCTGGCGAAAACGGCGCATTAAAGCGAGTCCCTGGTGGCGATCGCTGCTCTAATCACAATTCTTTTACCTTTACTGAGAAACACCCAATTTGCAGCTATGGGCAAACCACGCGTACTTTCCGGCGTCCAGCCAACGGGTAATCTTCATTTGGGAAATTATCTAGGTGCCATTCGCAATTGGGTTGACAGCCAGTACGATTCAGAAAATTTCTTTTGCGTGGTGGATCTACACGCCGTTACGGTGCCCCACGATCCTACGGTGTTGGCAGAGAACACTCGGGCGATCGCCGCTTTGTACCTGGCGTGTGGCATTGATCTATCCTGCTCCACCATTTTTGTACAGTCTCAAATTAGCGCCCACGCTGAATTGGCTTGGCTGCTGAACTGCGTTACCCCCCTGAACTGGCTAGAGCGCATGATTCAGTTCAAGGAGAAGGCAGTGAAACAGGGGGAAAACGTTAGCGTTGGTTTGCTAGATTACCCAGTGCTGATGGCAGCAGATATTTTGCTGTACGACGCCGATCGCGTGCCTGTGGGGGAAGACCAAAAGCAGCACCTGGAATTAACCCGCGATATTGCCTTGCGGGTCAATCATCAGTTTGGCACTGAAGACAAAGTAATTCTCAAGGTGCCCGACCCAGCAATTCGTAAAGCTGGGGCGCGGGTGATGAGTCTGACCGACGGCACCAAGAAAATGTCCAAGTCAGATCCATCGGAAATGAGTCGTATTGCGATTTTGGACTCCCCCGACGAAATCAGAAAGAAAATTAAGCGCTGTAAAACGGACCCGGTGCGGGGGCTGGAGTTTGACAATCCTGAGCGCCCCGAATGCAGCAACTTGTTGGGGCTATATCAGGTGCTGTCTAACCAAACCCAAGAAGCTGTTGCCGCCGAGTGTGCGGAAATGGGCTGGGGGCAATTCAAACCCCTGTTGACTGATACAGCGATCGCCGCCCTAGAGCCTATTCAGAAAAAGTACCGAGAAATTCTCGACGACCCAGGCTATTTGGACACAGTGCTTAAGGATGGACAGGCTAAAGCTAACGAAGTAGCTCAGGCAACCCTCAACCGAGTGAAGGCCGCCATGGGCTTTTCTCTCCCAGGCGTTTAGCATCTCAGGCAATAATCAATGAAATAAGAAGAAGCCTGCCCAGTTAAGCTCAAATTGTGTAGCTGCAAACATCAATTCGACGGCACAAAATCAGCTCAAATCTGCTTTTCCCTTATCAAAGGGGGACTGAAGAGAGATCCTTTCCTTCCACCCCGTTACCAAGACCTCCCGCTACCGGCCTAAGCGTTAGAGGATTCCCCGCTCCCCTTTGTAACGGGGGCTTTTCGTTGCACTGATGTTATGGGGGTTCCAGCAGCCCCTAGGGCATGTCCTCAATCAAGTGCCTCAAGCCGCAATGGGCAAGCTTCTCTCGCACTTAGCTGATAACTAAGGACTGCCCTAGCCCTGCCTATTCACTCGCCTCACCGCCGTCAGCTTTTCCCTCCGCCTTTTGCTCTTCCTCTAGCTGGGCTAAACGCTTCTTAAAGGACTCCCGCTCCGGATCAATTTCCAGACCTTTTTCGTAAGCAGTACGGGCCTCATCAAACTTTTTCTGGCGACGTAAAGCGTCACCGCGACGCCCCCATAGGTTGTCATCCTGGTCATCAATTGCCAGCCCTTTATCTAGCGCCACCAGCGCCGCACCGTACTGCTTAAGCCCAATAAGAGCTTCCCCCTGGCGCAGCAGTAGGCGAGCATTCTCTGGCTCAATGCTCAGAGCCTTAACCAGGCTCAGGTCTGCTTGCTCATACTGTTTGAGCCGCAATAACGCCTCCCCGTGACGCTGTAGGGTTCTGACGTTGTCCGGGTTAATTGCCAACGCCTTTTCATAGCTGTTAACCGCTTCTTCGTACTTATCTGTTCTCGCAAGAGCTTCCCCATGCCGTAGCCAGGATGTGCCATCCTTCGGGTCAATCTCCACTGCCTTAGCAAAAGCATCTACCGCCTTCTCCGGCTCCTCTGCTTTCATCAACGCCTGACCATAACGCTTCCAAGCATTGGCCCGCTTCGGCTGAAATTCCGTCGCCTTTCCATGGGCTTCGGCCGACTCGGTAAATTTCTCCGTTAGATACAGTGCGCGCCCTTTAGCAAACCAAATGGACCCCACATCGCTTTTAGTGGCAATTCCCTGTTCTGCCAGCTCTAGCGCCTCCTCAGTGCGTCCCAACTCTGCCAGCGCCTCAGCCCGTTTACCCACCGCATTAATGTCTTTAGGATTAGACGGATCTGCCCCCTCTGTTTCCTGCAAAATCCCTTCAAAACGCTCCTTACGCTCTGGCGATATTTCCACTGCGGCCGACTCATCGCCTCCGCCTAAACCAGGAATATCTGCGCCCTCACAGGCGGCAACGCCAACGGTCAACCCAGCAATCAAGAGGGGCTTGATAATAGCCTTAGCTAGGGGGGCGACACTCCTTAGATTCATACCTCAGTACCTGTGGACGAAACGTCTAGTGGAAAAAAACAAAGCCTGCTTATTAACTTGCCCGTCACTTGCCCGTTACTTATCCATTGACTAGGAAAAGGAACTAACAAAAGCCTCTGTGGCAAATAGCTTCTTATTGATAGCTTACCCAAAGCAATAAATAAGCAACAAAGATTAGAGCTCTGTTATCTATTCAGCTTTCCAGTTTTAACCCCGGATATTTTGCGGCAACTTGACAGACAAAATCCTTCACAGGTGTGGAACAGAACCACAAAGAACAGAGCAATAAAAAAGAGCCGTCCGTAAACGACCCTTTTAAAACCTCTTTCATCTGAAGCAGCCGAACGTCAGAAAAATTCGGCTGGCTTCAAATCAATTTCAAAAGATACAAGCTAAAGCTTATTTCGCAGCCTCAACTACCTTTGCAAAGGTTTCTGGATCCAGAACTGCCAACTGGGCTAGCATCTTACGATTTAAGCCGATTTCTGCTTTTTTCAAACCGCCGATCAACTTACTGTAGCTAACGCCATTTAGACGAGCAGCAGCATTAATACGAGCAATCCACAACCGGCGGAAATCGCGCTTACGACGGCGGCGATCGCGATAGGCATTACGCAGTGCCTTCATCACCTGCTGATTCGCCGTGCGAAACAGCTTGGAGTGGGAGCCACGATAGCCTTTGGCCATCTTCAAAATCTTTTTGCGGCGTTTGCGGGCCACATTACCGCGCTTAACTCTTGCCATGGGTCAGGGAAATTAACTTACCAACTTAAAAAATCAAAACTGGAACAGCGTGAAACTGAGCCAGAAAAACTGGCGAAATAAGGCGTGGAAAGTGAAAGCGGGAAGGAAACGCTCGAAGCCAGATTAGTACTTATTGTCGAAGCCCTCGCCAATCTCAAAGAGTCAATGGCAAAGAATCAAAACTAAGCCCTTAAAATCCATGCCCGGCTTCGTAGAATTCTTCCAGGCTCTTGCCTAATTTCAACCAACTACTCATCTTCTAGCCTTACTCAGTCACTGATTTAGTGACTACTTCAGATAAGGCATCATCAACCGTACGTTTTCAGCCTCAACCTCGCTAACAGCAGCAGCTTTAGACAGGCGGCGCTTACGGGTGGTGGATTTGTGCTCTAGAAGGTGATTGCGGAAGGCTTTGCGACGCATAATTTTTCCGCTGCCAGTGGTGCGGAAACGCTTTGCCGCAGATTTGCGGGTCTTGAGCTTGGGCATGGATCTAACCTTAAGTCTTTGCAATTTTGCACGCTGCTTCCAAAACGGCTCGGAATGAATTCATTCTTTGCGTCTTGGCATAGACGCGCATAATAGCAAACTGTGTCGTCTGTAGCAATTCGAGCTCCATTAGCAGCAGCCACCTTTAATTAGCTTAGCCCTTAGCTTTTGCCGTTTTTCTTGGCCGCCAACAGCCCGATCAGCCCTAACCCAGCGATCGCCGCCGTTCCAAGGGCATAACCTAACGAAGAAGCAGGGGATCCTTCCTGGGTGGAACTTGCCGGTGCACTCGATGCTGCTTCTATAACAGGGGACTCCGTGGCGGCAGGACTAGGGGCGATCGCTGCCCCCGTGCCACCTTTCACAATCGCCTCATGATCAATAGAAAATGCGCCAAAATCTCCGTCTGTTTTGGGCGCACAGCCAAAGGTCAAACCATAGGTACCCGGCTCAGGGAAGGTTAAATTCGCGCCAGGAATGCTCTGATAGCGTTCAGCATCGATGGGCACCACTTCCGGTGCTAATAGTGGACTACTCCCTGGCTGATAAGGCTGTTTACGCACCTCTAAAGTGCAGTTGGCGGAACTAAGGGGCACCACCTCTCCCCCTTGACGAGTCAGCAAAAACCACACCCGTGTCGGCTCTCCTGCGGCAGGTTGGTGCTCTGGCTCCACGTGCACGGTCACAGCAATATCGCCGATCACTTTTGTGGTGTGGGACGAGGCTGTGATGGGGAATGCGGAGACAATCCCCATTGAAAGCGACAGAAGATATAGCCGAGAGAGTGTCTGCCTTAGAAGCTTTTCCATGGTTTTAAGAGATAACAAGAACCTAACGAATTCAGATATTTTTTAAATATTTCTCTGAATGAAAACCGCTTAAATACTGATTCAATGACTCACTTTTAATCGATTGACGCTAATGATTTAATCGTCCCACAAACGACGTCCAAAAGTTTCGCCAAAGCGACTATGGGCATCTCGCAACATACTTGGAATATCTGCCTTTTCAGGGAATTTGGAAACGCAATTACCACAGCTATTGCAGCGATCGCCTCGCCGCCCGGGAAACCAATGCCCAGCATTTTCTAGCATGCCGTAACGGTATTTGGCGTAGTCTTCCATTCCATAAGTGTCGGCTAAATTTTTAAGCCTCAGAATCTCAGGAATAGCCACATCTTCAGGGCAAGGCAAACAATCATAATATTGGACATACTGTTCGCTGGGGGAAATTTTCAAAGCTTCCTGATCAAGGGCGTCTAAAACTTTTCTCTCCTGGAAATTAAGCGATTTACCATCGTCAATATTTGCCACCATCGCCAATTCCGAAGGCTTCGAAGATCCCACGCTTAAGGTAGTAATGCGAGGGTCTGCGAGCAAAAACCGATATCCCCACTCTAACGGCGTTAAGGGGTGACACAGCTCCATTAGCTTCGGTGGTGGTGCATAAAGTTGCCCCCCTTTATCAGCAGGCGAAATAATAAAAACACCCATATCTTTTTCGTCCGCCAGGGCGATCGCCGGCTCATTCCGCTGTAAGAAATAGCCGTAGTGTAGATTCACAAATTCAAAGCGATCGCTATTAATCACCTCTAGCAACAGCTCTAAACTGCCGTGAGAAGAAAATCCTAAATGGTTAATTCTCCCATCAGCAATTGCTTGATCAATACCCGCCATTCCCGCCGCTGCTGAATCGTCCAAAACCCATTCTAAATGCTCCCACGTATTCACCCCGTGAATCGCCAGCATATCCAAGTAATTTGTGTTCAGTCGCTCTAAAGATTCATCAATCCATTGATCAATATCTTTAGCATTTCCCTTGGGCAAAAGCTTTGTGGTTAGGTGTAAATCTTCGCGCTTAATTCCCCCCTGAAATGCCTGCCCTAAATAGGATTCACTATTGCCATAGCTACGGGCAGTTTCAACATGGTTAATGCCCACTGCGATCGCCTTCTCCAAGGTAGAAAACATCCTATCCGGCGACGATAAACAGCGCATTGTTCCCAGGGAAAATGCCGAAATACTAAGCCCAGTGCGTCCAAATCGTCGATAGTCCACCGCCTTTAACTCGCCCGCCTATTCCTGCGCTTCCAAGTTTTTCAGGTACAAATGCTGAATTTTTTCGTAATACTCACTGCGCTGGTCATACAAACGCTTTAAAGGACGCGGCTCGCACTGATTTAAACAATAAGCTCCAATCAGCGGTAGAGCGATCGTGCTATCCGTGTAGCAAACCACCGTATCTGCCAGCGCATCGGGGTCCACCTTGCCCCAGCTCACCGCCTCGCTGGGAATCGCCCCCGACAGCCCCCCCGTATCCGGCCGCGCATCGGTCACCTGCACAAAATAATCGTGCCCCTGCTCCTCCAATCCCAACACCTCATGGAGCTGGGGCTGGGTTTGCAACAGAAAATTTTTCGGACTGCCGCCGCCGATCATAATTGCCGCGCTTTTACCCTCGCCGTCCTCCCCCCGAGCAAAGTAGGCGATCGCCGCTGTCTCATTCACATCCACCGATGGGTCAATAACCAGCTTTGCCCCTTCCAGCGCCACCGCCGCCACATTCATGCCAATGGAACTATCCCCTGGAGATGACGTATAAACCGGCACTCCACATTCATATGCCGTTGCCATCAAGCAGGAATGTTCTGCCCCCCGCTGCCGCTCAAATTCACTGATATATTTGCCCAGCAAATGATGAAACTCTGCTGTTCCCATGGTCTTTTGAAACGACTCAGCTTTCAGGGTTTTTCGGATAAATGCGTCCGTATCCAGCAAAACGTCGTAGTTAAAGATAATGTCATAGATACGAATGGTGTCTTCCTTTCGCAACGCCACATCATCTAAAAAAGGCGTGCTAGAGAACAGATCCATCCCCAGTCCATAATGGAGATCGTGGTATAAGTTAGCACCTGTACTGATAACGTAATCGATAAATCCAGCTCGCATCAGCGGCGCCAATACCGACACCCCAAATCCCGCAGGAGTCATTGCCCCCGATAGGCTAACGCCCACCGTTACCCCCGGTTGGAATACCCGTCGACTGAGAAGCTGACAAATTTCCTTTAGTCGCGCCGAATTGTACGCCGTGAAATACCGGTCGACGAGATCCACAACGGCAACGTCGCCAGCAATAGGGGTGGGATCAATTTTCCGTCCGCGTGTTTTGCCCATGGCAGCTTTGGGGTTCTATGAAGGAATGCTCGTTAGAGTGCTACGCAATTAAGGGAGAAAGCCAGTAAATACGGTGCTTACGGACACTATATCCCGTTCTCTGAACAGTGGTCAGCCTATGGGGCTGGACGGGGATT
>ERZ1740067.1617-NODE-1617-length-15041-cov-6.813426_pt1 | contig 15041 bp, 14 predicted proteins | sample MGYA00581736_ERZ1740067 | MGnify/ENA primary metagenome ERZ1740067 (study PRJEB43018, sample SAMN04849236) | marine metagenome | isolation source: floating plastic debris | place: Pacific Ocean | collected 2008-08-27 | study: EMG produced TPA metagenomics... | reverse complement strand
GATCATCTCGGCGATATTGGCCGTCGCCCGCGGCTCATGTGTCGGGCGCAGCGCGCCAAGCGCGTCCATATCCGCGTGATACCAGCCGATCGTTTCTTCAGTGATATCCGAAATGGGCCGCCCGGTCTCGGTTGCGCGCGCGTTGATCTTGTCGTCCACATCAGTAAAGTTGCGCGCGTAAGTGACGTGATCCACGCCATAGACATGACGCAACAGCCTGAAGAGCACATCGAACATCAGCACATTGCGCGAATTGCCCAGATGCGCGCGGTCATAAACTGTGGGACCGCACAGATACATCCGCACATTATCAGCGTCCAAAGGCGTGAAATCCTCTTTCCGGCGGGTTTTGGAATTGTGCAAACGGATCTGGGTCATGGAACGGTCCTCGCGGCTTGGGCGCGGCTTAGCAAGTCATCTGTCGGGTGAAAAGGTGGGATGCGCGAAAGACCTGTGGTCAGTCGCGGATAAGTCTCAACAGGGACAACAGATCCAATCCATGTGCCGGTGATAGCGCAGCCTTGCGCAAAAATCTAGCGCAACGAACGCGGGACGCGTAGCGTGGCGGAAAGATGCAAAAGGATATCCCCCATGACCACCTTCCGCGACCTGCACCAGCCCGGCGATCCGTTCATTCTGGCAAACGCCTGGGACATCGGATCGGCCAAGATGCTGGCCGCGATGGGCGCGCAGGCCATCGGCACCTCCTCCTCGGCCCATGGGTTCACGCTAGGTGTGCCGGATGCCAATGTGCCCCGCGATCTGGCGCTGGCCCATGCGCAGGATTTGGTGGCGGCGGTCAATGTGCCAGTCTCGGGCGATTTCGAGAACGGCTATGGAGACGATCCGGAAACCTGCGCCGAAACCGTGCGGCTTGCCGCTGGGGTTGGCCTTGCGGGCATCTGCATTGAGGACACGGCCCTGCCCGGTGATGCACCTTATGATTTCGATCTGGCGGTGGAGCGGATGCGCGCTGCGGCCTCTGCCGCAAAGGCGTCGAGCCAGGATTTCTTTCTGGTCGGGCGGACGGATGTGCTGCTGCTGGGGACAGAAACGCTTGAGCAAGCAATCGCGCGGTTACAGGCGTTTGAGGCAGCGGGTGTCGATGGGCTTTATGCGCCCGGGGTCAAATCGCTGGCGGATTTGAAGGCCCTCGTCGCTGCGACCTCCCTGCCCGTCAACGCGCTGGCCATCTCGCCATTTCAAGAGGTCCCGCTGGCCGATCTTGCAAAAACCGGCATCGCGCGCGTGTCTTTGGGCGGCGGGCTAGCGCGGGCCACGCAACGCACGCTGCATGACGCGGCAAAGGCGATGTTCGGGGACGGGGATTTCAGTCCGCTGGCCCATAGCATTGCAGGCGACACGGTGGATGCGATGCTCGGGTAGGCTTTCATCTTGGCAAAAAAGTCATTTAACCCTCTGAATTGTTCCCCGCGGGGAACATGTTGTTAACAAAGGGTTAATTTGCGCTAGAAGGCGACACCAACAAGCCAGAGCGTCAAGGCCGGAAAGGCCACCAGAATGCCGACACGCACAAGGTCTGACAAAACGAACGGGGTGACGCCGCGATAGGTCTGCCCCATGGGAATGTCGCGTGCCACCCCATTGATAATGAAGAGGTTCATGCCGACGGGAGGCGTTATCAGACCAACCTCCACCACGATCAGCGCGAGGATGCCGAACCAGATCGCCGTTTGCTCGGCCGTCATGCCGAAGTCCAGCACTTCAATGATCGGCAGGAAAATCGGCACGGTCAGCAGGATCATCGACAGGCTGTCCATGACACAGCCGAAAATCAGATAACACAACAGCATGACCAGCAAAACCGTGATGGGCAGGAAGCCTTGGGTGGTCACCCAATCCGCCAGCAGGTCCGGCGCGCGAGTGAGGGCCAGGAAGCCCTTGAGGACCTCTGCGCCGAGCAGGATGAAAAAGATCATGCCAGTGGCCTTGGCGGTTTGCAGGATCGTCAGCTTGAAGCCTGCCCAATCGAGCTTGCCGGTCAGCACGCCGTAAAGGCCCGTCGCGGCGGCGCCGAAGGCAGCGGCCTCGTTCGGGGTGAACAGCGCCTGCGTGCCAGGGCGGAACCAGTTCCAGTCGGCGATGATGCCGCCCATTGTCAGCCCGAAGATCACCAGTACAGGCCATGTCGCCTTGAGCGTCTTAAACCGCTGCGCATAGGGGACGCGCGGCGCCGTATTGGCCGCGTTTGGCCGCACACGCACGTAGATCGCGACGGTGATGATATAGCCCAGGGCCGCAAGCAGGCCCGGGATCAGGGCGGCCATGAACATCTTGACGATGTTCTGCTCGGCCATGATCGCGTAGATCACCAGAATGATCGACGGCGGGATCAGGATGCCCAGCGTGCCGCCGGCGGCCAGAACACCGGTGCTGAGCGCATCGGAGTAACCGCGCGCGCGCATCTCGGGCAGCGCGACCTGTCCCATGGTGGATGCCGTCGCCAGCGACGATCCGCAAATCGCGCCGAAGCCTGCGCACGCGCCAACCGACGCCATGGCGACGCCGCCTTTGCGGTGGCCGAGCCAATCCGATGCCGCCTCGAACAGGGCCGCCGACATGCCGGTGCGGGTTGCAAACTGGCCCATCAACAGGAAGAGCGGCACGATGGCGAGGCCGGGGTTCGAGAACGTCTCGTAACTCAGCGATTTGAGTTGCGCCAAAGCGCCCGTGGGCACACCGATCACATACCAGCTGCCGAAAAACCCGGTCAGCCCCATGGCGAGCGCGATGGGTACGCGTAGAAAGATGCCTAAAAGCATACATCCGAACGCCGTCAGAGCGAGAGCGAGACCGGTCACAGTTGCGGCTCCTGGCCTTCAATCACCCAGTTGAGCGACCGCCACACCGTAAACGCCGCGACGATGACCATCAGCCCCGCGCCGATCAGCGCGGCTGAATAGGGCATCCAGACGGGGATCTGCAGCTCGTATGTTGTCTCGGCGAAAAAGGGTTTGTAGCCCATCGCGAAAGCCTCGCGAAACGCGTCCGAGCCGAAGGGAAACTTTTCGCCCCAGCCGAGGTAAAGCTGGCGGGTCAGCACTGCTGAGACCAGCAAAACAAGCACATCTCCCAGAAAGCCGAACACGGCTATTGCGCGCGATGACAGCATGTTGACGAAGATATCGACCGTGACGTGACCGCGCCGCAGCTGACACCACGGCAGGAAAGCAAAGATCGCGATAGCGCAGCCGTTGGCGACCAGTTCATAATCCCCCGGGACGGGACCCAACCCGTAGCCTGTCAACGCGCGTCCGATGATAGACACGACCGTCATCACAGACAGCGCGACCAGCAGGCCACCGCCCAAAATGGCCCAGCCCTTGGCCAGCGTTTCAACGCCTCGCCCGATCCGGTCTTGCATCTCAACTGCGAGTGCCATGCGCGCCCCTGCCCATTTGGCGCGCATCTAGCGCGGCGCAGACGTTCTTCGCAACGCTTAAAGCGCCCTTGCGGCATCGCGACCTTGACGCATGGCCCGTGCCGTGGCCTAACACCAAAAAACAAATCCGAGCAGTTCCATGATCAGACGCCTTTACGACTGGACGTTGTCACTGGCCGAGACGCGTTATGCGCTTTGGGCGCTGGCGGCCGTGGCCTTTATGGAAAGCTCGTTCTTTCCGATCCCACCCGACCTTCTGATGATACCGATGATCCTTGCACGCCCCAACCGCGCATTTGTGATCGCGGGCGTGGCCTTGGTGGCCTCGGTGCTGGGCGGGCTGCTGGGCTATGCCATTGGGGCACTGGCCTATGACACGCTGGGCGCGCCCGTGCTGACCGCACTGGGCAAAGAGGACTACTTTGCCGAATTCACCCAACGCTACAACGACTGGGGCATCTGGGTGGTGCTGACCGCGGGCGTGACGCCTTTCCCCTACAAGGTAATCACCATCCTGTCGGGGGCCACGGCGTTGAACCTGCCGGTCTTCATCGCGACCTCTATCGTGGCGCGCGGCTTGCGGTTTTTCATCGTCGCGGGCCTGCTGTGGAAGTTCGGCGCACCCATTCGTGATTTCATCGAAAAGCGCCTGGGGCTTATGTTTACTCTGTTCATCGTCATCCTGTTCGGGGGCTTTTATCTGGTGCGCTTCCTATGAGCCGCAACATGCTGATCTATCTGGCTGCCGGAGGGTCTTTGGCCCTTTTGTTCGGCGCGTGGGGCTTTGAATATATCGGCGGCATGGCACCTTGCCAGATGTGCTACTGGCAGCGCTGGCCGCATATGGCCGCGGTGCCCGTCGGGATATTGGCCGTCGCCACCGTGGGCATGACCCTGCCGTTTCTGGGCGCGCTGGCTGCGGGTATCACAGGCGGTATCGGTTTCTTTCATACCGGGGTCGAACGCGGCTGGTGGGAAGGTCCGACATCCTGCACGTCGGGCGCGATTGATGATCTTAGTGCGGAAGACCTGTTGAACCAGATCATGACGGCCCCGCTGGTCCGCTGCGACGATGTCCCGTGGGAGATGTTCGGACTTTCGATGGCCAGTTGGAACGCGCTTGCGTCCTTTGCGTTAATGGTGCTTTGGCTCGCCGCGGCGCGTGTCAGTGCGCGACAGGTGCAGCGCAAACCTAGTGCAACGTAAACTCGCCCTTTAGCTGCTGCCACGCGCCCGCGCCGATCTCTTTCCGGTGCACAAACCGCACGGAATGTAATGGACCTTCGATTTCCGTCTGCCAAAATTCAACAAACCCGAAGAGCTTTGGATGATCCGGCGCCAGGTCGTATTCCTGCCAGACGAAGGTGTTCAAGACATGCGGGTAATCAGGCATGTGGTAGAAGAACTCTGCCGTGGTCAGCCCGTAGCCCTGCAACATCAATTCGGTCTCTGTTCGCTCCATAAGTGTCCCCTTTGTATTGCCCCTGACCTATTGAGACCCGAAAAGAATTACTTTTCAATAAAAACAGTGTGTTATCAGTCACCTTAACTGGCTGATAGCAGTTGTCCCGCAAAGCCATTGCACCCCATATCGCGGGTCTGATAGAGTAGGACAACAAAATATAGACGTCTCCTAGAAGAGTGGCCGACAACGTGAACGACACCCCGGAAACCCCTGATAACGAAGACGAAAATACGCCTGAGCGGTATGTCTATGACGGGCCGAGCATCTCTATCTCCGATGAGATGAAATCGTCCTATCTGGATTACGCGATGAGCGTGATCGTCAGCCGAGCGATCCCCGACTTGCGCGACGGGTTGAAGCCGGTGCATCGCCGTATTCTCTATGCGATGCATGAAACGGGTAATACGCACGACAAATCCTACCGCAAATCCGCCCGCCCCGTTGGCGATGTCATGGGTAAATACCACCCCCACGGCGATGGCGCGATCTATGACGCGCTGGTGCGGATGGCGCAGGATTTTTCGATGTCGTTGCCGCTTCTGGACGGTCAGGGCAATTTCGGCTCGATGGATGGCGATAACCCGGCGGCCATGCGCTATACCGAGGTGCGCATGGACAAACCAGCCAGCGCTTTGTTGGCGGATATCGAAAAAGACACGGTCGATTTTCAGGACAATTACGACGGCAAGGACCGTGAGCCGACGGTTCTGCCCGCCCGCTTTCCGAATATGTTGGTTAACGGCGCTGGCGGTATCGCAGTCGGTATGGCCACGAATATCCCGCCTCACAATCTTGGTGAGGTTATCGATGCGACCCTTGCGCTGATCGAAGATCCCGATCTGACCAGCGAACAACTGATCGAATATGTGCCCGGGCCTGACTTTCCAACGGGCGGCATCATGCTGGGGCGCACAGGCGCGCGCAAAGCCTATCTGGAAGGACGTGGCAGCGTCATCATCCGCTCTAAAACGCGGGTGGAGGAGATTAGGAAAGACCGATATGCCATTGTTATTGATGAGATTCCTTATCAAGTAAACAAAGCCTCAATGATCGAGAAGATCGCCGAACAGGTGCGCGACAAGAAGATCGACGGCATCAGTCATGTGCAAGACGAATCCGACCGTGTCGGTGTGCGTGTGGTGGTTGAGCTGAAGCGTGATGCCACAGCCGAGGTCGTTCTAAACCAACTGTTCCGCTTCACGCCGATGCAAACCTATTTCGGCTGCAACATGTTGGCGCTCAACGGTGGTAAGCCGGAACAGTTAACGCTCCGCCGCTTTCTAACGTCGTTCATCGCCTTCCGCGAAGATGTCGTCGCGCGCCGCACCGCGTTTGAGCTGCGCAAAGCGCGCGAACGCAGTCATATCCTGTGTGGTCTGGCCGTGGCTGTCACAAACGTCGATGAGATCGTGGCCACCATCCGGTCCTCTGCCGACCCGGCAGAGGCGCGCGAGAAGCTGATGACGCGGCGCTGGCCTGCGGGCGACATCGCCGAATACATCAAACTGATCGACGATCCGACCCACAAGATGAACGATGACGGCACCTATAACCTGTCGGAGACGCAGGCCCGCGCGATCCTTGAATTGCGCCTGCAACGCCTGACCGCGATGGGCGTCAAAGAGGTGACAGATGAACTTCAAGAACTCGCTGCAAAGATCAGAGAATACTTGGAAATTCTTGCCTCGCGCGAACGGATTATGGGCATCATTTCGGACGAATTGAAAGAGGTCCGCGAGAAATTTGCAGTGCCCCGCCGCACCGAGATTGTCGATTGGTCCGGCGACATGGAAGACGAAGATCTGATCGAGCGTGAGGATATGGTCGTGACGGTCACATCGGGCGGCTACATCAAACGCACACCCCTCGTCGATTTCCGCGCACAACGTCGCGGCGGCAAAGGCGTGGGCGGCATGGCCACCAAAGAAGATGACGTCGTCACAACGCTTTTCGTCGCCAACACGCACACGCAACTGCTGTTTTTCACGACCGACGGCATGGTTTACAAGCTGAAAACCTGGCGTCTACCGCAAGGTGGCCGCAACGCCAAAGGCAAGGCAATTGTGAATATCCTGCCGATCCAGCAAGGGGTGTCGATCGCGGCTATCATGCCCGTCGACAAGCCTGAGGATGAATGGGACAACCTGCAAATTGTCTTTGCCACATCTGCTGGAACTGTGCGCCGTAACGCCTTGTCAGACTTCACAAATGTGAAATCCAACGGCAAGATCGCGATGAAGTTTGAGGGCGAGAACGAAGGCGTCAAGCTGATCAATGCACGCATTTGCAGCGACGATGATGACGTCATGTTGATGACCACGTCGGGCCGCGCGATCCGGTTCCGCAGCACCGATGTTCGGGTCTTTAACTCGCGAGCTTCGCTTGGTGTGCGCGGTATCAGGCTGCAAGGCAACGATCAGCTTGTGTCGATGGCGGTCATCCGGTCGTTCGAGGCTGAAGCGGATGAGCGTGCGGCCTACCTCAAGATGCGCCGCGCGATGGCAGGTCTGGCCGATGATGCCGAGGTTGAGGATGAGGAGGCCGTCCCCGGCTCAATCAGCCCGGAGCGTTATGCCGAGATGTCGGCGGCGGAAAATCTGATCCTGACGATTACTGAAAAGGGTTCGGGCAAGCTAAGCTCGTCCCATGATTATCCGCTGCGGGGACGCGGCGGCATGGGCGTTGCAGCGATGGACAAGGCCATGCGCGGCGGGCCAGTCGTGGCAAGTTTCCCTGTTGAGATGGACGATCAGATCATGCTCGTCACCTCTGCCGGTCAGTCGATCCGCTGCCCGATTGACGGTATCTCGTTCCGGTCGCGCAGCGCGGGCGGCGTCAAGGTGTTCGACACGTCAAAGGCCGAATCCGTCGTTTCGGTGGCGTGGATCGCAGATCAAGGCGATGAATTGGAAGAGGACGCGCCGGAATAGCGCGCGTCCCTTTCCAAGCGCGTCAGCTTGGACTACATCACCGGCATGACACAGACACTCCATATCATCGGCGGCGGAATGGCCGGATCCGAGGCTGCTTGGCAGGCTGCGAATGCGGGCGTCAACGTGGTCATTCACGAGATGCGGCCCAAGGTGAAAACCTTCGCGCATCGTACTGGTTTTCTAGGTGAAATGGTCTGTTCGAACTCTTTCCGCTCCGATGATGACGAGCAAAACGCCGTTGGCCTGCTGCACTGGGAAATGCGCGCAGCGAACGGGCTGATTATGACCACGGCTGATAAGCATAAGCTGCCCGCCGGCGGCGCGCTGGCTGTTGATCGCGACCCGTTTGCCGAAAGCGTGACAGCTGCGATCACGGCGCATCCCAACATTTCGGTCAGTTATGACGAAATCACGTCCCTTCCCGAAGACGGCACGTGGATCATCGCAACCGGCCCGCTGACGTCCTGCGCCTTGGCGGATGCAATCGCCAAGGAAACCGGCGCAGAGGCGCTTGCGTTCTTCGACGCCATCGCGCCGATTATCTACCATGACAGCATCGACATGGACAAAGCCTGGATGCAGTCGCGCTATGACAAGGGCGAGACGGAGGAAGAGCGGACGGCGTATCTGAACTGCCCGATGGATCGAGACGAGTATGAGGCGTTCGTCGACGCGCTTCTGGCCGCCGACAAAACCGAGTTCAAAGAGGGTGAAACGGCGGGCTATTTCGATGGTTGCCTGCCGATTGAGGTGATGGCAGAGCGTGGGCGCGAAACGCTGCGCTTTGGGCCGATGAAGCCAGTGGGCCTCACCAACCCGCATCAGCCGGATGTGAAACCTTATGCGGTGGTGCAATTGCGCCGCGATAATGCATTAGGAACGCTGTATAACATCGTCGGATTTCAGACAAAAATGAAATACGGAGCGCAGAAGGATGTGCTTCGGATGATCCCCGGGCTTGAGGATGCCAGCTTTGCGCGTCTGGGGGGTATTCACCGCAATACGTTCCTGAATTCGCCAACACTTCTGGATGATCAGATGCGGCTGATATCTAAACCTCATCTGCGGTTCGCAGGTCAAATCACGGGTGTTGAAGGATACGTGGAAAGCGCTGCGATGGGGCTTTTGGCCGGTCGCATGGCCGCTGCCGATATTCTTGGCCAGCCTGTCACACCCCCTCCGCAAGACACGGCGATGGGCGCTTTGATCCGGCACATCACCGGCGGTGCGGACGCCAAGACATTCCAGCCGATGAACGTGAATTTCGGGCTGTTTTTGCCAGTTGATGGGCTCAAGGGCGGGCGTCGTGGGCGCAAGGATCGCTATAAAGCCTACACAGATCGCGCGAAAACAGCGTGGACCGCATGGCTTGGCACTTCCGCACTGGACGCCGCTTGAGGCCAGCGGATAGGCTGGCGGTATGAGCAAAACACCTCCCGATGGCGTGCTGAAGCCTGAGCTTTGGGTGAAACGCCCCATCTCTGAAACCCTAGAGTTCTACACGGATTGGGCCGCCAGCTATGACGCCGAAGTGACGGCGCGCGGTTATCACACGCCCCGCCGTCTGGCCGAGGCTTTGGTCCCGCTTCTGGCCGACACCCCCGATCCGATCCTTGATTTTGGCTGCGGCACGGGCTTGTCTGGCATGGCTTTGCGCGCAGCTGGCATAGGTCCGCTCCACGGCACCGATGTTACCCCAGCGATGGTCGCGGAAGCCGAGCCAAAGCGCATCTATGACGCGCTCTGGGTCTCGGAGCCCGGCGCGCTGGACGCAGGCCGCGGCCCTTATCGGGCGATTGTGGCCGCCGGGGTGATCAGCCTTGGCGCGGCCCCGCCGGACACCATGGACATCCTCGTAAACACCCTCGCCCCCGGTCAGTTGCTTGCCATGTCCTTCAACGACCCAACCCTCGTGTCGGGCGACTATGACGCACATCTGAAAACCCATCTGGACGCCGGACGTTTGTCCGAGCGGTTTCGCGCCCATGGGCCGCATCTCGACGATGTCGGCATGGGCTCCGATGTGATCGTTTTGCAAAAGCGGTGAAGACCCGCTTCGCGCCCTCGCCCACCGGGCCATTGCATCTTGGCCATGCATATTCAGCTTGTCTCGCCGCATCGCTTGCGCAGGAGGCGGAGGGGCGTTTTCTGTTACGGATCGAGAATATCGACCAAGGCCGTGCCCGTCCGGAATGGGAAGCGCAGATCTATGATGACTTAACGTGGCTGGGGCTGGACTGGCCCAGACCTGTCATGCATCAATCTGCGCGGATGGCGGCCTATGAAGCCGCGCTCCGGACACTCTGGCAAGCGGGACTGCTTTACCCATGTACATGCCAGCGGCGCGATATTCTGGAGGCAGCGTCAGCTCCGCAAGACGGCGCGCCGGCCATGGGGCCGGACGGTGTCGTTTATCCGGGGACCTGTCGGGATAAGCCGAAACCGACAGAGATGCCATCTGGGACCGCGCTACGCCTCGACATGAGGAGAGCTGCGCAAGGTACTGTATTATTTGAGGAAAGAGGATTAGAGAAATCAGGTACAATCCACGTGACACCAGATCAGATGATCCACCAGATCGGCGATATCGTCCTTGCCCGGCGCGACATGGGCACGTCTTACCATCTTGCAGTCACGGTGGATGATGCGGCTCAAGGGATCACTGATGTCGTGCGCGGTGTTGATCTTTTCGAGGCGACGGCGATCCACGTTCTGCTCCAACGCCTGCTTGGCCTGGCAACGCCCCGCTACCACCACCACGCACTAATCCGTGACGACAGCGGCAAGCGACTGGCCAAGCGTGATGATGCCCGCGCCATCGCCACCTACCGCGACGCTGGTTTGTCTGCAAAGGATGTCAAAGCCCTTGTCGGCCTTTAGATCATGGGTTTGGTAAGCTCAGTCTCACCGGTTTCTTCGACGCGGGTATAAAAGCACGACCGGCGATTGGTGTGACACGCGGGCCCCTTCTGGTTGACCAAAGCCAGCAGGCAATCACGGTCACAATCGACACGCAACTCAACAAGCTCTTGTGTGTGTCCGCTCGTCTCACCTTTGATCCAGAACGCCTGACGCGACCGCGACCAATAGGTGACGCAGCCAGTCTTGAGCGTTTGCACCACCGCATCGGCGTTCATCCAGGCCAGCATCAGCACTTCATCCGTCTGCGCATCCTGGGCAATGCACGGCAGCAATCCATCTGCGTTGAAGGTCAGGGTTTCGGGATCAAAGGCCATGTGAATTCTCTTTTGCAATCGCGCGGGCTCGGGTTATTTAAGGGTCAGGAAGCGAAAGGGAAAGCCATGAGCCAGGAGACCGATCTGATCAAGCTCTATTCCGCGCGCATTTTGGCGCTCGCGGCAGAAATTCCCTATTCGGAACGGCTTGGCGCGCCTGAGGCGACGGCCAAGAAACGCTCTCCCTTGTGCGGCTCGACCGTGACAGTCGATCTTGTGACACAAGACGGCAAGATCACGGATTTTGGGCAGGACGTGAAAGCCTGCGCGCTTGGGCAGGCGGCGGCCTCTGTTGTCGGCGCGCAGATCATCGGGCGCACCCGCGCCGAGGTTGAGGTTGCGCGCGACGAGCTGAAGGCGATGCTGAAAGCGGACGGACCTGTCCCCGCTGCCCCGTTTGATGGGTTTGAAGTGCTGCAACCGGCGCGGGACTATAAGAATCGGCACGCGTCGATTTTGCTAAGTTTGGACGCAACGCTTGATGCGTTCGACGTCGCAATGGCCAGCAACTGCGCCTAGATTTTCAAATGAGGCATAAAAAAACCGCCGCACATCCGGGACGGGATGGCGGCGGCAAGGAGGCCGAGTTTGCGTGGGACCCTGAAACCGATTTGAACGAGAGGCAGATCGTTCAAAGTGCAAATGACGGATAAGGTCAGGGACGCATCAGTTGGGACAGGATGCGTACCGGTTCAGGCGCAAACGGCAGGCAAATTCTAGATCAGTCCGGGCAATGAAAGCCCCACGAGCAGCATCACGACAAGGGATGCAGCACCAATGGCGTCTTGCAGGATTGTGTCGGAGGACCGACGGAAAGCTGTTTTGATCTCGGTGAACATGGGGGGGCGGTTCCTTGTTCTGGTTAAATTTGTTGACCCTTTGTTCTCATTTTAGAAACGCTTTGTAAAGAACTTTTTAAGAACATTTGTGAACAAAGTGGAACATAAGGCCCTAACCCACTGAAATCAAACGGATCGCCTTATCCTGTTCCATTAACCATAGAAGCACGCGAACAGCCTGTCCGCGATCAGAGGTTAACGCCGGATCATCATGCAGGAGCTTGCGTGCATCGGTCTGAGCGAGCGCCATCAGCCCGGTCTGACGTTCTATGTCGGCAACGCGAAAGCGCGGTAGTCCCGATTGCGCGGTGCCGATCAGATCGCCCGCCCCGCGCAAGGCCAGATCCTCTTCGGCGATCTTGAAGCCGTCTTCGCTGTCGCGCAGGACCTTCAGGCGACGCGTTGCACTTTCCGACAAGGGCGGCTGATAGACCAGCAAGCAGGTGGACGCATCAATGCCGCGCCCGACCCGCCCGCGCAGCTGGTGCAATTGCGCAAGACCAAAACTCTCGGCGCGCTCAATCACCATAATGGTGGCATTGGGGACGTTCACACCGACCTCGATCACGGTGGTCGCCACCAGAACGCTTGTCTGCCCCGCCACAAAACGCGCCATCGCGGCGTCTTTTTCAGCGGGGGGCATTTGACCGTGAACAAGGCCAACGACGCCCTCGCCCAACGCCGCGCGCAGAATCTTGAACCGCTCTTCGGCGGCGGTCATGTCAACGACTTCGCTTTCCTCAACCAAGGGACAAACCCAATACGCTTGCCGCCCCTCGCTGACCGCGCCACGCAGATGCGCGATCACCTCGTCCATGCGCGCGTTTGAAATCAGCGCGGTTTTCACGGGCTGTCGTCCGGGTGGTTTTTCATCCAGAACCGACACATCCATGTCCCCGTATTGCGCCAGCGCCAACGAGCGTGGGATGGGGGTTGCCGTCATCACCAGAACGTCAACCGCCGTGCCTTTCGCACCAAGTTGCAAGCGTTGGCGAACACCGAAACGGTGCTGTTCGTCGATGATCGACAGACGAAGGTTGTGAAACGCGACATCATCTTGAAAGACGGCATGAGTGCCGACAAGAATCTGGATGTCGCCAGTGCGTAAACGCTCTAGTTTTGCGGCGCGGTCACGGCCTTTGTCACGCCCTGTCAGCAACTCAAGCGCCACGCCCGCGTCAGCGGCCAAGGGTTGCAGCCCTTCAAGATGTTGGCGCGCCAGGATCTCGGTCGGGGCCATCATCACGCCCTGCCCGCCCGCCTCGACGACCATCAAAAGCGCCATGAACGCAACCAGCGTTTTGCCAGAGCCGACATCGCCTTGCAGCAAACGGTTCATCCGGTGAGGCGCTTTCAGATCCGCGCTGATCTCAGAAATGGCGCGTGTCTGCGCGCCAGTTGGCTTGTAGGGCAAAGCCTCTAGAACCTTTGCTTGTAACGCCCCAGTGCCAATCGTCGAAACCCCGCGCTGCTTGCGCTGCGACGCGCGCGCCAAGGCCAGTGTGATCTGATGGGCCATCAACTCGTCATAGGCCAAACGAAGGCGGGCCGGATGCTCTGAGCCAAGCTCGGTCGGGCCGTCGGGCCGATGAGCCGACGTGACGGCCTCACACCAATCAGGCCACTTCTCCCGCGCTTTCAACGCAGGATCAATCCATTCGGCCAGTTCGGGCAATCGCTCCAACACCGATCCGCTGGCCTTGACCATGACCTTTTGCGTGACGCCGGCAGTCAGCGGGTAAACCGGCTCGAACCGCGGCAACGTGCCGGCTTCGTCGGTGCGCAGGATATGGTCAGGGTGGACCATCTGGCCGACGCCATCAAAAATCTCGACCCGGCCCGAGATCAGGCGTTTCTGCCCGGTGGGCAGCACTTTTTGCAGGTAATCGCCGCGTGCATGAAAGAAAATCAACTGGAAACTGGTTTGCGCATCGCGCACGAAAACACGGTATGGCCCACCTTTCCGAGATGCGGGTTGATGCTCTCCAACCTCTACCTCAACGGTGACGGTGGCCGGTGCGACCACATCCCGGATCGAGCCGCGCACGGCCCGGTCGATCCCGCTATGGGGCAAGGTAAACAGTAGATCACGCGGCTTTTCAACGCCTAGCCCGGCCATGTTATGTGCAGTCTTGGGGCCGACACCGTCAAGCGTTTCAAGTCCAGCGAACAGCGGAAACAGAATTTCCGGACGGCCACTCATAACCCGCTGATCAGGTCCAGCCAGCCATCCTCGTCAAGCGTATCAATCCCCAGGTCGGCGGCTTTCTTGGCTTTGGAACCCGCCCCCGGGCCCGCCACCAGCAAGTCCGTCTTGGCCGAGACCGAGCCGGAGACCTTGGCGCCCAACGCCTCCGCCCGGGCCTTGGCTTCGGCGCGGGTCATCTTTTCGAGGGTTCCGGTGAAGACAACCGTCTTGCCCGCGACGGGGCTGCCTTCCACGACGCGAACCACCGCATCCTGCACCTCAAGCTCGTGGACCAATGCGTCGATTGCGGCGCGTTCCGCGTCTTGCTGGAACGCATGCACGACCGAGGCCGCCATGACCGAGCCGACGCCGTCGATATTGTTGAGTGTCTCCCAAGCCTCGCCGGAGCCGATCTCAGCGGTCGTCATCGCCGCCTCGAAATCGGTCCACGTGCCGTAGGAATTCGCCAGAAGTGCGGCGGACGCCTCGCCGACATGGCGGATGCCTAGTCCGAAAATCAAGCGCGCCAATGGAATTCTTCGCCTATCATCAATGGCTTGAAATAGGTTGTCTGCTGACTTTTCGCCCCAACCTTCGCGGTTTTTCAACTGTTGCAAACCACTGCCGAAGTTCTCGCGTAGCTTGAAGATGTCTGCGGGTTCTTTGATCCAGCCATCCGCGTAGAATTGTTCAACCTGCTTGGCGCCCAACCCTTCGATGTCGAACGCGGCACGGCTGACAAAATGCTTGAGCTTTTCGACCACTTGCGCGGGGCAAATGATACCCCCCGTGCAACGGCGCACGGCATCCCCTTCCTCGCGCACGGCATCTGAGCCACATTCGGGGCAAAGCGTCGGGAACATGAACCGTTCAGCCTCGGGCGCGCGTTTGGACAAATCAACATCGGCGATCTTTGGGATCACGTCGCCCGCGCGGTAGATCTGCACCCAGTCGCCCACACGGATATCGCGCCCCTC